>JADMIO011306013.1_pt1 | contig 60900 bp, 52 predicted proteins | sample 8958161 | NCBI WGS metagenome assembly JADMIO01 (sample SAMN16585339, study PRJNA669376) | soil metagenome | isolation source: Crop rotation soil | place: USA: Cullars Rotation, Alabama | collected 2011
CCCCCGCCAGCGTGCTCCACCCCAGCGCCAGCGGCGTCGAGATGCGCTCAAAAATCCGTCGCGGCACATCCACGGTCCGCCACTTCGGCGAGCGCGTCTTCATCGCGCTCCGATACGCCGTCAGCGTCACCGCCCGCAGCGCGTACCACGTCCCCCGATCCTCGAAGACCTCTTGGAACAAAGCGTCCGGCGGCTGGGCATCGCACGCGTACACGAACAGGAACACCGACTGGAACCCCGCCCCGAACAGCCGCTCCCAGTGCGCCAGCGACTCCACATCATCCAGCGTCACCCACGAGTCCATCCGCCCCGGAAGCAGTGCCGACGTCGCCCGCCGCGAGCGTGACGGGGGAATCCGCCGCCCCTTGATGTCCACAAGCAGGTTGCCGGTCAGTCCCAGTCCGGGCGCGCAGGCATCGATCCCATAGATGACAAAGTCAAACGACTTCAACGCGGCCGGCGCATCCGGATTCGCGGACCCCGCGACCTGCATCGCCTCCGGCACCAGCGACTTGCGAGCCTCATCCACCGCGACGTACGGAATCCGCCGCGCACGCAAAAACCCCTCGAAGGCCCGCTCGTAATGGTAATGGCGTTGCGCCATGCAAAGACAATAGCGTCCTTAGTCCTCCAACCTCAGGAACCGCCCTCACCCGCACCCCGCAAACCACAACTGCAGGAACGTGAAGATATCAAACGGCCGCAGCACCCCGTCGTGGTCCGAATCCGCCCGCATGTCCTGCAGGAAGAACGCGTTGATCCACTCGAAAATGTCCTTCACCTCCACGCCCCCCATGCCATCGAAGTTCGCCTCGCAGCAGGTCGTCGGGTTGCCCACCCCCGCGTTGCACGCCGCGCCCGCGTGGAACGCGCCGGCGCACCCGGAAGATGCCCCCACCGCGCAGCTCGATCCGGTGCAGCACGCCCCCGGCGGCGCGCACGGGCTCGCCGCGCACGATCCGCCCGCGAAAAACGTCATCCCCGCACCCGTGCACCCGGTGTCCACCCCCGCCGCACACCCGCCCGACCCCCCCGAGGCGCCGCAGCACGCCCCCGGATTCCCCACCGGCACCACCAGCGGCATCACCGACACGCTCGCGCTCCCCGAGTTGGCCGCGGCCCAGCTCCCGGTGTTGAACATGAGCTGATTCGACAGCTGAGCCCCGAAGTGCCCCGCCGTGTTCGCGAACGACAGCGTGAACGTCCGCGGCGTCAGGTTGCTCACCGTGTACCGGAACCGGTACACATCCACCCATCCCCCACCCACGCCCAGGTACGTCGCCCCGATCGCCGGATCAAAGGGCGCGGTGTCGGAGTTCGCCGGCACGGGGGCCGTCCCCCCGCCCGAGTTCCACGTGTGCAGGTCGTTCCATGTGTCCGGGTTGCAGTCCGACGCCACGATCCCGTCGCTGCAGTCTCCCGGCGGCGGCACCGCCCCCAGCACATCCCCGTTCCGCACGTCGATCCCCGGAATCCCCAGCAGCGCATTGCCGACGCACGAGCCGGTGATCAGCCCGATCTCCTGGCTCCCCGGCGTGTTGGTGAACGTCCCGCCGGACACGTTGATGTGCCCATTGAAAGATGCGCTGATCCCGGCGAGGTACGAGTACTGATATGGGATCCCGCCCCGCCCCACGGTGTTGTTCACCGCCGGCGCGCCGCTGTAGATCGAGTTGTCATTGTTGGACGACCGTTCCTTCGTCAGCGTCCCGAACGTGTCCGCCTCCCCCGGCATCTGGATGTCGAACGTGTACGACCCGATCCCTGTCCCCACCAGCCCCACCACCCGCGCCTGCACCGCGAAGCTCAGCACGTTGTCCCCCGACCCAATCGCTATGAACGACTGCCCGGTCCGCTCCACGAACCGGAACTCGACCGTCTGCGCCGTCGCGCCTCCAACAAGCGCGGCCGCCGCCGAAAGTCCCAGGATCATCGCTCGGGTTGCGGACATGAGGGCCTCCCTTCGAGGGCAATCACAGTGTACAAGCGGCCCACGAGAATGCCCCCATGAAGCCGCCGTCCACACCCCGATTCCCTCCTCGTTACACGCCCCTATCCGGGCGGCGGGGGCATGGGCAATCTATGGTGGGGGCATGACGACCCCCGTCCCCGCACCCCTCATGCTCTCCGTCTCCGGCTGCCGCGGGATCGTCGGCAAGACCATGACCCCGGAGGTCGCCGCCCGGTTCGGCATGGTCGTCGGCGGGTTCTTCACCGAGCGGGCTGGAAACGCCGGGCGCCCGCTTGTGGTCCTCGGGCGTGACGGCCGCGCCGGCGGCGACCTCCTCGCCCGCGCGGCCGCGGCCGGCCTCGCCGGCGCAGGCTGCGACGTCCTCGATTGCGGCGTCGCCATGACCCCCACCATCGGCGTCATGGTCGACGCCCGCAACGCCGCGGGCGCCCTCATCGTCACCGCCAGCCACAACCCGCAAGAATGGAACGGTTTGAAGGTCGTCGAGGGGGGAAGTGGGAAGGGGGAAGGGAGAGGCGCCGCACGCGCGGCCGCGCCCTCGAAGGCCCTCGCCGACGAGATCATCGCCCGCTTCCGCGCCGCGGAGAAAGCCGGCGCATCCGGCGCCGGCGTGGACAAGCTCGGCACGATCACCATCTCACCCCCGGGCGGCGACAAGGCCCTCGGCTTCGCCTCCGAGTCCACCAACTTCCACGTCGATCGCGTCCGCGAGGCCCTGAAGGAGATCGGCTGCGTCGAGGACCGCCGCTGGCAGTCCATCAAGTGCATCGTCGATTCCGTGAACGCCTCGGGCACCAGCGGCGCGAAGGCCCTCCTCGGTGACCGCATCATCCACCACCTCGGCTCCTCCGACAGCGGCCTCTTCCCGCACACCCCCGAGCCGACGCGCGAGAACCTCACGACCCTCGCCCGCTTCGTCGCCGAAAAACGCGCCGACGTCGGCTTCGCGCAAGACCCCGACGCCGACCGCCTCGCCATTATCGACGAAAAGGGCAACTACATCGGCGAGGAATACACGCTGGCTCTCGCCGCCGAGGCGGCTCTTGGTTCCCCTACTTCGTCACTCCGTCACTCCGTCACTTCGTCACTTTCCCCCGTCGTCTGCGTGAACCTCTCCACAAGCCGCATGATCGAAGATGTCGCCGCCCGCCACGGAGCCCGCGTGATCCGCACCGCCGTCGGCGAGGCCAACGTCGTCGAAGCTATGAAGCGCGAGAACGCGATCTTCGGCGGCGAGGGAAACGGCGGAGTCATCTGGCCGCGGGTCACGTACATCCGCGACTCTCTCTCGGCCATGGGCCTCATCCTCGCCCTCATGACCCGCACCGGCAAGACCATCTCGCAGCTCGTCGCCGACATCCCGTCGTATGCGATCGTCAAGCGCAAGGTCGACCTCCGCGGCCCAGACCACGCCAAACAAGCCGTCGAGTCCGTCGCGGCCCACTACTCCAAGCACCCCGGCGCCCGAATCGACCGCCAAGACGGAGTCTGGGTCGGCCTCGACCCCCAACGAGCCTGGCTCCACGTCCGCGGCAGCAACACCGAACCCATCATGCGCCTCATCGCCGAGGCCCCCACCGAACGCGAAGCCAACGCGATTCTCGACGACGCGGCCCGCGCGATCGGATGACCATCCGAATCGCAAGCGAATCAGTACACAGAGGTCACGGAGTAGGCACAGAGATCACAGAGAAAAGGACTGGATTCATCCTTCTGCTTCCTCTGCGCTCTCTGTGTTCCCGCCTCTGTGCCCTCTGTGGACTGAATCCAGTCCGACAGCAGGGGGACTCACTACCGCGCCTGCATCGAAGGCTTCAACCAAGCCTTGTTCGCCAGCCAATCCACCACCCGCGCCGCCTGCCGCGAATCCTGCGTCCCCCGCGGCGACGCCTCCATCACAAGCGTCCGCTGCTTGTTGTGCGCGTGCAGCGACACGATGTACGTCGTCCGCAGATCCCGGTCCGACACCGCATCTGAGCGGCCCCGCTCCTCAAACTTCGGCTGCGGCACCGACCCGACCAGGTTCGGATGATCCGCATCCAGCAGCCCCGCCTCCCCCACCAATCGATACAGCTGCGTCACATCCATGCTGGAAAGCCGGCGAGTCGGCGCAGGAAATGCCTCGTCCTTCGCCCCCGGCCCCACCGCCGCCCGCAAAACGTGATCCGCCTCCAGCACATACCGCGCCGGCCGCAACGCCCGCGGCAGCGCGTCGTACGCCGCCATGCTCTCCCGCACCGGCCCCGTCACCGTCACGCTCAACCAGAAATCATCCGGCGGCGCAGAGTTCGCCGTCGAAGCCAGATCCACATCCTTCTTCCCCCAGTTGTCAAACCACCCCCGCTGCCCCTTCTGGCACGCGGCCAAGAGCAGGCAACTCACAATCAGGATGACGCGCCCAACGGTCATGGGTGAAGTGTACTCGAATGGCCCGCTCCGGATTGAACGCGAAGGAGACGGAGGAACGGAGGGCGCGGAGGTGGATTTGAGTTGGAAGCCCATGATCCCTCTTCTCCGCGTCCTCCGTCCCTCCGCACCCTCCGCGTTCCGCCCTCTTACCCTCGCCCATGCACATTTCCCTGCGTTGGCTGAACCAATACCTAGAGCCCGGCGACGTCTCCGCCGAGGAAGCCGAAAAGGTCCTCACCTACGCCGGCTTCCCCATCGAGACCGCGACCAAGCTCCCCAGCGGCGACACCCTCCTCGACGTCGAGGTCACCTCGAATCGCGGCGACGTCCTCTCCCACATCGGCGTCGCCCGCGAGATCGCCGCGGCCGCGGGCGCCTCCAAGCTCCGCAAACTCAAGCTCCCCGCCCCCGGCGCCATCCCCGGCGAAGCGAACGCCCCACAGCCCACGCCGAACTCCACACCAACCCCCTCTCGACTCTCCCTCGACAACCGCGTCCCCGAGTCCTGCCCCCTCTTCACCGCGCAGGTCATCACCGGCGTGAAGGTCGGCCCCTCACCCAAGTGGCTCGTTGATTCCCTCGAAAGCGTCGGCCAGCGCTCCATCAACAACATCGTCGACCTCACCAACTTCGTCTCCTTCGAGTACGGCCAGCCGTCTCACGTCTTCGACCTCGCGAAAATCGCCAAGAGTACCGACGGCAAGTCCAAGCTCACTATCCGCGCCGCCGCCAAGGGCGAGAAGCTCTCCCTCCTCGACGGCACCACCGTCGAGCTCCGCCCAGGCGAGATCGTCGTCGCCGACGACACCAAGGTCCTCTCCCTCGCCGGCGTCATGGGCGGCACCGACTCCGGCGTCACCACCGCCACCACCGACGTCGTCCTCGAAGCCGCCACCTGGGACCCCGTCGCCATCCGCCGCGCCGCCCGCCGTCTCGGCCTGCGCACCGACGCCAGCTACCGCTTCGAGCGCATCGTCGACCCGCGCACCATCGAGACCGCCGCCAAGCGCATCGCCGCGCTCATCGTCCGCCTCGCCGGCGGCTCGCTCCTGAGCGGCACCCTCACCGCCGGCGCGCCCCTCGCCGAAAAGTGCACCGTCCGCCTCCGCACCGATCGCGTCTCCGCCATGCTCGGCGAGGCCGTCCCCATGCAGGAGGTCCAGCGCATCCTCGCCGCCCACGAGATCGAGGCCAAGCCCGAGCCCATGGCCATGCACGGCACGAGCGCGGCCGCGCCCTCGCTGGTCTGCGCCATCCCCTCCCACCGCCCCGACCTCGACCGCGAGATCGACCTCATCGAGGAAGTCGCCCGCACCTGGGGCCTCGACAAGCTCCCCGTCCACGAGCGCATCAGCGTCCGCGTCGGCGCACCGCAGGCCGCGGAGCGTGCCGTCGAAGAGCTCGGCCGCGTCCTCACCGGCCTCGGCTTCTACGAGACCGTCACCTTCACCTTCATCTCCCCAAAGTCCGCCAAACCCTTCCTCCCCACCGGCATGCAGAGCATGACCGTCTGCGACGAGCGCCGCAAGGCCGACCCGGTCCTGCGCCCGAGCGCACTCCCCAGCCTCATGGCCTGCCGCCGCGCGAATCAGGACCGCGGCGCACAAGCCGACGGCACGGTCGGCGGCGCGGGCACGGGGGGGAGCGGCGGCGTCCGCCTCTTCGAGATCTCCTCCGTCTTCGCACAAACCCCCAGCGCAGACAAATCAGACCGTGGCCAAGAGAAAGAAACCGTCAACGTCGCCCTCCTCGCCGACTGCTGCTTCCCCGCAGGAGCCAAGTCCCTCGAGCAGAAGCAATCCGCCATCCGCATGCTCCGCGGCGCAATCGAATCCGCCGCCCGAGCCATGGGCGGCGAAGCCGTCCGCATCGACATCGTCCCCGCAACAACGCCCCCCAGCTCCGCCTGGGACCCCGCCGCCTTCGCCGAAGTAAAGATCAACAACGAGCGCGCCGGCTGCATGGGCCTGATCGCCGCCTCAACTCAATCCGAGCACGGCCTGGAATCCCCAGTCGTCGCGGCCGAGCTCAACCTCTCCACCCTCATCAACCTCTGGCCCCCCAAGAGCGCAGTGCGAGCCCTCCCCGCCTTCCCCAGCATCGAGCGCGACCTCTCCCTCATCGTCAACGAAGACACCGCCTGGTCCAGGATCGACACCCTCGTCAACTCCCTCAGCATCGACCGCCTCGAGTCCTTCGCCTTCGTCGGCGCCTACCGCGGCCAGCAAGCCGGCCCCGGCAAAAAGTCCATCACCCTCCGCATGCGCTTCCGCGACCCATCCCGCACCCTCACCCACGACGAAGTCTCTCCGCAGGTCACCACCATCATCACCGCGGCCAAAAAAGACCTCAACGCCGAGGTCCGCACAGCGTGATCCACAACTAGCAACGCCTCGCCCGCCCAAGCTGACTTGCGATTGACTCCCCTGCTTTCGCCCGCAAAGCGGGCGGTCGATGGTTGCCAGATGCGGAGCATCTGGTGGCGGGCCAGCCCCTGTCCCCCTCCTCTTGTTGCCTTTCGCCCATGAAATGGGCGAGCGAACCTCACATCCACAGGAACCCAGTATTCTGGGCACATGCCATCATCCTGGACCCAGAACTACTACCACCTGGTCTTTAGCGCCAAGCGTCGCCAGCCGCTCATCTCTCCCGAACTCCACGAGCGGCTCTACCCGTTCTTCGGCGGCATAGCCCGCGGCCTCGGCGCCCAAGCTCTCGCGGGCAACGGCATGCCCGACCACGTCCACCTCCTCCTCCGTTTTCCTCCCGACCTCGCGCCGGCCGCGCTCGCCCGGGAGCTCAAGGCCCGCTCCTCCAAGTGGATCCATGACACCTTCCCGAAGTTGAAGTCATTCGCCTGGCAGCGCGGCTACGGTGGCTTCACCGTCAGCACGTCGCAGGTTCCCAGGACCAAGACGTACATCCAAACTCAGGCGAAGCACCACAAGAAAATGACCTTCGAGGAAGAGTTCCTCGCGCTGCTCGACAAGAATGAGATCGAGTACGACCGGCGATATGTGTTCGAGTGAAGCGCCGCAGTGTTGATGATCTACTCCGACCGAAGAGATTCTTCACCCGCCGCTCTGGCCCATGAAATGGGCCCCCGATGGTTGCCAGATGCGAAGCATCTGGAGCACGAGCCCGTTCCATCCTTCTTCCTGTCTGTCTCCCGCCCATGAAATGGGCGGGCGAAGCGCACGCACACGGTTCGCTCGCCCATTTCATGGGCGACAAAGGAAGAAAGGAGTGGTGTGCAGGCCTGCTACCAGATGCTCCGCATCTGGCAACCATCGCCGGCCCGTTTCACGGGCCAGAACCCGGCAGTCACCCGCTCGTCCCACACTCCGGACACTTCGCATCCATCGCTATTCCCGCCAAGTCGTAGCCGCATTTCGCGCAGAACTTGAGCCGGGCGTGACGGCGGGCGAGCATGTCCAGTCGCCAGGCGGCGATCGTCGCGACACATCCCGCAAACACGAGAGGCCACAAAGGCACTCTAAAGGAGAGGCGGCCGTTCTCGATCCTGTAATGCACTCCCCATTCCAACGACAAATCGAACCGTTCAAGGGTCCAGCCTGGCGTCACTCTCCCGTAGAGAGACCACATCTCTCGGTAGGACCAACCGACCGTCCCCGCCATCAGATGCACGTCGAACTCTCTCGAAGGGTCGTACCAGTTGATGTTCCACCACTGGCTCCCAATCCACACAGCCGCCAACAGCACGGTCACCGCCGCTCCCCCCCACTTGATCGTCTTGCGAATGCGCGGATGCGGCTTCATTCACCCTCACTCTACCACAGGGCCCACCCAACCCTCGCCAGTTCCTCGGGCCGAAGGCCATCAGCAAACCCCGCCTCGGCTCTCCGCAGGCATCGTCCCGCACTCGGGACACGTCGCCCCTGCCGCGATTCCCGCGCGGTCGTAGTTGCACTTCGCGCAGTGGTTGAGGCGGTCGCGGCGGCTGGCAAGGCTGTTGAGATACCAAGCCGCGCAAGTCATCGAGAGAGACAGGGCGCAAAGCAACCAGAACGGGGTTCGCACTTGCCAAACCCAGAAATCGTCCTCACCGCCACACCACGGCCATGTCCAATCCACGCGAAAGGGCGTGTCCTCCGCAGTTCTGTCCCAGAGCCTCTTGATGAGGGCTGATTCGCGCGAGTCGCGGTACTTCGTAAGCACCGCCGTTCCGCGGTTCACCGTGAGCAACCGGCCGCCCCCTAGAAGCCACATCGAGCGGTGCGACCCGCTCCCGATCCACACGACCGCCAGCAGCAGAGTCACCGCCGCGCCGCCCCACTTGATTGTCTTGCAGATTCTCGAATTCGGCCTCATTGACGCCCAGTCTACCACAAGGCCCACCCAACCCTCGCCAGTTCCTCGGGCCGAAGGCCATCAGCAGACTTGAACCGTCGACCCCTCGCTTGCACTCAAGGTGCCGTACCACACTTCTCCCATCCACAATCGAAACACAAACCACCCGGCAATTCCCCGGTCCGCAAACTCCAACCTCGCGCTCATTCGCAAACCGCGCTGGCCCGCCCCGCGAACAGAAGCGAGGATGGTGTCGTTTCACTACAGCGGCGACCACAAACAACGACATCGCAACCGCCTCAGAACCACACCACAAGACACCCACCAACACCCCCACCAGCCCCCCAGATTTCCCCCCACCCGCGCGTATGATCGCCCCGTGCATCCGGCCACGACGCCGGCGACTGTTCGCACCTGAAGATGAGATGATGAGGGTTTGACCATGACCGCCCCCGCAACCCCAAAGTCCCACCCCAAACCCGTCCGCCTCCAATGGCCACGGCGCGCCCACCCTCCAGCCTGTCCCCGGCACCGCCGCCAAACCCGGCCTCAACACCGTCACCCAGCACTGGAACGACGACGCCGGCGATCGCCCCATCATCTACGTCAACGGCAAGATGCTCCCCAAGCGCGACGCCATGGTCAGCGTCTATGACCACGGCCTCCTCTACGGCGACGGCGTCTTCGAGGGCATCCGCATCTATCGCGGCCGCATCTTCAAGTGCCAGTCCCACATGGACCGGCTCTACAAGTGCGCCGAAGCGATCCACCTCAAGATCCCCATCTCCCAGCGCGAGATGATCCAGGTGCAGCGCGACTGCATCTCCGCCAACACCATCCAGGAAGGCTACATCCGCCTCGTCGTCACCCGCGGCTACGGCACCCTCGGCCTCGATCCGCGCCGCTGCCCCGCCCCCGGCATCATCTGCATCGCCGACCAGATCCGCCTCTACCCCGAGGAGGCCTACAAGACCGGCATGGGCGTCGTCGTCGCCAAGCGCCCCAAGACCCCCATCCCCTGCCTCGACCCGCGCATCAAGAGCCTGAACTACCTCAACAACATCCTCGCCAAGATGGAAGCCATCGAAGCAGGCTGCGACGAGGCCATCATGCTCTCCACCGACGGCTACGTCACCGAGTGCACCGGCGACAACATCTTCATCATCAAGGGCGGCAAGATGTTCACGCCCCCGCCCGTCTGCGGCCAGTCCGGCCTCCTCGAGGGCGTCACCCGCAAGTTCGTCATGGAAACCCTCGCCAAGGACTGCAAGGTCCCCTGCGAGGAGAAGCTCATGCGCCTCGACGAGGTCATGACCGCCGACGAGGTCTTCCTCACCGGCACCGCGGCCGAGATCATCGCCGTCCACTCCATCGGCGACAAGGAAATCTCCAAGGGCGAGGGCCCGATCACCGCCAAGCTCCGACACCGCTTCCGCGAGATCGTCACCAGCGATCACGTCCCTGAGGACTGATCAGAATCAGAGCCGAGCAGCGCAAGCTGTCGGTGTCCAGCGCGCAGCACGCACCAAGGCCCTCCAATCGGAGGGCTTTTTTCAATCGCGCCACACCCGAATAGTCCCATCCGCACGCCTCTCCGAGATCGGCCGCAGATACGCATTCGTGCCCTTCTCAAAGCGTCCCGGCCCAACATCCGCCGTCGCATCATCGGACTCGTTTACGAAGATGTTGTCGGGGGTCGGAACCTGCCCATGACCCGGGACCGGCTCACGCAAGTAGAGCGTCTTCGCTGGTGACGGCGAGGACAGATACTCAACGTGATTGTCGTTGAATCCGATGTTGCCCTCCCATGAGCCTGGCGCACCGTGGATGCGCATCGTGTTCGAGCCCATCCCGGGCGGACCGGAGAGCGGCGTCCACAGGCCGGAGTCGGGCGACGGCGCGAAGTCATCGCTCGCATACGAAGGCCCGCGATTGCCGAAGACCACCTCCTTCGAGTTGTACGTGTCGGCCCATTGCTTGAGGCGACTCCCGGAGGGAATCACGTGCGCATATGAGCTGTTTCCGATTGCCCCGGCGAGCGACGCAGAGGTGATGGTCCCGTTCACCCGGACCGGATCATCCGGCGTCGCTCGAAACGCGGGATCCCAGAGAGCGTTCTCCGGCCGCACAGCCGCCCGGGGATTGGCGAGCGAGTATGCGGACATCACGCGGATCGCGGGGTTGACCTCCGCCGGACTCACGCAGATCTCCGGAGAGATGGCGCCGGCGAAGATCATCACCGACAAGATGTTGCCGGTCGTGTCTTTGAGGTCGCCTTGCTCTGCGACGGTGGCATCACCCGTATCGAACATGCTCGGGAGCGGGTACTTGCTCTGATTGCTCGTGACGGTCACCACGAGCGCCTGAACGATGCCCCTGACCTGAACCGCATCCTTCGTTTGGCGTGATCCATGCCGACCCTGGAAAGTCAGGACCACGACGACCGCGGCCAACACGAGCAGCGTCAGGATGACCACCACAAGCTCGGTGATCGTGAACGCGGTCCGAGCCATGCACCTCGGTCTCATGACCTTGGTACCGCGCGAACCTCGCGGGGTGGCAAGGCGTGCCTGATCAAGACATCGCGGCGAAGCTCCCAACATTCTCTAACTCTCGACTTCACCCACACCCCGCCAACCAATCATTCAAAAACCGAAACACATCCGCCACCGCCAGCACCCCATTCCCATCCGCATCCGCCCCCAGATCCCCCGCAAAGAATGCCCCGATCATCGCGAAGATATCCGCCACCCCCACCTGCTCATCCCCGTCAAAGTCCGCCGGGCAGGCCCGTGGAAGCGGCACGCTCCACAGCTCGTCCCCGTGCGTCTCATCGATCGCCGGGAAGTACAGCCGATCCCCGGCGAACCCGAACGTGTTGCGGCTGATCTGGATCCCCACGGGAATGGTGGCCACCAGACGCGAGCCCGCGGGATTCCCGGTCATCGACCAGACTTCCCCCGGTCGGCTCGTCGAGGGATAGAGCACGGCGTACGCGCGGCCGCGATACGGGCCCGCGAGCGCCACGCTCGCCCATCCCAGCAACTCCGGCCCGAGCGGACCAACGAGGTCGGTGCCATCGCCGGGGATCTCGCCGAAAGACCTGACCCACGCCCTCGTGACGCTGGGGTTGTGCACGACGGTGAGCGCCCGCCCGCGGAGCTCCACCGGCGGCTCCGGGTATTGCGCGGTCGTGGTGTCGGGCTGCAGGACGCGGGTCTGCGACGAATCCAGCGGGGCCAGCAGCAGGTCCGGGGTGCCGGTATCGATGGGCGAGCCGAAGTACGCGATGGAGTGCGGCAGCCGGACGAACGGCGGGCGCGCGAGCGGCGAGCCGAGTGGAGCTCGCAGGAACGACCGCGAGAAGGCGCCGGCGGCCGTCCCATCGGTGGTGATGACGCCGACGCCCCACCGCTGGGAGAGCAAGCTCAGCGCGACCAGGTGATCCCCCACGGGGAAGAGCGTGAGGTACGACTGGGCGGTCCAGACCGTGTCGATGAGCCCCGTGAGCGGATCGATCATGCGAACGCTTCCGCCGCCGTCGATGAACGCGATGCGCGATCCGAAGCCCGTGAACTGCTCCGGCCAGGTGGTGTGGGTCGGATCGGAAGAGGTCGTCGAATCGAGGTTGGTGTGCCGCACCACCGTCGCACCATCCGTAGACATGATGGCGTACCGCCACGAGAAATACGCGCGGCCGCCGACGGAGGCAAGGTTCTCCACCGGCCAGCCGCTCTCATGCGCCCAGATCGGGGAGAGCACGCCCGAGAGCGTGTCGAGCCCGTAGAGCTGCCAGGTCGTGTTGGTGCGAGGCGGGCCTGAATCGAACACGAGCGTGCGTCCGCCATCGATCGCGGCCATGCTCCCGATGGTGTGCAGGCCGTCCGACGGGAATGAGTGCAGTTCGGCGATGCGGCCCACCGCGGGATCGATGCTGTAGATGATGCTGTCCCCGTTGTACGAGAACGCCAGGCGTCCCCCCGCGATGGGGACGGCGCGGGCCAGCGCATCCGCGAGGATCCCGCCGTAGTCCGAAGCGCCGGGCGTGCCATCCACGGCGAACAGCTCGTCGTGCACGTAGTACGGCCCCTGGATCGTCCCGGTGAAGTAGAGCCGGTCGTTGTGCATCCGGAAGTTCTTGGGCGCCAGCCAGTTCGAGACATCCGCCGCGGCGTTGAGGACCAGTCCCGTTCCCGCAGCTGTTCCGTCGCTGGACCAGATCTCCTCGCCGTGCTCAAAGTCTCGCGCCAGGAACAGCACGCGCTCGCCGACCTTGTGTGCGAAGTGCCGGAGGCCCGAGTACGGGAACTGGCGCGGGTAGATCGGGTACGAACTCGCAGCGACCGCGCTCGTCCCCGCGACCGTGCCGTCGGTTGAGAGCGGCAGGGCAGACTGGCCATAGGACAGTTGAAGGAAGGTGCGCCCGCCCGGGAGCGGCGTGATGGTGGCGTTGGTGGTGGCGTCGTCGAGGCCGCCGAAGTTCGCAGGCCGCGGGGCGAGCTGGTACGTGCCGGCAACGGTGCCGTCGGTGCGCCAGATGCCGTTGTACAGGGGAATGACGAGCAGACCCGAACCCGCCTGCACGCGATTGATGTTGGCGGGCCTGATCGTGGAAAGCCGGAACGTCCCCGGGCCGGTGCCGTCGGTGACGTACAGGCCGTCGCTCGAGGCGAAGACGGTCCGCGTGGCATCCAGCGGTGCGCTCGACTCGGCGTACGGCAGCAGCCCATCCGAGCCGGGAATGCGGACTGTCCCGGCCGCCGTCCCGTCGGTGCGAAACAACGACCATGTGCCTCCCTTGTACTCCCGCACCAGCCACCCCGAGCCGAGCGGACAGATGATTGACGCGGACGTCGGTTCCGCGGGATCGACGGCCGCGCCGAAGATGGGAGCCGTGTTCGCGGCCGTGCCATCGCTCCGCCACAGCCGGCTCACGCCGTTCTGCGATGCGCCGAACAGAGCCCAGGCGTTGCCGGGCCCGTACACGAACGCGCCCGGACTGATCTTCTGGGCAATGGTCGGAGCGAGGTAGGCGGTCCCGGCGACCGTTCCATCGGAGATGCCCAGGCCGCGATCGGTGCCCTTGAAGAGCAGCTTGCCGTTCAGGTCGAGCAGCGGCGTGAGGTCGTCGTAGTACTGGTTCTGCATGAGCCGCACGGTGCCGGACGACGTTCCGTCCGAGGCCCACAACTGCGGGTTACCGCTCCCATCCCCGGCCCTGAAGAACACGCGGCCCGCGGCCGGAAACATGTTGTAGATCGAATCGGGTCGGAGCGTGCTGGCCGGCGAGAGCGCGATCGTGCCCGAGGGTGTGCCATCGGAAATGAACAACGCTCCCCAGGTCCCCGTGGACGCGGCGAACAGGATGTGTCCGGCGTCGAGCCGGCACATGGAGCCGACCTTGGGGGTGCAGTTGGTGCACGCGGCGTAGGGCAGCGCGGTGTGCGTGCCGGTGGCGGCGTCGGCGACGAAGAGGTCAACGGGATAGGCATGGTCGTCCACGACGCGCGGGACGGCGTAGAAGAGCCGGTCCCCCAGCACGGTCCAGGAAACCGGCGAGTCGTAATAGTTGTTGTAGGGCGGGCCCTGGAACGCGTTGACGTGGATGGGCCGCGGCGTCGGCGAGGACCCGTCGGCCACGTAGAGCGTGTACCGCCGATCGCGCCCGCGCGCGAAGAACCAGACATGGCCCGAGCCCTCGATGGAATCGAGGATCGACGTATCGGAGAGACCGTCAAGCTCGGACCTGAGGTCGGCGACGATCGTGGCGACGGGCTGGGCCACGCACAGCGCACCGCCCGCGAGAATGCAAGCAATGGCGCCAAGCCGGACAAGCCGCGGAAAGATGCTCATGCGAGCACCATCGACACCGTCTCGCCCGACCCTTGAATGGCGCAGCCTTCTTCGCCCTTGCTAGTCCCGCCACACCCTCGGCTTGACGACCGTCGGCGAGGCGGCCACGCTCGTGATCGGCCGGAGATAGGCATTTCGACCCGCCTCGACACCATCCGTCGCACCGTCGCCGTCAATCTGGTCGGTCTCATTCACAAACAAGTTGTCGGGCATAAGCGTGTTCACGCCGCTCTTGGGCTTCCCGGGAATGACCAGCGTCAACGCCTCCGGCATGGGCGTGGTCTCAAAGTTCACATGGTTGTCGTTGTACCCGACGTTCCCCTCCCACGTCCTCCGCCCGCCGTGGATCAGCAGCGTGTTCGAGCCCGTGCCCAGCTCATCCGCCGTGAGCGACCACTTCTTCGCCGCGGGCGCGCGGTCGTCCTGCGCGTACGTCGGCCCACGATTGCCGAAGACCGCCTCCGTCGAGTTGTACGTGTCGCTCCACTGCTTGCGGCGATTCCCGAACGGCAGCACGTGCGCGTAGGACTGGTGTGCGACCCCTCCCGAGGAGATGTTGCCGTAGGTCACCGGGTCATCGGGCGTCCCGCGGAACGAAGGATCCCACAGCGCATCCACCGGCCGCACCGCCCCGCCCGGCGTGGAATACTCGTACGTGTCATGCCGCTGGATCCGGCCGTTCACCTCCGCCGCGCTGATGCAGATCTCGGGCGATATGAACCCGTTGAACACCAGCACCGAGAGAATGTTCCCCGTGCTGTTCTTGGCCTCCCCGGTCTCCGCCACCGTCGCGTCGCTCGCGTCGAGCATGCTCGGCAGTGGATACGACCCCTTGTTGCTGTCCGCAAAGACGACCATCGCCTGCACCATCGCCCGCACCTGCGTCGAGTCCTTCATGTACCGCCCGCACCCGGTGCGTCGCGCCGGAAGAGCCACCGGCAGCAGCACCAGCCCCAGGACGATCACCGCGATGACCACCATCACTTCCAGAACAGTCGCACCACGAGACGCGGCCGCACGACGAGGCGAACGAGCGAGCATGGCAGATCTCCACGAGTCTGGGAAAACGCCCGGCGGCGGGCTCTCACCGCCGAGCGCTGTGGAAAGAGCGCGCCTTTCGACGCGGTCGTGGCTTGAGACAACGGTCAGTCGCGCCAGGTGTTGATGCGCAAGTTGGAATCGGCGCCGGTCACCGAGCTGATCGGTCGGAGATAGGCGTTCACGCCCTTGTCCACGCCGCCCGTCGTGCCATCACCCTCGAACTCATCCGACTCGTTGACAAACAGATTGTCCGGAGCGGTCTTTGCGGGTGATCTCCCCTTTGCCAGCGGCGCCGCGAGCGCAACCTCCAGACCGCTGGGCGTCGGCTTGGTTTCGAATGTGACGTGGATGTCGTTGTACCCGATGTTCCCCTCCCAGGTCCTTCGCCCGCCGTGGATCAGCAGCGTGTTCGAATCCACGCCGAGCGGTCCCGGGAGAAGAACCCACTTTGAGCTCGACGCCCCCGCGTCGTTTGCGGCGTAGGTCGGTCCGCGATTGCCGAACACGGGCTGGTTCGCGTTGGCGGAGTTCGTCCACTGTGTGCGGCGATTCCCGAAGGGAAGCACGTGCGCGAACGACTGATGCCCCAGGCGAGACGAGCTCGCCCCGCGCACCGGATCGTCCGGAGTTCCCCGGAACTGCGGATCCCACAGGGCCTTGGCCGGGTTGGCCGCGGCGGCGGGAGTGGTGTACTCGTAGGTGTCGAGGCGCTGGACCTGGGCGGTGTTGGACTCGGCGGCGCTGACGAGCACCTGGGGTGTAGCCATCCCGTTGAAGATCAGCACGGAGAGGATGTTGCCAGTAGTGTCCTTCTCCGAGGCGGGGCCGGCGAGCGTAGATCCATCCGTGTCGAGCTCGCTCGGCAGCGGGTACGAGTCTCGGTTGCTCTGCGACCACGTGGTCAACGCCTGGAGGGAGTTGCGGACGTTCGTGGAGTCCAAGAGAGCGCGCGCCGGCCCGCGGCCTCCTCGAGCGGGAAGGAGAATCGCCACCGGATGCCGATCACGACAATGACGACGAGCAGTTCGATGAGCGTGAACGCGCGGCGGAACTTCGGACGAGGTGCGGGCCAGAACATGGCAAGGCTCCCATACGAGAACGGAGGGTTCTGAAAAACGCCCGGCGGCGGGCTCTCACCGCCGGGCGCTCTGTAAAAAGGCGCGCCTTTCGGCGCGTTCGTGCCTGGAGGGCAGAGACGGACATGTCAATCGCGCCACGCGTTGATGCGAAGCGCCGTGCTGGTCCCGGTGACCGAGCTCACCGGCCGCAGGTAGGCGTTGGTCCCATTGCTGATCTGTCCCGCGACCGCATCGCCGCCGGACTGGTCCGTCTCGTTGACGAACAGGTTGTCGCTCACGCTCCGCGGGTTGGCGTTGTTCGCGCGGGTGTAGATCAGCGTGTCCGGGTTGGGCTTGGTCTCGAACGAGACGTGCACGTCGTTGTAGCCGATCTGGCCTTCCCAGGTGGTCCGCCCGCCGTGGATCAGCAGCGTGTTCGAGCCGGTCCCGGTGGGGCCGTCGGGGAGCGACCACCGCGCGGTGGTCGGCCAGTTGGCCGCGTCGTTCGCGGCGTAGGTGGGCCCGCGATTGCCGAACACCGCCTCGGTGGAGTTGTAGGTGGTGGACCACTGCGAGCGCCGCTTGCCGAAGGGAACGACGTGCGCAAAGGAGTTGTTGGAGACGCCGGCGGGCGCGCCGGTGACGGCGGGGTCGGCTGGGGTGCCGCGGAACTTGGGATCCCACAGGGCGTTGGTGCTGACGGCCGCGCCCAGCGGAGAGGAGTACTCGTAGGTGTCGTTCCGCTGGATCTGCCCGGTGTTGGATTCGCTGGCGCTCACGAGCACCTGGGGCGTGGAGAAGCCGCCGTAGATAAGGACGGACAGGATGTTGCCGGTGGTGTTCTTGGTCTCGGCATTGCCGGCCGAGAGTAGGGTCTGGTCCCCCGTGTCCAGCGCGCTGGGGAGGGGGTACTGGTCGTTGTTGCCTTGGGCGAACGTGGTGCAGGCCTGGAGGGTGTTGCGGACATTGGTCGCATCGATCAAGGCTCGTGCGGCCTTGCGGGCCTGGCCGAGGGCGGGGAGGAGGATGCCGACGAGGAGGGCGATGATGGCGATGACCACCAAGAGCTCGATGAGCGTGAACGCGTTGAACGCGAGACTCGGACCCCGGGACGAGACCCGGCGATTGGACTGGATGGATGGACTGTGGACGAGTGACATGCGTGACTCCTTTCGGGAGCTTCTGTGTGAATGGATGGACCGCGACGCGACGAGACCGGACCTTCTCCGACACACGACGGGCCGCTCGACTGGGAGGGCGCACCGGGGGCCGTCGCTCGTGGTCGTCCGTACGCACGACGCACGGGGACGTGCGGGGTGCGCGGGGCATGGGCGTGGGACGCCTGTGCCGTGGACGAGCGAGCGCGAGTGATGGGTGTTTGCGTGTGGGGCGCCACGCGGAGCGTGGTGGTACCCGGGCGCAAAGCCATCGACCAGGATGTCGCGTGCGTGCGGGAGTGCGCCGGTGGCGCGGGTGAACGGGGCGAGGGCCAGAACTGATTGGCGCGGCCGCTTCCGAATCGGCCGAGCGTGCCCTACGCGGCGTTCAAGGGATCGATGAGAACATGGGGGAGACGGGTATGAATGGCCCGAACCGCCGGAGTTCCGTACGTACGCCCTTGCACGTGCAAGATGTCAGCGATTGGGGATACGGATGAAATACTCTGTGGGTTGCGGCGTTGCATTTCATCTCGTTGGGGGGGGGCGGGAGGGCGGGGGGATCGATTACAATGAAGGCGTGGCCCGGGCGACGATCATCCAGAGACGGCGGGTGGCGCACGCGTGGCTCATCGGCGCGCTGCTGATCGTGGTAGCGATGGCCGCGACACTGGAGCTCACCGCGGGTCGGGGCCCGCGCACCGCACGGACGGCCTTCGAGGCGGCGGCCGTGGTCCTCATCCTCGTGGTCATGGCGGTGCGGGAGATCCGCGCCGGACGCCGCATGGCGATGCTCGTGCGGAGCGACTGGCGACGATGCCTGTACTGCTTCTTCGATTTGCACGGGCTCAAGTACCAGGGAACCTGCCCGGAGTGCGGCGAGGCGTACGACGCCGAGCGGGTGCGGAGAGTCTGGCGCGATGGCATGCGCCCGGAGACCAAGGGACGGGCGGAGGGGATTGCCGAAGCGGATTAGCATGGCGCGACTCACGATCATGGAGCACAATCGCCGGTTCCGATGGGTGTGCGCGCTATTCCTGCCGGCTCCGCTCCTGGCGTTGTGGTTCCTGTTCGAGATCGCGCGGCAGGACCGGGTGATGATGTGGATCATGTGGGTGGTGTCGCCGCTCTCGATCGTGTTCTGCGTCGTCTTCTTTCGGCGCGCCAAGCGCCGGTGGATCGCGAGCATGGAGCGCGACGATTGGCGGAGATGTCCGTACTGCTTCTTCAACCTGCGGGGGCTTGACGAGCGCGGGCGATGTCCGGAGTGCGGCGAGGCGTACCAGATCGAACGCGTCCGCGAGTTGTGGCGCGAGGGAATGCGCTCGAAGGGGAAGGAACGGGTGGAAGGTGCGCAGGCGGGTTGAATTGAGGGAGCCCCTGAGCGCGAGTTCAGGTCGGCAGCAGTGTCGGGCCTGGTGGGGCGTTTGGCGCGGCGGTGGAGAAATGGGTAGCGCGGGTGCGACGGCGACGGGTGCGACGGAAGGGTGGTGGGAGCAGAGGGAGATCGATGTTGAGGAGGTCCGCGAAGTCGTCTTCGACGTCGCGGGTGAGGTCGATGGTGGCGGCGATGTCGGTGGGCGCCATGCGGGGGAGGCGGATGCGCGGAAGCGGCTGCGGGGTGGGCGGGAGGGGATCGACGGGGGCCGGAATGTTGGGGTACGGGGAAGGAGGCGCATCCGGGGCGGGGCGCGGGGGCGGTGAGGGCTTGGGGTCCTTTATGCGGAGAATGGCGGTGGCCGCGTGGCGGATTTCCTTGGGGTCCTTGGAGGTGGCGAGGATGTCGGTGAGGGCGCGGAGTGCGGCGATGCGGGCCTGGGCGAGGAGGGTGGGGAAGTCTGGGGTGGTGGTGGACATGTGGGCCTCTCTATTGAGGGGCCGCGGAGCGCGGGCGCGCGCTCAAATGCGCTTCTCGCGGGGGTGGGGAAGGGACGTAAGTTGGTTGGGGGGAAGGGATAGAAAAAATTGTGCGCGAAGTTCGGGGAGGGGGGGATTTGCGGGTGCGGTTGGGCGCGCGCGGGCGATTCGGCCTTTGAGGCGGTTTCACTGGCGAGTGTGTTGTGCCGCCGGTTCGCCGTGGTTCCTCCGCGGCAACCGGCCGGGCACCGGGGGCGTCAACAATGGACGTGCACGCTCCGCAACCGGGCCCCGAAGACTGGCGAACCAACGAACGTTGGGAGAGGCGTGGGGAAGCGCGGCTGTTGACCTTCTCTTGCGAACAACGCCTTGCGTTGTTCGGGCGGGAGAGCATCCGGGAGGCGTTTGTCGATGCGCTCGGAGCGACGCGCGACCGACATCGCTTCCGACTCATGGCGTACGTGGTCATGCCCGATCACGTGCACCTGATCATCCTGCCGCGGCCGGTCGTTGCCATTGACGCGGGGCGAGTGTTTGCCTCGAGTACATCGACCGTTGAGGACATCTTGTGGGGATTGAAGAAGCCATTTTCGCAGCGGGTGTTGTCGAGATGGCGCCGTCTCAAGGCACCGATTCTGCCCAGACTTCTGCAATCAGATGGGACGTATCGATTCTGGCTCCCGGGCGGCGGGCATGACCGCAACTTGATGTCCGAGGAGGCGCTGTGGGATTCGATTCGATATGTGAATCTCAATCCTGTGCGACGGGAGTTGGTTGAGCGGGCAATCGACTGGCCCTGGTCGTCGGCTCGCTGGTACGACGGGCAAACGGATGTGCCCTTGGACATGGACCTCTCCCACGATGGGCGACGGTGGATACCGCCGGAACGGTGGGTGGCTGAGGCAGTCGATATCACGGAGGAGTTGATCCGACGGCCGCGGGATCCGGAGTGAGGCGGAGGGAGTGCGTGGTCAGGCCGGTTGCCGCGGAGGAACCGCGGCGAACCGGCGGCACATTGCTGTTTGTGGGGTTTTTCCCAACCGGCTGAAGAGTGGCCGGGTGGAGGCCGGTTGCCGCGGAGGAACCGCGGCGAACCGGCGGCACACTGACTACAGCCGAGTCCGCCGTCAGAGCTTCTTGAGCGCGGCGACCAGCGTGTCGATGTGTTGGGTGGTGTGGGCGGCGCTGATCTGGACTCGCAGTCGCGCGTGGCCTTCGGGGACGACGGGGTAGCCGAAGCCGATGACGAAGACGCCGAGCTCGAGGAGGCGCTGGGACATGGCGATGGCCTTGGCGGTGTCGTGCACGATGATGGGGCAGATGGCCGTCGGGGATTGCAGGACATCGAAGCCGGCGGCGGTGATCTGCGTGCGGGCGTAGGCGACGTTGTCGCGGAGCTTCTGCACGCGCTGCGGCTCGCGGAGCATGATCTGGATGGCCGTGCGGGCGGAGCAGGCGACGCTGACGGGAAGGGCGTTGGAGAAGAGGGTGGGGCGGCCGCGCTGGATGACCATCTCGATGGCGCGCCTGGGGCCGGCGATGAAGCCGCCGGCCGCGCCGCCGAGCGCTTTGCCGAGGGTGCCGGTGAAGATGTCGACGGTGCCGGCCGCGCCGCCCATCATGTTCCAATGCTCGTGCGTGCCGCGGCCGGTTTTGCCCATGACGCCGTGGCCGTGGGAGTCGTCGACGACGAGGATGGCGTTGTGCTCGTCGCAGAGCTTGCGCATCGCGGGGAGGTCGGCGATGGAGCCCTCCATGGAGAAGACGCCGTCGGTGACGACCCAGGTCTGAGAGGGGGAAGGCGTAGAGGCGTGGAGGCGTAAGGAGGCCTCCTTCAATCGTTGTTCGAGGGAGTTCTCGCCGGTCAGCACGTTGTTCTTGTAGACGGACTTGTTGAGGCCCTTCTTGATGACCGTGGCGAGGCGGACGGCGTCGATGATGCTGGCGTGGTTGAGCTCGTCGGAGATGATGGTGTCGCCGGGCTCGCAGAGGGTGGGGAAGACGGCCTCGTTGGCGTTCCAGCAGGAAACAAACGTGTACGACGACTCTGTGCCCATCATGCGGGCGATTTCTTGTTCGAGCTCGAGGTGCGGGGAGAAGGTGCCGCAGATGAAGCGGACGCTGGCGGTGCCCGCGCCGTAGTCCTTCATGGCCTTGATGCCGGACTCGACGACCTCGGGGTGGTTGGCGAGGCCGAGGTAGTTGTTGGAGCAGAAGCAGAGGCACTCGCCGAAGCCTTCTACTTGAACTGTCGCGTCCATGGGGCCGTCGATGACGCGGAGGTGCTTGTACTGGCCGCCTTCGCGCAGCATGGCGAGGGTGGCGTCGGCGCGGTCGTCGAACGGACGGGTCATGGTGCACTCCATGCACCGAGGATAGGAAGGGGGTGCTTGGTTGGTTCTCAGTACACAGAGAGCGCGGAGAAGGCGCAGAGAGCACAGAGGGAGACGGGTGAACTCGAGAAGTCTGGATCTCTCTGGGGTCGGAGGGTTCTCAGTACACGAAGGTCACGAAGGGGGAACGAAGGACACGAAAGAGATGGCCTGTTCAAAGCCGTTTCGCTTCGTGTTCTTCGTTCTTCCTTCGTGCTCTTCGTGCACTGAGAGCCGGTTGAGTCGCGGCGCGTGCTCGCAACCGGGAGACTTGCTCGATGTTGCATTACGCGCTTCACCACGGGCTGGAAGCCCGTGCCACGGCAGACCTAGCGAGTGCCGACGCGCTGGGGCGTGGGGTAGGGCGCGCCGTTTGGGGCGTGACCGTTGCCGTTGCCGTTTTCGGCGAACGCCTCGCCGCGGAGGCGGGAGGGGCCGATGCCGGCGTCTTCGGGGCCGGTGTTTTCGGGGTCGAGTTCCTGTGCGTGCTTCTTGCCGTTCTTCTTTTCTTTCCAGTTGGGCTGGTCGTCCTCTGGGTCGGGGAAGAAGCGGTTCTCGAAGATGTCGAGGATGACGAGGGTGAAGAGCGTGGCCGAGCCGAGCATGAGGGCGAGGCGGAAGAGGCCGAAGCCGCAGGCGGCGCCGAGGGCGGCGACGACCCAGACGGCGGCGGCCGTGGTGAGGCCGCGGACGGCTTTTTTGTTCTGGATGACCGCGCCCGCGCCGAGGAAGCCGATGCCGCCCATGAGGCCCTGGATGACGCGGGACATTTCGGCTTGTCCGGGGACGGGCGTGTTGGCGGGGAAGGAGGCCGCGACGTCCTTGCCGATCTGCGCGGCGGTCTCGATCCCGAGCAGCATGAAGCCGCAGGAGCCGAGGGAGATGAGGATCATGGTGCGGAAGCCGGCGGGGCGATGCTTGCGCTCGCGCTCGAGGCCGACCAAAGCGCCGCACACAAGGGCGGCGCACACACGCGTAGCGATCTGGGAAGGACTCAGTACGTCCATGTCGGGACTTCCACTATCGACCATCCCGAACGGCTTGTCAAGAAATCTTTGCGCTTCGGGCGGGGAATGGCAGGGGTAGCGAGAACGCGAGTCGCTCCGGATGCGCCCGATCGGGGGCGATTACTCCTCGGGTGAGGGTGCGGGCGGCCGCGATCCTTGCTCGGTGTTCGGGTTCACCGGCGCGACGAGGTATCGCTGATGGAAGGCGACGATGGCATCGCCCAGTTCGCGGGCGAGCTTGAGGGTTTCGGTGGAGCGCATGCGGCCGATTTCCAGCTGGATGGCGTCGATGGTCTTGGGTGCGGCTGCCGGGGTGTTGGGCGCGAGATCGGCGCGGTTCGGTGATGGATCGCTTCCGTAGTGAGCGACGATGTAGCCGCCGTCGAAGAACTTTTCGTTGAGTGGGTGGCGCTCGTTTTCGGCGGGATCGGTGATGGAGGGGAGGATGCGATAACCGGCCTTGGAGAGGCGGCCGCAGATGCTGTCGGGGCCGGTGAGGGCCTCGTCTCCCGCGCGGGCGAGGAGGCGGGAGACGGTCTTGCCGTCGCGCGTGCCGCGGACGATGGCGTCGGGCTCGCGCTTCTGGCCGTGGAGATCGATGAGGATCGCGCCGGGGGTGTGCGTCGCGGCTTCGTCGACGAGGGTGCGGAGGGCGGCGTGGTAGGCGGCGTGCTGGGCGGCCGCGGCGGGGTTTTCGTAGGCGTCGGCGGCGTCGGGGGCGCGGTTGGCATCGGCGTCTTTGCGCGAGAACTGGGCGATGACGAAGGAGGGCTTCTGACCGAGGCGCGAGGTGATGCGCTGGGCGACGAGGAGGGCGAGCTCGGAGGTCATGTCGTCGCGGACGGTGACGCCGGTGGTGCGGTCTTTCGAGCCGGGGACGCGGCACTGGCCGCCGTGGGGGGCGGAGATGATGATGGGGAGCGTGCCGTGCTGGACGGTGATGAGGTCGGAGGGCCTGGCGAGCTCATGCGGCGCGGGCGGTTGTGCGGGCGCGGTGGTTTGCGTTGGGCTGGACTGCAGGGCCACGAGCATCGCGAGCACGCCCGCGCGGGTGAGTGTGCGGATCATGGGAACTCCTGTGGAGGGTCTACTTCGGGGAGCCGCCCGAGTCCGGCGGCCGGTGCTCGTTGTCCTGGTTGAAGACTTTGTATTCGATGCGGCCGAAGGTGGCGAGGGTGAGGACGGCGAGGAGGCCGGCCGCGATTCCGAGGCGGAACTCGCCGAGGCCGAAGGCGACGCCGACGGCGGCGGTGACCCAGATGGATGCGGCGGTGGTGATTCCGGCGGGGCGGACGCCGGTGTGGATGATGACGCCCGCGCCGAGGAAGCCGATTCCGCCGACGATGCCCTGGATGATGCGGGAGGCGTCGGCGGAGGTCATGGCTTCGCCGAGCGGGCCGCGGTAGAGGGCGGTGAGGACGGTGAACGCGCAGGCACCGAGGCAGACGAGCATGAGCGTGCGGAGGCCGGCGGGCTTCTTGTGGATCTGGCGGTCGAGGCCGACGAGGCCGCCGAAGGCGAGGGCGAGGAGCAGGCGGACGAGGATCGTGCCGAAGGGGAGGGCCGCGGGGGACTCTCCGAGGATGCTCATGCGGGATGGTACGGCGGGGATTCGCGGCTTTTCGGGAGGGCGGGTGCAGTACACTCAGCCCCTGCGACCCTTGTCCCCCGAGGTGACCCATGATCAACGGCATTCACGCGCTGGTGTATGTGAAGGATGCGGAGCGGGCCCGGGCGTTCTTTCGGGACACGCTGGAGTGGCCGAGCGTGGATGCGGGGCATGGGTGGCTGATCTTTGCGATGCCGCCGGGGGAAATCGCGGCCCATCCGACGGAGGGTGGCGGCGGGGGCGGGGAGAACGGGCGGTGCGATCTGTACTTCATGTGCGATGACGTGCAGGCGACGGTGGCGCAGATGAAGGCCAAGGGCGTGGAGGTCGTGCGGCCGGTGTCGGATCAGGGATGGGGGTTGGTGACGGCGATCCGGATTCCGGGCGGCGGGGAGATGGGGCTGTATCAGCCGCGGCATCCGATCGCGCATGGGCTCAAGGCCGGCGGGCGGAACGCGAAGAAGACGGCGAAGAAAGCCGCGAAGAAGTCTGCGAAGAAGAAGACTGCTGCTTCGCGCGGGAAGCCTGCCAAGGGCAAGCGGCGCTAGGCGCTGGCGAGGGCTCGGCGGGCGCGGCGGCGGGCCGCGATGATGCCGTGCTTGGGTGCGGCGAACATGACCACGACGAAGACGGCCGCCTGGGCGAGGACGACGCATGCGCCGGGGGAGGCGTTGAGGAAGTAGCTCGCGTAGGTGCCGACCATGGCGGAGCCGATGGATGAGGTCGCGGCGATCCAGAGCATGCGGCCGAAGCGGTCGGTGAGGAGGTAGGCGATGCAGCCGGGGGTGATGAGCATCGCGACGGTGAGGATGATGCCGACGGCCTGCAGAGAGGCGACGATGGTGAGGGCGAGGAGGGAGAGGAGGAGGTAGTGCAGGGCGGTGGTGTTCAGTCCGACGGCGCGGGCCTGGCTGGCGTCGAAGCAGAAGAGGAGGAGGTCCTTGCGCTTGGCGAGGACGACGGAGAGGGCGATGCCGCCGGCGATGACAGCCTGCCAGAAGTCCTCGCGCTCGATGCCGAGTGGGTTGCCGAAGAGGATGTGGTTGAGGTGCTGGTCGGATTCGACCTTGGTGAAGAGGACGAGGCCGAGGGCGAAGAGGCCGGTGAAGGCGATGCCCATGACCGTGTCTTCTTTCAGGCGGCTGTGGGACTTGATCCAGCCGGTTGCGCCCGCGCAGAGGAGGCCGGAGAGGAACGCGCCGATGGCGAGTGGGATGCCGGCGATGTAGGCGAGCACGATGCCGGGGAGGACGGCGTGCGAGACCGCATCGCCCATGAGGGACCAGCCCTTGAGGACGAGGTAGCAGGAGAGGACGGAGCAGACCGCGCCGACGAGGGCGGCGATGAGCAGGGCCTCGCGCATGAACTGGTGCTGGAAGGGCTCGAGGAGGTGCGTCATCGCGGCTTCCCCATGTCTTCGATGAGGCGGGCCTCGTCGGTGTCGGGCTCGAGGTTGGCGGCGCGGGCGGCGCGGATGCGCCGGCGGGCCGCGAGCATGCCGTGCTTGGGGGCGAGGGCGAGGACGGCGAGGAAGACGAGGGTTTGCAGGACGACGATGCACCCGCCGACGGATGCGCCGACGAACCAGCTTGCGTAGGAGCCGAGGAAGGCGGTGAGTGCGCCGAGGCCCATGGCGAGCCACATCATGCGGCCGAAGCGGTCGGTGAGGAGGTAGGCGGTTGCGCCCGGGGTGACGAGCATCGCGACGACGAGGCAGGGGCCGACGGTCTGGAGGGCGGCGATGGCGGTGGCCGCGAGCATGGCGAGGAGGAGCATGCTCCAGGCGCGGACGTTCAGGCCGACAGCCTTGGCCTGGATGGGATCAAAGGAGACGAGGACGAGGTCGCGCCACTTCAGGGCGATGATGAGCAGGGTGACGCCCGAGATGATGAGCATCTGCCAGAGGTCGCGGGCGGCGATGCCGATGATGTTGCCCTGGATGATGCTCTTGAGGTTGAACTCGGTGGGGTATTTCGAGATGAGGAAGAGGCCGAGGGCGAAGAAGGTGGTGAAGACGATGCCGATGACGGCGTCTTCGCGGATGCGGGTGGCGGATTTCACGTAGCCCATGCTGAGGGCCGCGAGAATGCCCGCGACGAAAGCGCCGACGGCGAAGGGGATGCCGCCGAGGTAGGCGAGGGAGACGCCGGGGACGATGGCGTGGGCGAGGGCATCGCCCATGAGGGACCAGCCCTTGAGGGTGATGAAGCAGGAGAGTGCGCCGCAGACAACGGCGATGAGCATGGCCGCCAGGATCGCGCGAACCATGATGCCGGAGTGGAAGGGGGCGAGGAGCTTCTCAGGATCGAGGAGCGTCTCGATCATCCGCGCCTCCCCGCGCCGTCCGGTGGATTCCTCTGGCGCGAGATGCGGCCGTCTTCGCCGATGACCAGCGCGCCCTCGTCGTCGGTGAGGACGGTGAGGCGGCCGCCGGGTTCGCCTTCGCGCGGGGCGGCGCCGCCGAGGCTGACGTGGCGGAGTGCGCCGCCGAAGGCTCGGGCGAGGTTCTGTTCGTTGAAGGTGGATTCGATCGGGCCCGCGGCGATGACCGTGCGGTTCACGATGACGACCTGGTCGCAGAACTCGGGGACCGAGCCGAGGTTGTGCGTGGAGACCAGGACGATGTGGCCGGAGTCGCGGAGCTCGCCGAGGAGCGTGACGATGGCCTGCTCGGTGTTGACGTCGACGCCGGTGAAGGGCTCGTCGAGGAGGATGAGGCGGCCCTGCTGGGCGAGGGCGCGGGCGAGGAAGACGCGTTTCTTCTGGCCGCCGGAGAGCTCGCCGATCTGGCGGTCCTGGAAGTCCTGCATGCCGACGCGGGCGAGGCTCTCGAGGGCGAAGCGCTTGTCCTCGGCGCTGGGGATGCGGAGGAAGTTCATGGAGCCGTAGCGGCCCATGAGGACGACGTCCCAGACGCTGACGGGGAATGACCAGTCGACGTCCTCGGCTTGCGGGACGTACGCAACCCAGCTCTTCTTGAGGGCCTCGCGGACGGGGCGGCCGGCGACGCGGACCTCGCCGCGGGTGGGACGGACGAAGCCCATGATCGCCTTGAAGAGCGTGGACTTGCCGGAGCCGTTCATGCCGACGAGGGCGCAGATGGTGCCGGGCTCGAGGGCGAAGGAGGCATCGCGCAGGGCGACGAGGCCGTTGCTGTAAGCGACGGTGACGTCGCGCACATCGAGCGAGATTTGTCGTTCACTACCGTCCATGGCCTACTTCCCCGCCCCCCCAACCTTCTTCCCGCCCTCTTCGAATCCCTTGACGATCTTCTCCGCGTTGTACTCCAGCAACTTCAGGTACGTCGGGGCCTCGCCGCCGGCGGCGGTGAGCGAGTCTACGTACAGAACGCCCGCGTGGTGGGTGCCAGTTTCATTGGCGACCTGGCGCATGGGCTTGTCGCTGATGGTGCTCTCGGAGAAGACCACGGGGATCTTGTTGGTGCGGACGGTGTCGACGACCTTCTGGATCTGCTGGGGGGTTCCCTCATCGTCGGCGTTGATGGGCCAGAGATAGAGCTCCTTCATGGCGTAGTCGTGGGCGAGGTAGGCGAAGGCTCCTTCGGAGGTGACGAGCCAGCGCTGCTCGGCGGGGATGGCCGCGAGCTTCTCGCGGAGGGGTTTGTCGATGGCGCGGAGCTTTTCGGTGTAAGCCGCGGCGTTGGCGTTGAAGGTGGATTCGTGGGCGGGGTCGAGCTTCACGAGAGCCTTGCGGACGTTCTCGACATACATGATGGCGTTGGTCGGGGACATCCAGGAGTGCGGGTTGGGCTTGCCGGTGTAGGGGCCCTCGCCGATGCCGATGGGCTGGATGCCGTCGCTGAGGACGGCGCTCGGGACGTCGCGGACGTTGCGCATGAACTTCTCGAACCAGCGCTCGAGGCCCATGCCGTTCCAGAGGACGAGATCGGCGGACTGGGCCTTGACGATGTCGAGGGGGGTCGGCTCGTAGTCATGAATCTCGGCGCCGGGCTTGGTGATGGACTCCACGATCGCGGCGTCGCCGGCGACGTTTTGGGCGAGGTCCTGGATGATGGTGAAGGTGGTGACGATCTTTTTGACGCCGGGCTTGGTTGTGGAGGCGTTCGTGCTGGGGCGGGAGTCGCAGGCGGTGAGGAGCGTGCAGAGGGCGAGGAGCACCGCGAGGATCGGGCGGGATGCAGCACACAGAGAGCGCGGAGTACGCACAGAGAGCACAGAGGGAGACGGAGGGGTTGAATCGGACAGTCTCTTTGAAGTCGGGGGGTTCTCAGTGCACGAAGGGGACGAAGGAAACCAACGAAGGACACGAAGAAAAGAGAGACTTGGCCTGAACCCACGCTTCCGGGTCTCCTTCGTGACCTTCGTTCTCCCTTCGTGATCTTCGTGCACTGAAGGCCATCCGATGGCCCAACAGTCGAGAGATCGCTTGGGGCCCGCTCTGTGATCTCTGGGTTCCGCCTCTGTGACCTCTGTGTACTGAGAAACAAGTGCCTGGGTTGGAGCGATCGATTTCATTGGGATCTTTCAGAAGCGGAGGGAGATGCCGGCGAAGAGCCCGATGTCGTCGGCGGCGTTGGTGAGGCCGACGCGGAGGCCGCCGTCGAGCTGGATGTTGTCGGTGAGGCCGTAGGTGAGGCCCGCGTCGAAGTAGGCGCGGTAGTCCTCGTCGTGGTTGAGGTTTGCGAAGCCGGCGTACTCGATGTAGGCGCCGAGATCGCCGACGAGGGCGTGGGAGATGGTCGCGGTGTGGACGAGGTCGATGACATACCGGTCATCAGCGCCGTTTCGGATGACGTCGATCTCGGCCATGAGGCCGAGGTCGAACTCGCCCGGGAGAGCAATGCCGAAGGGGACGATGATGCCCCACTCGACGTCGCCGTTGCCAAGGTCCTCGTTGGCTGTGGGGATCTTGATGAAGGGCATGAGGGCGAGGGCGGTCGACCATTCCTCTGTGACGTCGTTGCCCCAGAGGTTGATCTTGAGTCGGAGGACTGTGTCGCCGAAGCCTTCTGTGCTTTCAAACTCGCCGGGGCCGGGGCCGCTGACGGTGGTTCGCGTCCAGGGGTCGATGCCGACTTGCAGATCGACGTTGTTGAGGAGGCCGACCTTGGCGAGCAGGGGCATGACGGCGAGGGAGCGGGTGGCGACGTCGCCGTCGCCCCGGTCGAGGGACCAGTCGATGAAGGAGAGCTCGATCTGGAAGTGGCCGGCGTCGACGGTGCGCGGGCTCTCGGTGGTGTCGGGGCGGTCGGTGGACATCTCACGCATGAGCTCGCGCGGGGTGGGGTTGAAGAGGGTGTAGGCGGACTTGTCGGGGGTTGGAGGGGGTTGGGCCGGGACATCGGCTGCGGCGATGGCGGGGGTGGACGCGGTTACGAGGGCGAGGACGAGGGCGAGGGCGAGGGCGAGAGGGCGGTAGAATGGAATGCCGGTTGTCGAAGTTGACATTTGGATGGGTGCCAGACAGAAAGTTTGAGTAATCAAACATATCATCGGGTGAGAGGCGGGTCAACCTTTGGTCGATCGGGCTTTGTCGAAGTCTCCCGTCCAACCCCCCCACTCCCCCACCTTCCACCCCCAACGCCCCACGTTTCATGGCCACAGAAACCGTCGAGAACTACTTGAAGGCGATCTTCACCCTGCGGAAGCCGGGGGAGGAGGATGCGCAGGTGCCGCTGGGGGATGTGGCGAGCGCGGTGGGCGTGACGCCGGGGACGGCGACGACGATGGTGAAGAAGCTCGCGGGGGCGAGCCTGGTGAAGTATGAGCGGTATGGGGGCGTGCGGCTGACGGCGAAGGGGGAGCGGGCCGCGCTGGCGGTGCTGCGGCGGCACCGGCTGATCGAGACGTTTCTTGTGAAGACGCTCGGGATGGACTGGTCGGAGGTGCACGCGGATGCGGAGCGGTTGGAGCACGCGCTCTCGGATTCGCTGCTGGAGCGGCTGGACCGGTTTCTCGGGCATCCGAGCGTGGATCCCCATGGGGACCCGATCCCGGATATCGATGGGAAGTTCCGTGCGCCGCACGTGGTGCCGGTGGCGCGGTGCAAGGCGGGGGCGAAGCTGCGCTTGGCGCGGGTGATGGATCAGAGCCCGGAGTTCTTGAAGTTTCTTGATCGCAATGGGCTGCGGATCGGCGCGGCCGTTGTCGTGCAGTCCTTCGAGCCGGGAGCGGGGACGATGTCGCTGAAGGTCGGGTCTCGGACGGTGACCATCGCGGAAAGGGCGGCGGGAAACCTGATGGCGAGCGTCGGCGGCGACTGAGAGGGCAGGATCTCGTTAGAAGCGCGGGCAACCGGACCGGTGGATCTTCGTATGGAAATGCGAGGTGCCGCGTGGGTCGAGCGAAGACATGGATGGCATGGGCAGCGATGCTCGGGATCGCGCCGATGTGCTTCGCCCAGACGAGCTGCCCGACGCCGGACCCGAACGCGCCCAAGGCCCCCGAGGCGGCGCACTTGCCCAAGGGGCTGGATCTGAAGGCTTTTCCGCTGCTGGAAGATCTGCAGTATCCCGCGGCCGTGCACAAGGCGAAGAAGAACAGCCGCATCCTGCTGATCTTCTGGTGCAAGGACCCGCCGAGCGAGCCGCGGTGGACGTTCGAGGCGTGTGCCAGCAGCATCACGCTTCGCGCCTACATCAAGTGGCACGCGGTGGCGATCTGGATGCGCGAGTTGCCGCCCGGACTGGCCCTGGAGGTGTGCCGGCGCGGGGCCATTTCGCCTGCCGTGCTGATTGTGCGCGATGGCGAGCTGGAGCACGTGGTCTGTCCGGGGCCGCCCACGATCGGCGGACCGGCGGTGCCGCGAGGCCCGTGCGACCCGGTGGGAAACAAGGGCAATCCGGACGATCGAATGGTGCCCCATCCGGTGCGTGTGCTGTATGGGACTGATTTCGCCATGGATCGGATCGCGGCTCGCGATGCGGTGTGGATGGAGACGCACAACCTGGCGAATCCCAAGCCGCAACCCCCGCCGGAGCCTGAGCCGGCGAACATGGTGCGCGATGAGTATGCGCCGGTGGTGTACGACCCGCGGCCGGAGGAGCGGATCGGGGCGCTGGATCGGCTCGACGAAGCGCGCCGGCTGGTGAAGGAGTGCGATTACTACCGGGCGACGGGGGTGTACACATGGCTGTGGGAGCGAGCCGCGGCGATGGATCCGGCGTTTCGGCCGGCGCAGCTTTCGGCGCTGGCGCAGGACATCGATGCGCTGGCCGCGAAACACCCGGACACGCTGGAGCGGTTCATCAAGATTCGCGATGGGCGGAACGAGCGGCTGCCGTGGGCGGAGTTCGGGCAGATGCACGACTGGTTCGTGCTCAATGGCGTCACGCGGAATGCGCCGGAGACGCTGGAGTACTTCGACTATTTCATCAACGATCCGGACGAGGGGGCGATGATCCCGCCGGATGACATGATGGCGTACAAGCTGCTTGCGCGGCGAGAGAACTTCGTGCAGGCCTGGGAGCGGCCGAGCGATCCGGTGGCGCGGATCAAGACGATCGCCGACCGGCTGGACCCGAAGTTTCCGCCCCAGGTGCGGGAGAAGGAGCGGGCGGAGTATCGGGCGTTTGCCAGGCAGTATCTGCTGGATGAGGGGGCGCGGATCTACACGGCGTGCCTGGTGAAGGGGGATGAGGTCGTGGCCCAGCAGGTGGCGGAGGCGGTGCTGAAGGCCAGGAACGATGAGATGGCCCGGCTGTCGCTCATTACGACGGCGCTGGCCGCGGATCCGCCGCAGGCTCGTGCGATCCATGAGCGGTGGCTGAGGGAGGCGGAGGCGTCCACGGGGGCTTCCCGCCCGGACCTGCACAATCGCCTGACGCTGGGTGTTCGGGAGCCGGCGGAGACGAAGCGCTGACTCCGACAGGATGGGCGGGACTCGCTCGTATGGTTTTGAGAGGCCCCATGAACCGCGTACGTCCGAGCCTGGTGTTGAGCGTGGTGCTGGCCTGCGGGGCCATGGGCGCGCCGTGCGCGGCCCAGAAGATGAAGGATCCGGATCCGTACCTGATCCCAAAGGTGCTGGACTTCAAGTCGCTTCCGTTGCTGGAGGACACGGCGTACGCCGCGGCCAAGGACAAGGCGCGGCGCGGGACGCGGCTGATGCTGATCTTCTGGTCGCTGGACGATCCGGGACGCGGGGAGCGGTGGTCGCTGGTGAGGTGCCAGAACAGCATCTCGCTGCGGGCCTACATCAAGTGGCACGCGGTGGCGATCTGGATGCGAACGCTTCCGGACGAGATCGCCGGGGAGGCGTGCCGGCTGCTGAAGCAGCAGGGGCAGACGACCCCCGCGGTGCTGATCATGCGTGACGGGGGGATCGAGCGGGTCGTCGGCACCGAGGAGCAGAAGCCGATGGGCCTCGAGGTCAAGAGGTGCCCCAAGTGCTCGGCGACCGCGACGGATTGCGAGCCGGACCATCGGCTTGTGCCGCACCCGGTGCGGGTGCTGTACCAGTCGGACTTCGCGATGGAGCGGATCGCCGCGCGGGATCCGATCTGGGTGGAGCGGCACAAGCAGGCGAATCCGCCGCCGCAACCGCCCCCGGAGCCGGAGCCGGCGAACATGATCCGCGACGAGCTGTCGCCGGTGGTGTATGACCCGCGGCCGGAGGAGCACATCGGCGCGCTGGATCGGCTGGACGAGGCGAGGCGGCTGCTCAAGTCGGGGGATGTGTACCAGGCGACGGGGGTGTACACGTGGCTGTGGGAGCGAGCGGCGGCGATGGATCCGGCGTTCCGGCCGGCGAAGCTGTCGGCGCTGGCGCAGGATCTGGACGGGCTGATGGCCAAGCGGGGCGGGGCGGCGGAGAAGTTCCAGAAAATCCGCGAGACCCGGAACGAGCGGCTGCCGTGGATGGAGTATGGGCAGATGCACGAGTGGTTCGTGCTCAGCGGGGTGGTGCGGAAGTCGGCGGACACCATCGAGTATCTCGACTACTTCACCAACGACGAGGATGAGTCGGGGATGATCCCGCCGGCGGATGCGATGGCGTACAAGCTGCTGTCGCGCCGGGAGGATTTCGTGAAGGCGTGGGAGAGGCCGAAGGACCCGGTGGGACGGGTGCGGGCGATCGCGGACCGGCTGAACCCGCGGTTTCCGGCGCACGTGAAGGATGCGGAGCGGGCGGAGTATTCGGAGTTTGCCAGGCAGTTCCTGCTGGATGAGGGGTGCCGCGTGTACACGGCGTGCCTGGTGAAGGGGGATGAGGTGGTGGCCCAGCAGGTCGCGGAGATTGTTTTGAAGGCGCGGAACGATGCGGCGGCGCGCTTGTCGCTGATTACGACCGCGCTGAGCGCGGATCCGCAGCAGGCGCGGCTGATCCACACGACGTGGCTGGATGAGGCGGAGGCGATAGGCGGCGTGAAGCGGCCGGATCTGCGGAATCGGCTGACGCTCGGGGTGCGGGAGAAGGTGGCGCCGTGAGCGGGGCACGGGCTGGACGCCCGTGCTACCAGAGCCTCAGCAGCCGCCGTACCAGGCGGCGAGGAAGTCGAGGATGTTCTGGGTGGTCATGCCCGCGGCGTTGTGGAACTGCGCGAGGGGATTGGCGGTGAACCAGGCGTTGAGGAAGTTGAAGAGGTCGCTGATGGTGAGTGCGCCGTTCTGGTCGAAGTCGGCGAGGCAGCAGGGGAAGCTGGTGTTGCCGACGGCGTTGCAGGCAGAGCCGGAGCCGGCGAAGCGCGCCCCCGTGGCGAGGCAGCCGCCGTTGGTGGGCGACGGGGTGATGGTGCAGAGCGTGCCGATGCAGCAGGCGCCGGTGAGCGGGGGCGAGGCGGGTGGGACGATGAGGATGGTGAAGGGGCCCTCGCCGAAGTCGTAGCCGCCCACGCGGATGGCGATCTGCTGGCCCGACTCGAGGGAAAAGAGGACGAGCGAGTCGGTGCCATAGAAGGGGTCGGCGTCGTCGTTGCAGGCGATGCGCGGGCCGGTGCAGGAGCCGGAATAGACGGCGAGGGTCGTGTCGAGGAGGAAGTTCGGGCTGCGGACCGAGATGGCGTGCTGGCCGGCCTGGGTCGCGGTGAAGCGGTACCAGACGTCGATGGCGTCGCGCGTGGAGCAGGTCTGGGCGATGTCGGAGATCGCCCCGAGGTTGGTGCCGGGGTAGATCTGCGCGGCGGTGATGACCTGCGCGCCGGAGCAGAGGTCGTTGGCGGGCTGGGCGAAGGCGGGCGCGGCCGCGAGTGCGGCGGCGCAGCTGAGGAGCAGAACGGGCTTCATCGTGGTCTCTCTCTGTCCGGGCGGCCTGATGGCCGCGGGGGAGAATCAGATTACCACGGGCGCTTTGATTTCCACTCCTAAGTCTCCGGAATTTGCGGAGCGAAAAAAGGGCCAGATGCACGGTGTGCACCTGGCCCATTGGACTGTTCAGAGATAAGCGTCGCCCAAGCGCCTGTCTTTTCAGGCCTTAGCGCCAGTGACCCTTCTTCCACTTGTAGCCGCGATTGTCGTGGTCGAAATCGCCGCGAACCCACACGGCGTCGGGGCGGCCGGGGCGCTCCCATCGACCGGGATGCCAGTCCCAGCGGCGGCCGTTCCAGTCGTGCGAGCCTTCGATCCAAACGTACCCCGGACCGGGAGATTGGACGTAGACCTCGCGGATGGGAGCGGGGCGTGGCGGGGGATTGACGACGTAGACGTCGGGGCCGGAGCTATAGCTGTCATAGCCATAGCCACCGCCGTAGGTGTCGTAGCAGCCCCCGGCCAGAGCGAGCGCGCCGATGAGCCCACAGGCGCCGATCAGAGATTGGAGTCTTCGAGTCGTCACGCGCGGCCTCCCTTCGAAAGTGCGAACGAAGCTGCATTCCCCACGCGAGAGCACCCACCGAATCAACGGGGCCATCGGGATTCGACCATGGCAGCCGCGATGCCCGCTACACGGATGAGCTTGTCCGCAGAGGATGAGCCGTGGATGATTTCCACGCATCGGGGGGGCACATTGAGGGCCTCGGCGAGGAGGGTGCAGATGGCGCGATTGGCCTTGCCGTCTTCGGGCGGGGCGGCGATGCGGACTTTCAAGCGATCGCCGAGCCGCCCCACCACTTCGGTGCGCTTCGCGCCGGGGACGGCCTTGATGGCGATGACGACGCCGGCGGGATCGTCGCGGGCGATGCTCATCGGGGCTCCGGGATGGTGGGGCGCGAGGCCTGCTCGATGAGGGAGAGGGCGTGGGCGGTGTCGGAGAAGTCGCGCAGGATGAGGGTTGCGCCCTCGGCGCGGAGGCGGTCTTCGCGGCCGTCGACGCGGACGCCGACGAAGCCGAGGTTGAGGGTTCGGGCGGCGCGGGCGTCCCAGGGGCCGTCGCCGACGTAGACGGGGCGTGAGCCTGCGGGCGCTGGGCCGAGGGCGCGGAGGGTCGCGCTCACGATCTCTTCGCGGATGGCGGGATGACCATCCGGCTTCGCGTGCGAGAAGGTGCCGGGGAGGCCGTTGACGTCGACGCGGGCGCGGCGGAGCTTGATGCGGGCGCTCTCTTCCCATGCGCCGCTGGCGAGGCCGATGGACCAGCCGTCGTGTCGGAGGCGCGAGAGGAGCTCGTGCACGCCGGGGACGGGGCGGCAGGAGTCGGCCGCCGCTTCGGCGCGTTCGTGGAGGAGCGCGAAGAACTCCTGCTTGACGCGGAGCATCTCGTGGGGCGTGGGCGGGCGGTTGAGGGCGCGCTCGCAGACCTCGAGCGTGAGGCCCTCGTCGGTGGAGTGGCGGTAGTGGGTCCAGTCGGTGTCGACGTTCTTGGCGCCGAGGACTCGCTCCCAGGCGGCGCAGAGGCAGGCGTCGTCGATGCCGGTGGTGGCGGTGAGCGTGCCGTCGACGTCGAAGATCACGATTCCGGGCAACGCTGGCTCTCCTCTGGGCCCCCTGGCTGATTATGGCCGGAAGAAGAACGCGGAGGGAGCGGAGGGTCGGAGGACGCGGAGAGATCCAGATTCATTCTTCTTTGCTTCTCCGCGCCCTCCGTACCTCCGTTTCCTCCGCGTTCATCCGGCGGGACTTGGCGCTGGAGGGGGGACCGGGGTTTGCACGGCGTTCCACGTGGGAACCTGCACTTTCACGGGCCGTTTGCGGGCTTTGAGGTACAGTTTTCACTGCGGTTTGCCGACTTGTTTTCTGGATTTGCTCGGCTGGGAGGGGCGGTTGGTCGTATCGAGGGTGATGCTGTTGAAGAACGCGATGCGGATGTTTGTGGTGGCGGGGGGCGTGCTCGGCGCGGGGGCGGCGGCGCAGGGGCAGCTGCGCGAGCCGCAGGTGCTGGTGGTGTATGACTCGCGGATCACCGACTCGGCGGCGGTGAAGAACTTCTACGTGGGCGTGCATCCGGGGGTGCGGACCCTGGACATCTCGACGCTCATGACGGCGGGGATGACTCCGGCGGGGGTGTCGCCGCCGCAGGCGGACATCGACTATGCGACGTTCAAGAGCAACCTGCGGGATCCGCTGCGGGCGTATCTCACGTCGTCGGGGCTGATGCGGCGGGTGCGGTGCATCGTGACGACCAAGGGGATCTCGCACCGCGTGCTGAACATCGGCAACGTGCCGCCGATGTACGTGGACATTGGTGACAACCCGGGGCGGATCCTGACGGCGTTCAACACGCCCTTCGGGGCGAACAACTATGGCGGGAACCTGACGTACTGCGCGGTGGATGCCGAGCTGTCGCTGCTCTGGCAGAACCTGGATACGGGGGAGGCGGGGGTGCCGGCGGACTCCAAGGCCGATGGGATCATTGATAATCCGTTCTGGCGGTCGACGCAGACGATCAACGCGTACGACCGGCAGAACATCCTGAGCGCGAAGACGTGGATCGCGGCCGGAGGGGGGAACGACGGGCTGTGGTGGGTGAACTCGACCAACACGAGCCTGGCGACGACGCTGACGCCGGGGGATATCTACCTGGTGTGCAGGCTGGACGGCAACACGCTTGCGGATGTGACGGGGATGATCACGCGGGCGCAGAACTTCTCGATCCCGCTGCTGACGGCGCGGGTGCTGCTGGACTCGGATGGATCCACGCTGGATGGGACGGGGAATCCGAGCAACCTGGATGCGGGGGCGGATTATCTGCTGACCAAGAACGCGTTCTCGACGGATGGGCGGTTTCTCGCGAACAACGTGCTCCGGAACACCGCGCCGAACTTCACGGGGTTCTACGTCGGGCCGAACGTGTCGTACGCGGCGGCGAGCAACGGGCCGCCGATCGTGTTCTCGCCGGCGCTGATCATGCTCGGGTCGTTCGGGGCGAATCACTCGGGCGTGCAGAACAACGGCTCGACGGCGTGGACGACGTATGGGACGAGCTTCAACTTCCTGCCGGGGGCGGTGTTCAACTCAGTCGAGTCGTACAACGGGCGGCAGTTCGGGGGGCTCGGGCAGAACCCGTTCGTGCCGCAGCAGCAGGCGGCGGATGTGCTGGCGGCCGGGTGCACTTTCGCGACGTGCAACGCGTGGGAGCCGCTGGCGTTCTCGATCGCCGACAACGAGCAACTGGCGAAGAACTTCATTCTGGGGAACATGAGCTGGGGGGAGGCCGCGTATTCGGCGATGCCCGCGCTGTCGTGGCAGCAGATGGCGATCGGGGATCCGCTGGCGCGAGCGCGGCGGGATCGGGAGGATGTCAACACGGACTCCCGCGTGAACATCGAGGACCTGTACGCGTGGAACGTCGCGCCGGTGGATCTGAACAACAACACGATCGGGGACAACACGGACTTCCTGATCCTGGAGAAGTCGGTGCGGGCGTTTGAGGTGGCGGGGATGAAGGGCGATCAGCGCTGATCGCGGCGGGTGGTCGGGCGCGATGACCGACGCGCGAGCAGCGGGAACAACGCCACAATCAAGGCCGAACTCGGGCCGGGGATGGTAAACGTGGCGTCAATCTGGGCGCGCGCGTCACCATATTGCTGAGCTCCCATGGAGTTGGCTTGTATCAGAATGCTCAGCGTGTAATCGCCGGTAGTCAACGTTCCCAACTGATCGCCGGTGAATGTGCGCGAGAATATGGTTTCAGAAGTCGTGTTCCTGCGAAGAACCGCCGATGCCGAGACGACGTTGTGCGAGTTCGAGAGGTCATAGGCGGTGAACGTGCTTTGAAACACGAAGTCGCATGGGCCTTCCACGTGGAACGTGCAGTCGCTGCGACTGGTCGCCGCTCCGCCGGGCACTGGAGCGAATCCGAAGGTGTAATCGACGAATACGAATCCGGTGAATGTCACCCCAGCGGCCGAGAAGTTGGACTGCTGCGAGGCGCTTACGACCAGCAGCGAGCCAAAGGGGTTGAAGTTCGGGTCGCCGAAGTCGAGATTTGGAACTACCGCGTTGCCTGCCCAAGCCCCAAAGGCGGGACCAGTGGAGGATTGTTGTGTGGTTGGAATCGTCTCGCGATTCGTGGCGCTGACCAGCCGCGTTGAGCTTGTGGGCGTGACAATGCCCGCCCGCGACACAGCTTGTGTCAGCAGCAGAACGCCTACCGCGAGAGTGACCCATACGCGAGCTGTCATGGTGAGACCGGAGACGAGAGAGAGCCGAATGATATGCCCTCGTTGGGGATTTCGGTTTGAAAGGGGGGAAGGCGTTGAGGCCTTGGGGGCGCTGTGAGAGAGTTTGGCGCCAGCGCGGAGAGATCGTCCACCCTCAGCCGGGCGGAAGAATCAGAAACAGGGAAGAGCGCAAATGGGGCCGTGCACCCGGGGCTTGCGGGCCCAAAGCGGCCCGCCGCGCCCCGGGCAACCGTCGGTCGCCCTCCGGGCGAAAAGGCATGCGCTCGTGGGTGCGTGGCTGGTTTGGATGGCCTCGCTTTCGCACCGGGCGTGCGCCCCAGGCGTGCGCACCGAGCTTGCGCTGCGGCCGCGAGACGAAAGAAAAACGGCCGAGCGTGATGCTCGACCGTTTGTGTTGAATCATGCCGCGATCAGGCTTCGCTTCAGCCCGTCCGCTTGCCCAGCACCGCTCCCACGATCGCGAAGATCAGGAGCAGGCCCGCGGCCGCGCCGGCGAACATCATGATGTTGCCGTTGAGCATGCCGAGGATCGGGTTGTCGGAGCCTTGCAGGCCGAGGAGGACGCTGACGAGGGCGACGGCGAGGACGATGGCGGCGGCAAGGGCGAGGCCGCCGGTGATGCCGGACCAGAGGCCGTCGTAGGGCTCGGCGGCGACCATGCCGACGGGCATGCCGGCGGCGGCGGCCGCGGCGGCGACGTCGCTGGGGGCGGCGGTGGTTTCGAAGAGGCCGCTGGCGCCCTGGGTCTGCGAGCCGCCCGCGCCGCCGTCCTCGTCGGGCTTGTAGACGTCTTCGAGGAGGTCGGCGCCGAGGGAGGTGTCGTCGGCCTCGCGGGTGAGGTCGAGGAGGCCGGAGCCGGAGCCGACGCTCTCGAGGGTGAGGTCATCGCCGCCGGCGCGGGTCTCGGTGATGCGGGTGACGGCGGAGGGGTCGCCCTCTTCGGTGCCTTCGGTGTCGAAGATGGAGATGCCGGACTTTTCCTTGGCGGTGGGGTCGTCGAGCTCGATGTGGCCGGAGCCGCCCTTCGAGCCGGCGCGGGAGCCCGCGCCGGAGTCTTCGAGTGAGAGGCCGAGGCTGGAGCCCTCGTTGCCGGCGAGTGGGATGAAGCCGCCGGACTCGGACTTGGCTCCGCCGGCGAGGAGGTCGACCTGCTCGCGCTTGAACATGAGCTTGTCGCGGTCCTTGAACTCCTGGAGCTGGCCGGAAGAGGCCATGTCGCGGACTTCGGAGGCGGACTTGCCGAGGCGCTGGGCGGCCTCATCGAGCGAGTAGAACATCTTGGCCATGGGAGTCTCCGGTCGAACGGTGCCGAGGGGTTTGGCCCTCGGGGTCAGGGGTCAGAGGGTAACAGGGCGGCGCGGGGGCAGCAAACCCTTCTTGGGGTCCATACGCACGGGAACCGAACGGGGTTGAACGGGCGGGGCAAAAGCTGCGAGGAACGGTGCACCTTCCGGATCACGCAGTCCAGCGATCGATCGCTCTGGTACAGTGCGCAGCAAAACCACTCGGCCGCGGAGTCTGGAAGTGTTTCGAGGAATCAACGCAACTTCTCTGGCCACGCTGGCGCTCCTCATCCAGGGCATGAACACGCCCATTGTCCGGGCCCAGCCGGCCTGCAGCGGACAATGGCTTGCCACTCCCGATCGCTCGCTCTCTGGTGTTGATCGCACCGCCTTCGCACTCACCACTTGGGACCCCGATGGCAATGGCCCCCGATCGGCCGTGCTCGTCGTCGGCGGTAGTTTTGCGCTTGCGGGAGGCATCACCGCGTACCACGTCGCCCAATGGGACGGCGCGACCCAGCGCTGGAGCGCCATGGGCCAACTCCCGGGAACAGTTGGCCAGCTCGTGACCATCGACAACGTTGTGTACGCGGCCGGCACCGGACTCATGGGGGCGTATCGCTGGGACGGGCAGACGTGGACCCAGCTCCCGACTGTCGCCCAGCAGTATCCGCGCTTCGACGTGCTCTTCGGGCTCGCGGGCCACCTCATCGCCTTCGGAATCTACTACTCCGGCGTGTACGACGGATGGGACTGGGACCCCGCCACTTCGACGTGGCGCTGGTACGGCGAATCGCACGGCCCGACTTACGCCCTGCAGAGCTATCACGGCGGCATCGCGGCCGGCGGCAGCATTTCTCAGTTCAACGGCAGCCCTTGCAACTACGTCTTCTGGAACGGCCCGATCTATGGCAATCTCACCAACGGGGTCAATGGACCCGTGAACGCGTTTGCGGTCTACAACGACGAGCTCATCATGGGGGGCTCGTTTACCAGTGCGATCAACCTGGTGCCGGTCTCCAACATCGCTCGGTATAGCAACGTCACGGGGTGGGCCTCCGCGGGCTCGGGCGTGGGCGGGGGCGGGGGCGTCGCGGCCATGAGCGTCTACAACGGAGATCTGATCGTCGCCGGCAGCTTCACCACCGCCGGCGGCGCGCCGGCCAGACGAATCGCACGCTGGAACGCCGGCGTGGGCGGCGCGGGCGTCTGGCACGCTCTGGGCAACGGCGCCGACAACACTATCTCCGCGCTCACGGTGTACAACGGGGAGCTCATCGCGGCCGGCTCGTTCGGGGTCATGGGAGACACGGCGGCCGCACACATCGCGCGCTGGGATGGCAGCACCTGGCGAACCCTCGGTTCCGGCGCGGGCCTGTCGAACATTCCTCTTCAGTGGGGTGAATACGAGGGCAACCTCGTCGTGTGCGGCACGTTTCCCGGCGCAAGCGGCGACCTCGTCGGCGGCATCGCTCGCTGGGACGATGCCGATGGTCGATGGCGGGCTATCGGCGGCGGGATGACCCAGTCCGGTGCGCCGGGCATGGTCAACAGCACAACGACCTATCATGGCGAGCTGGTGGCCTCGGGACCGTTCGATCACGCGGGCGGTGTGGCCGCCGGCGGCATCGCGTCCTGGAGCGACACCCGTGGATCCTGGCAGCCCATGGGAACCCTCGGAGAGGCGAGCGCTCTCATCGTCTACAACGAAGAGCTGATCGCCGCGGGCACCTATTCGCTCGGGAACAACGGTGCGGTGGCGCGATACTCGGGGGGCGCTTGGCACTCGCTGGGCCCTCCCACATCGCACGGCTTGTCGCCGCCCACGCCTCCATCCCTGGCCGTGTACAACGGCGAGCTGATCCTCGCTGGGGATTTCGACACCGTCGGCGGCGTTGCGGTGCCGAGCGTCGCCGCATGGAACGGGACAACCTGGCGTGCGGTCGGGCAATCCTCGTTCCCATCTGGTCCGAGACCGGTCACCTCACTCTGCGTTGTCGGCCCCGACCTGTTCGCCGCCGGAAACGGCCAAGCTTGGCGCCTGGTCGGCAACACGTGGCAGACCGTGAACCCGTACATCCCAGTCGGCATCACGAAGCTCTGTCCCTACCGGGGCATGCTGCTCGCCTGCGGAACCCCGTACAGCTCCGGTCAGCCAACAAATGTCGCGCTCTTCAATGGATCGCAGTGGCAGCCGCTGGGCGGCGGGCTCGGCGGAGCCAGCTTCTTTGGGATCCTCTGCGTCGGCGTGCACAACAACGACATCTATCTCGGCGGCGACTTCACGATCGCCAATGGCGCCGCGACAGCCTACTGGACGCACTGGGGGTGTCCATGTCCGGTCGACTACGACGGCGATGGCGTCCTCTCCGTTCAGGACATTTTTGTTTTTCTTGACCGCTGGCTCAATCTCGACCTCACAGCCGACTTCGATGGCGTCGGCGGGGTCGCGGTCGCCGACATCTTCGTCTATCTCAGGAGGTGGTTTCTGGGCTGCTGAAGAATGGTTTCAGGCTGCCAGGCCACATCCGCTCAGGGACATCCGTTCATCCACGTGCTGAAGAACGCGAAGATGTCGGCGACCTGCAGGCCGGCGAGGCCGTTGATGTCGGTGTGGGGGTCGGAGGCGAACCAGGCGTTGAGGAAGCTGAAGATGTCGGCGACGGCGATCTGGCCGTCGCAGTTGAAGTCGGCCGCGCACACGGCGAGATCCTGGGGGGCGCTGGTGGATGGGCCGCAGGGGCCGGTGGCGATGACGCGGAAGCTGGCGACGCTCGGGCCGGGGATGGAGATGTTGGAGAGGGTGAGGGTGGAAGCGGCCTGGCCCGCGGCGGAGAAGGCGTTGGTGACCGTGCTGATGGCGTTGGGGCCGGCGGTGATGTCGCGCCAGTTGGTGCGGTTGGCGTCGTCGGCGATCTGCCAGCGATAGGTGAAGGAGCCGGATGCGCCGGGGTTGGCCGTGTAGATCTGCGTGCCGTAGCGGCAGGGGCGCGCGGTGGAAGCCTGGAAGGTGGCCTGCGGGGGAGAGGTGAGGCCGAGGCTGGCGGCGGCGCTGGTGACGGTGGAGCAGCCATTGGCGGCGGTGAACCAGTACTGGCCGACGTCGGTGGTGAGCATGCCGGTGAACGAGAGCGTGGAGGAGCGGCCGCTCGGGCCTGGGGTGATGGTGTAGCGGCCGGTATTGGTGAGCAGCTCGCCGTCGTGGAACCAGTTGAAGGTGAAGGGGGCGGAGCCGGCGTCGGTGGCCGCGCCGGAGAACTGGGTACCGCCGCCAAGGCAGGCGAGGGCCGGGGCGGGCGCGGAGGAGACGGTCGGGGCGTTGCAGCCGGAGATGGTGAGGGAGTACGCGCCGCCCCAGCGGGCGTTGCGCTGCACGCGGATGATGTAGGTGCCGGCGGTGACGTTGCGGGAGATGCTTTCGGCGCCGGTGGTGGTGTTGGCGGACTGCAGGAGCGTGCCGGCGGAGTTGTACAGGCCGAGGATGACGTCGGAGTCGGCCTCGGAGTGGGTGTCGGAGATGACAAGGGTGGAGGTGGAGACGACGGCGATGGAGAAATAGTCGTCGGAATCGACCAGGCGGAGGTTGAAGGTGCCGGTGGAGAGGGCCTTGGCGCTGGCGAGGGTGTCGTTGGGCTCGTAGACGTCGTCGGTGGGCGCGCCGTACTTGGCGGCCAGGCCGGCCTTGTCGCCGGTGCTGAGGTAGGAGCGGTTGCCCATGGTGTTCTGGAACTGGGCGTAGGCGGGCTGGGCCTGGATGGTGGAGCAGGCGGTGGTGCAGTTGCAGGAGCTGCCGGCGGCGCAGCAGGTGGAAAAGGAGCAGGCGTCGTAGAGCATGATGCTCTCGAAATCGAAGGCGCCGACGGTGCTCGCGCCGGACTGCACGTCGAAGTTGTGGGAGTAGCCGGACTGGATGTTGGCGGAGTTGATGTTGACGTAGGTGGCGCGATCGGGGCGGGACTGCTCGTGCCACTCGCCGAGGGCGTGCATGAGCTCGTGCTCCATGATGTAGCGGTAGCTCCAGTTGTAGATGTTCACGGTCTGCGAGGAGCCGGTGCGGCCGACGGAGGAGTTGTTGCCGGTGGAGTCCTTGACGTGCAGGTAGGCGGTCTGGGAGGTGCGCAGGACGAAGGTGATGTTGGCGACGGTCTCGAGCTCGTTCATGGACAGGCGCATGGCGTCCTGGTTTGCCTGGGTGACGTTGGCGTCGAACTCGTAGGGGACGACGCCGCCGGGCCAGAGGTTGGCGTTCCAGGTGGAGCGCGGGATGAACTGCTCCGGGGGGAGGTCGCAGGCGGCCGGGGGACGCGCCGCGACGTCGGGATCAATCGGGAGAGGCTCGGCCTGGGCGAGGGGGACGGAGTAGGAATCGTGGTTGGGGGCGAGCTGCGCGTGCGCGGCCTCCACGCCACCGCCAAGGCCGGCGATCAGCGCCGAGATCATTCCACAACACAACCGCTGTCCCGACAGCTCCGTACGCAACGCCATGCGATCGACTCCCGCGGGCTATCGAGTGCTTGCCCGGAACAATCTTGACGCACGGGTTGCGGGGTGTCAAGGGAATGGCCGCGCCGGGCGTGGACTTGGCGGGTGGTGCACGCAAATTCATCGGAAAAGCCATTCATCAAGGGCCACCCGGAGACACCTCAGCAGCCCTGCTGCCATTCGCGCAGGAAGTCGAGAACGTCGCCGGTGGTGATGGAGCCGGAGGCGTTGAAGTCGGCCAGCGGGTCGAGCGTGAACCAGGTGGTGAGGAAGTCGTAGATGTCCTGCACGTTGACGCCGTTGATGCGGTTGAAGTTCGCCGCGCAGCACGGGTGCGGGGCGGGGTCGGGGCCGCAGACGGTGCCGAGGCCCTTGAAGGATGCGCTCGCGGAGGCGGGGCAGGAGGTGGCCGCGACGACGGTGCAGGAGGAGTTCTGGCAGCAGGCGCCGACGCAGCATGTGGCCGGGAGGATGGAAGGGCAGGGCTGCGGCGAGCAGGAGGGCGCGCCGACGAAGTATCCCTGGCAGGCGGTGGAGAGGGCGACGGTGCACTCGCCGGTGAAGAGGTTGCAGCACGCGCCGGTGGGGACGGGGGCGACGCAGGGGCTGGGCGTGCAGGTGGATGCGCCGAGGAACGTGCCCGTGCAGGAGGCGCGGAGGACGAGCGTGCACGCGCCCGCGGCGTCGCAGCATGCCCCGGGCGTTGCATCGATGACGCCGACGACGAGGTCGGTGGCGGTGGATGCGGGGTGGGTCGTCCACGGGGCCCATGCGCTCCCGACGGCGTTGTAAAAGACCTGCGAGAAAACGTCGGCCTGCGGGTTGTTCAGGTGGAAGGTGAGCGTGCGGTTGTTGAGGGCGGTGACGGTGTAGCGGAAGCGGTAGACGTCTATCCACTGGTTGGCGGCGCCGAAGTAGACGGGCGCGGCGGCGGAGGCGAGGCGGGTGCGGGTCTGGTTGACGGGGGTGGTGCCGGAGCCGGAGCCGGGCCAGGTGTCGGGGGTGTTGTCCGAGTCGATGTCGATGCCGGGTGTGCGGAGGAAGGTGACGCCGGAGGACTGGCCGGCGATGCGGCCGATCTCCTGATCGGGGCCGTTGGTGAACCCGCTGCCGGAGGTGTTGATGAGGCCGTTGAAGTTGGCGTTCGTGGCGGCGAGGGCGGTGTAGGCGTACGCGAGGCCGCCGAAGCCGACGGTGTTGCTGAGGCTGAAGTAGTCGGCGTAGGTGTGGTCGAGGTTGCTGGTGACGGCACGGGCGAGGGCCCCGGCGGATTCGGGCTCGCCCACGATCCGCATGTCGAAGCCGAACGAGGCGAGGCCGACGCCCGCGGCCGCGCCGACGATGCGGGCCTGCACGGCGAGGTTGAGCTCGGCGCTGGCGGGGCCGGTGACGAGTGTGCGGCCGGTGCGCTCGACGATGCGGAACTGCACGCCGATGGAGGTAGGCGGCGGGCAGGGGGTGGGAGAGCAGGTCGGCTGGCCGGGGAGAGGGCCGACGCAGGCGGTGGAGAAGATGACGGCGCAGGCGCCGGTGGAGTAGTCGCAGCAGGCGGCGTTGGTCTGGCAGGTGCTGACGCCGCAGGTGGGCGCGCCGGAGAAGACGCCGACGCAGGCGGTGGGCGTGGTGAGGGTGCAGAGGCCGGAGGCGCAGCATGCGCCGGCGGTGAGCGGTGCGGGGCAGGGGTTGGGGGAGCAGGAGCCGACGGCGTTGTAGTAGCCGGTGCAGGCGGCGAGGGTGAGCAGGGCGCACTGGCCCGTGGCGAGGTCGCAGCAGGCGCCCTGCGTGCCGATGCACGGCGATGGGAAGCAGGGTGCGCCGCTCTGGTAGATGCCGTTGCACTCACCGGCGAGGGTGGGGATGCACCCGCCCGAGCTGGAGCGGCAGCACGCGCCAGAGGCAATGGGAGATGGGCAGGGGTTGGGGGTGCAGGTCGAGATGCCGAAGTACGACACACCTGTGCACGTGTTGGGCGAGACGAACGCGACGGAGCACTGCCCGTTGGGCAGGCAGCACGCGACCGTGGTGACCGATGCGTAGTAGCACACGTACGGGCCGCAAGTCGGCGCCCCCAAGAAGACTCCCACGCAATCGTTGGTGTGCGACAGAGTGCAGGCGGCGCCAGCGCAGCAGGCGCCGAGCCCCGGCGACGGGGTCGTGCACGCGTTGGCCGCGCAGGTGGCGGAGCCCAGGAAACCGCCGTCGCAGGCCGCGGGAAGGACCACGCTGCACTGACCCGACGCCGCGCAGCAGGCGCCCGCGACGGGCGCGCCCACGCCGATGAGAAGGTTGCTCGCCATCGGGATGGCCGTGCGTTCCAGGACGCTGGGCCCCCACACACCGTCGGTGGAGATTCCCATTGTGAAGGTTTCGACGGAGGGAGCCTGGAGCCGCACATCCAGAGTTCGCGGCGTGAACACGCTGGTGGTGTAGCGGAACCGGTACACGTCCACCCAGTTGCCGCCGGCGCCGAAGTACTGCTGCATGACGGCCAGAGGCATCGGGGACTGCGTGCGGCCCGGAGGGATCGCGCCGGTTCCGTTACCCCAGGTATCGAGGTTTCCGTCGGCGTCGAGGTCGAGGCCGGGCGTGCCGAGGAACGCGGCGCCGGCCGTCTGCCCGAGGATCAGGCCGATCTCCTGGTCCGGGCCGTTGGTGAACGTTCCCGACGACGCGTTGAGGGTGCCGTTGAACGCCGCGTTCAAGGAGGCGAAGTATGAGTATTGAAAGGCCAGGCCGCCCTGCCCGACCGTGTTGCTGACGCCGATGGCGCTCGTCGGCGTGTGATCGACGTTGGTGATGTACCCTCGCTCGAGCACGCCGCGGGACTCGGGCTCGCCGACGATGACCACGTTAAAGGAGAACGCGGCCATGGCGAGGTTCGGCGCTCCAATGCAGCGCGCCTGCACCGCGAAGTCCAACTGGGCATCCGCTGGACCCGTGACCACCGACTGCGCCTTGCGCTCGATGATGCGCAGCTCGACCGTCTGGGCGTGCACGACACCGGCGCAGACCGCGAGCGCGGCCGCAGCGAAGACTGCCTTGTTCATCCGATCGCTCCTTGTGAGCCCGGCCAGTGCACGAGGGGCGAGTGCCCCGAGGCTTTTCGCAACTTTGCTCGTGGGTGATGCAGGGGAGTGATTAATGTGATCGTCCTGTGCGCGGCGCCGGGCGCATCACAAATCGCAAACGTCGGGCCGGCAAAGTGTTAGAGCCCGCAGCCGGACATCCACAGATTGAAGAACATCGTGAGGTCGGCGATGGTGATCGTGCCGTCGTGGTCGGTGTCGGTGGCGGGGGCCTGGGCGAACCAGGCGTTGATGTAGTCGAAGACGTCGGTCGGGGTGAGGCCGTCGACCTGGTTGAAGTTGGCGGTGCAGCAGGCGATGGGATTGACGCTCGAGCCGCACACCGTGCCCGCGCCCTTGAAGACGCGTCCGTCGCCGGTGCAGCCGGTGGAGATGGTCGTCGTGCAGACGAAGCCCTGGCAGCACCCGCCGAGCTGGGCGCACACGCCGGTGGTGCACGTGCCCACGCTGAAGGTGGTGGTGCAGGCCGATTGCAGCACGAGCGTGCAGACGCCGGCCGCGGAGCAGCAGCGCCCGGGTTGCGGGCAGGCGGGGGAGCAGGTCGCGCCGGCGGTAAAGACGCCGGTGCACGCGCCCGGGATCACCAGCGTGCACGCGCCGGAGGAGGCGCAGCAGCGGCTCACCGGCGGGCAGGGATTCGGCGTGCACGATGAGCCCGCGGACCACGGGCCGGTGGTGCAGGCGCTCTGGAGCTTGAGGGAGCAGGTGCCATTGGTGGCGCAGCAGCGCCCGGGCTGGGCGCAGGGGTTGGGCATGCAGACCGTGCCGGCGACCCAGCCGGTGCAGCCCTGGACCTGGCGCAGGCATGCGCCGCTGGTCTGGCAGCAGGCGCCGGTGGGCGGGCAGCTCGTGGTGCAGGTGGAGTTGCCGGATGCGAACGTGGCCGTGCAGGCCGACTCGGTCGTGTACGCGCACCAGCCGGTGGAGTCGCAGCAGCGCCCGAGGTCGGAGGGGCAGTCGTTGGGGGTGCAGGTCTGGCCGAGCGTGAAGGGCCCGAGGCAGGCGCTCTGGATCCGGACGAAGCAGCCGTGCGCGGGGCCGCAGCACTTGCCCGTGGGCGGGCAGGGGTTGGGGGTGCACGAGCCGCCGGCGGTCCAGATCGATCCGCTGGTGCAAGTCGCCTGCGGATTGATGGTGCACGCGCCGGTCTGCAGGCAGCACGAGCCGGGTGTGACGCACGGGCTGGGCGTGCAGGAGGATGCGCTCACGAAGCCGCCGTCGCACGCTCCGGCGACATACAAGCTGCACGCGCCGGTGGTGAGATCGCAGCAGACGCCCGCGGGAAACTGTCCGCCGACGCCGATGGCGAGGTCGGCGAGGAAGACGCCCGCGGGGACCGGCTGGTAGGGGAACCAGTTGGAGTTGATCTCGAGCTGGGTGAAGACGTTGGCGGAGGCGCCCTGCACGCGGAGGACGAGCGTGCGGGGGGTGAAGCTGGTGAGCGTGTAGCGGAAGCGGTAGACGTCGCACCAGTTGCCGCCCGCGCCGAGGTACGTGGAGGCGACGGCCGGAGGGAAGGAGTAGAAAAGATCGTCGGGGCCCATGCCGTCGGGGACGCCGTCGTCGTCGAGGTCGGTCCCGGCCGTGGTGGAGACCTGGACCGCGCCGCCGATGACGCCGATCTCGTTGTCGGGGGTGTTGACGAAGGGGCCGCTGGTGGTGTTGAAGAGGCCGTTGAAGTTGGAGCTCAGCCCGGCGAGCATGGTGAACTGGCTGGCGAGCCCGCCGCGGCCGACGATGGAGTTGATGCCGATGGTGGTCGCGTAGGTGTGATCGAAGTTGGAGATGAGCCCGCGGGCGAGGGTGCCGGAGGCCTCGGGCTCGTTCAGCAGGTGGATATCGAAGCCGAACTGGCCGAGACAGACGTTGGGGGCGGCGTTGCGGACGCGGGCCTGGACGGCGAAGTTGAGCTGGGCGTCGGCCGTGCCCGTCACCATGGTGCGCCCAGTGCGCTCGATGATGCGATACTCGACGGTCTGCGCGCTGGCGGCAGCACAGAAGGCAAGCGCGGCCGCGATGGCGATGGACTTGAACATTTGGATCCGCTCCCGAGCCAAGCCCCCCACCGCTACAGCAATCCTCAGCACCCGGTTCGGCCCATTCTGGCCACCTGATGCAGTCATCGCTTTCATGTACGCGGATCCCGCCGGGATCCTGCGGCCGGGCGGAGCGTGTATGTGCAAGTTCTTGTGGGAAATGGGCTTGGGCGTGAAGGTTTCTTAGCAGCCCGAGAGCCAGGCGGAGAGGAAATCGAAGATGTCCGCAGCGTCGATGTGATCAGAGGCGTTGAAGTCGGCGCGGGGATCGAGCGCGAGCCACGCGGAGAAGTAGCCGAAGACGTCGGCGACGTCGGCTTGCCCGGACTGATCAAAGTCCGCGCGGCAGGTGGCGCGGGCCGCGACGGAGCAGGGCGCGGCAATGCAGGTTTCCCCATCGAGCCAGACGCCCTGCTCCACGAGGCAGCGGGTCTGGGTGAGGCGGCGGCAGAGGCCGGAGGTCGTGCAGCACGCGGCGGGTGCGGCGCAGGATTCGGGGGAGCAGGCTGCGCCGCCGTACCAGTCGTGCGCGGCTTGGCCGCAGGCGGACTGCGAGGAGACGGAGCAGGTTCCGACGACGACGTTGCAGCAGGCGCCCTGGGGGAGCGAGCAGGGATCGGGGGAGCAGGCGGCCTGCGGCACCCAGATGTTTCCCGGCGTGCACCTCGCCTGCGTCAGGCTGCGGCATGCGCCGGTCGCCGGGTTGCAGCAGGCGCTGGGGAACGCGCACGCGCTGGGACCGCAGGCCGAACCCATCGCCCACTCGTGCGTGGCCTGTGGGCACGCCGAGCGCAGCCTCATATCACACACGGCCGTGGCGACGTCGCAGCATGGGCCCGGGCGCGAGCACGGACTGGAGGCGCACACGCCTATTGGGGTCCACACGCCCTCGGCGCATCGGAGCTGCGTGGATCGCCGGCACGCGCCGGTCGCGGTGATGCAGCAGATGCCGGGCGCAGCACAGGGGTTGGGCGAGCATGCGCTGGTGGGCATCCAGTCGTGCGCGGCGGCGGGGCAGACGGCGCGGGACGTCACGTGGCAGACGCCGGTGAGGATGTTGCAGCATGCGCCCGGGAGTGCGCAGGGATTGGGAGTGCAGACGCCCGATGGAGCCCACGTGCCCCCCACTGCGCAGCGGGACTGCGTGACACGCCGACACGCGCCGCTGGAGATGGTGCAGCAGACGCCCGGGACCGCGCAGGTGTTGGGGGAGCAGGTGCCGCCGGCGGTCCAGTCGTGGGCGGCGGGGCCGCAGTATTGCTGCGCGAGCTGGACGCAGGAGCCGGTGACCACGTTGCAGCACGCGCCGGTCGGAGGGGGGCAGGGGCCCGTGGTGCAGGACTGGGCGGCGAGCCACGTGTGGGTTTCAACGTCGCAGCAGGAGAGGGGCATGACCCAGCATCCGCCGGTGAGGGTGTTGCAGCAGGAGCCGCTGGCCTGGCGGGCGAGGGAGGGGCAGGGAGTGGGTGAACAACTACTGGCCGCGGGCGAGGCGAAAACGAAGTTGGCGGGGCAGTCGCTGCGGGGGCCGACCACCATGCAGAGCGCGTTGGTAAGGTCGCAGCAGGCGCGGAGTTGCGGGCAAGGGTTGGGTGTGCACGTGCTGGACGAGGGGAGGATGAGGAATCCCGGGGAGCACGGGTCGTTGCCCGCGGCGAGGCGATTGGGCGCATCGAACCATCCGTGGCCGGTGAGGTCGAGCGAGGTGATGCGGCCGGGCTGGGTGCTCTCGTAGGTCGGGGTGAAGCCGGCCGCGGGATGGAACCAGACTCCGAAGAGACGATCGAAGCCGGTGCCGAACCAGGGGCTTGCGGCGGGGTAGAGAGGAACGTGCGTGAGGATGTCGGTGGCGTCGATATCGATCTTGAAATGGCGGCGCGGCTGGTTGCCGACCAGGGTGTCCTCGGCGAGGAGCTGGTTGATGTAGGAGGTTTCGAGGACACCCTTGATCAGGTCTCCGGGCTGATCGCCGGGCGTGGCGGGGTCGCCGTCGCTGAAGGAGGTGCCGGCGTCGGCGCCGTTGTAGGCGTAGACGGTGAGGAGCGGGGCGGCGAAGTTGGTGGCGTCGAAGTAGAAGATGGCGAGCTCGCCCGGATGGGCCTTGGGGTCCGGGCCGTTGCTGATGACGAGCCAGAAGCCGGTGGTGATGAGCGGGCCGCCGGTGGTGGCGCCGGTGAGGGCGACGTCGAAGGTGAGGCGCTTGGTGGTGGCGCTAAAGGAGGCTTCGATGTACTGCACGGTGCCGCCGGTGTGATTCTCGAAGATCAGGGAGCTCGGGCTGAACGTGTGGACGAAGGTGTACACAACGTCGCTGGGGGCCACGGCGAGGGAGCAGGCGCCGTTGGTCGGGTTGCAGCAGGCGCTCGGCGGCGGGCAGGGGCTGGGCGTGCACGTGCCCTGCATCCAGGTGCGGCCCATGGTGCAGTTGTGGAGGGTCAGGAGCTGGCAGTCGATGCCGCAGCAGGCGCCTGGCTCGCCGCAGATGTTGACGGTGCACGCGCCGGGGGTCCAGGAGAGGCCGGTGCAGGCGGTCTGCAGCACGAGCGTGCAGACGTCGGTTGGGGAGCAGCATGCGCCGGGCTGGGCGCAGAGGTTGGGCGAGCAGGTGTCGCCGGAGGTCCAGACGGCGGTGCAGCCGAGCTGGAAGGTGACGGTGCAGTTGCCGGTGGCGCAGCAGGAGCCGGCGGGTGGGCAGGGGTCGGGGGTGCACGTGCCCGCGAGGATGAAGGAGCCGGAGCAGGCGGTGCCCATGGTGACGGCGCATCCGGAAGATGCGTCGCAGCAGGCGCCGGGGTCGGTCGTGGCGACGGAGATGGAGGCGGCCGTGACCGAGACGCTGCCCGGCGGCACGTTTGTGCCCAGGGCACCCCACAAGCCGTCATTGAAAATGAACCGTGTGAACGTCGAAGCGGTGGCGTTCTCGAGTGTGATGTTGAGGGTGCGAGTCGTGAAGTTGTTCGTCGTGTAGCGGAAGCGGTAGATATCGATGAACTGACCCTGCGCGAAGGAACCGGCGGCGATCGCCGGATCAATCGTGGCCGTACTTCCGTTCGGAGGAGCGTTCCCCGAGCCGTAGCCGGACCACGTGGCTGGGTTCCCCTCGCCATTGGGATCGATGTTGGGCGTCAAGAGGAGCGGCGGTCCGATCACGACACCGGTGATCAGGGCGATCTCCTGCCGGCCGGGCTGATTGGTGTACGTCCCGGAGGAGACATTTATCACGCCGTTGAATGCCGCGTTGATTCCGGCGAGATAGGTGAACGGGAGGGCGAGCCCGCCGCTGCCGACCGTCGCGTTGGGCGTTGGCGCCCCCGTGTAATAGGTGCCATCTCCCATCGCGGACATGATGCGGAGCTTGGCGAGCGTGCCATTGGAATCGGGCTCGCCCGGGATCACGATATCAAAGACTGCGCTGCTGAGCGCGGAGCCCGGCGGGCCGCCGGTCACGCGGGCCTGCACGGCGAAGTTCAGTTCCGCATCGGCCGCGCTGGTGACGGCCGTCTGGCCGTCGCGCTCGACGATGCGAAACTCGACGGTCTGGGCGTGGGCCGCGCCGGCGCAGGCGAGGAGCGCGGCCGCGGCGATGGCTGACTTGAACATCGATCCACTCCTGGTCGGCGCGCCCCCCGGACCCCACCCCCCAAGGTAAAAGACCGATTCGGGCCGGATCGGTCACCTGATGCAGGCCGCAATTCAAGTACGTGGATTGCCCGCGATCCCTGCGCGGATTGATCGCGATCGCAACGTCTTGCTAATGCAGCACTTCGGTCAACGACCCCGACGAACCCCCCACCGCACGCCGGCGACTTCCTGGGCGGGGAACATGGCCGCGGATGAGCCGGGGGAGAGCATGGTGTGGCGCGGCCGGGTGGTGGACATGAAGGCGAAGTCGGGGCCGAAGAGCGTGCCGAAATCGGTGCGAAAGTCGGCGTCGACGGATTCGTGGATGCTCCAGCGCGGGTGGATGACCTCGTGCACGCGGGGGCTGTTGTTCTTGTCGAGGCCGAAGACGAACGGGCGCTCGGTGAGCCAGGTCTCGAGGGACTGGTCGGTGGTGCGGACCGGGGGCTTGGTGCCGACGACGCGGATCATGTGCTCGGCGTAGAGCATGTCTTCTTGCTTTGGCGCGGAGCCGTCGGTGGGGAGCATGGGAACGAGGACGCGATACTCCCCGCCGATGACGAGGGTCTGCTGCTTCACTTCCTCTTCGATGGTCGCCGGGATGCAGGGCTGGTTGAAGCTGCGCTTGAGGAACCAGGAGATGATGCGGCTGGAGACGAGCTCGCGGATGTAGACGAAGCCGCGGTTGTGCGGGCCCTCGTTCATGGCCGGGGCCTGCGAGACGGTCGGCGTGCCGCCGGCGGTGCCGAGGACCATCGCGGGGCGGCCGGGGTCGGTCCCCTGCTTCACGCACATGCGGAGAGAAATCGATGCGTAGCGCGAGATGCGCGGCCAGCGGACGCCGTAGATCTTCACGTGCGTGCACTGCATGGCGACGAGGCTGAGCGCGGCCGCGGGCTTGCCCTCGATGAGCAGCGGGCGCTTGGTGTACAGGTCGAGCTCGACGGGCTTTCCGCCGGGACCGGCGGGGAGAAACTTGGTGAGGGCGGACGGAGGGACCGCCCACGTGGCGACGATGGCGTTGGACCATCGGGCTGTGAGCGTTGGGTGGGCCATGGGGGGGAAATCTAAGGAGCCTCTGGCGTGAGCCAGAGGAGAAAACGCGGACCTCTGGCTTACGCCAGAGGCTCCCTGACTTGTATCCTTGCCCAGAGTGACATCCGCGCCGGACATTTCTTTTCGGATGCCCTCGCCGCCGCGGCCGGTGGAGCGGATTGACCTGCCGCATCCGCTGGTGACGGGGCGGCTGGAGGGGGCGACGATTCTGCACGTTTCGGACTTGCACGCTCGGCGGGCGATGCTGGAGTCGGAGCGGTCACGGGCGGTGCTGGAAGCCCTCGCGCGGACGGAGGCGGACCTGATCGTGCTGACGGGCGATCTGATGGATGAGCCCGGGCATGAGCGGGGGGCGCTTGGCTTGCTGGAGTCGATGGCCAAGGTGTGGCGGGCGCGATGCGGGGTGTTTGGGGTGTTCGGGAACCACGACACGCCAGAGTTTCGGCGGGCGTGTGTGGGGCGGCTGCCGGGTGTGGCGTGGATTGGGGGAAGGGTGGTGGATGTCCTGGTGCGCGGGGAGAGTGTGCGGTTGATGGGGATGGATTGGCCAGAGGATCCCTTGGGCGTTGCGCTGGCCGCACCTCTCGCTGACGCGAGAGGCTCCCTGGCCATCGCGCTGGCGCATCACCCGACTTCGCTGACCGGGGCCGCGGCCATGGGCGTGCCGATCCTGCTCGCCGGGCACACGCACGCGGGGCAGGTGCGATTGCATCCGCGACTCGCGCCGCACACGTCGAGCGATCTGCCGATGCACCTTGCGGCGGGGATGCTGCGGCTGCAGAACACGATCTGCTGCGTGTCGCGCGGGCTCGGGGATGGAGTGATCGAGGGGCTGCGGATCAACTGCCCGCGGCAGATGCCGCTGTACACGCTGCGGCGGGGGCAGATGCCGGGGGAGGCGAGCGGGGTTGGAGGGGTGGTGCGGCAGGTGCGGGCGTGGTAACCGGTCGGGCAAGGCCGCAAGCCGGGGCCGATCGCTTGCAATTCATGCGGAAAACCCGGATACTGAGCGCCCCGGACTCTTCACGTTCCGGGAAGGGAGCGCAACCATGCGGTTCATCGGCGGCATCATCGGGGGCGTGATCGCGGGGCTTATTGGGGCGGCGATCTGGGGTGGGATCGTGTACGCGAGCGGGTTTGAGATCGGCTGGGTGGCGTGGGGAGTGGGGTTGCTCGTCGGGTTCGGCGTCGCGCTTGGGTGCAAGGGCGACACCGGGCTGGAGACGGGCGTGATCGCCGCGGTGATCGCGCTCTGCTCCGTCGCGGGGGGCAAGTACTTCACCGCGCACCTGTTCATGAGCAAGGCGTCGGCCAAGATGACGCGGCTGATCCACGTCACCGACGAGGATGGGCAGGTGTATCTCGCCGGCCGGCTCGTGCCCGAGTACGAATCGGCGGGGAAGGTGTTGAAGTGGCCTGAGGGGATGGATGCGGGGACCGCCACCAAGCCGGAACACTTCCCCAAGGACCTGTGGAAGGATGCGCTCACGCGATGGAACCTGATGTCGCCCGCCGATCAGGGCGCGTATCGAGACCAGGTTGAGACCAGGATGAAGACCGAGATGGCGGGGATGGTCTCCACTGCCACCACGGCGGGGTTCAAGGGGAGCTTCTCGCCGTGGGATGCTCTGTGGTTCGGCTTCGCGGTCATCACGGCGTTCAAGCTGGGGTCGGGGTGGGAGGGCGATGACGACTGAACTCGCCATGAGCCAATGAAAAAGGCACGGGCGGATGACCCGTGCCTTCGAGAGTCTGGCAGAACTTGGAATCAGGCCGCCTGGCGGCGCTCGGGGTGGCCGGGCTTGGCGCGAACGCCCGACGGGGCATCGGGCTTTTCCTTCCAGTCCTCGACGTTGCGGAGGCTGAGCTCGCTGGGCATGGTCTTGCGGTAGCCGAGGAGGCGGACGACCTCGAGGACGTCGGTCCACGTCGGGAACATCTTGTTGTTCGAGCGCTTGAAGGCCTCGACGGCGGAGAGGAAGTGGAACTGCTCGGTGGTGAGCTCGCCCTCTTCGGCGGACTTGGTGAAATCGGTGCGCCGGCGGCCCGGGCCGCGACGGCGCTCGAGGCCGGTCTCGTCGTCGGACTTGGGCTGGGGCTCGGCCTCGCCGCCGACGCCGTTGGCCTTGCGGAAGGCCTCGAGGTCGCGCCGGTCGATGCCGGAGCGGCGGTCGAGAAAGCCGTTGCGCGGGATCTGCCCGGGCTCGCAGTCGCCGGTGCAGGTCTTGCCGTCGTTGCACGCGGGCTTTTCGCAGCGCTTCTGGGCGAAGGGGTTGTTGTGCGGGGGACGGGGGGCGTTGCTGCGGCGGTCTTGCGAGTCCATGGCGGGGGCTCCTGCCGGACGGGGACCTGATCCCCGATTCAGCCGGCGAGCGGGCCCGGCGCGGGATCAGAAGTCCTCGTCCTCGTCGTCCTCATCGTCCGCATCGCCATCGAACTCATCGTCGTCGTCGTCGCCGTCGAAGAACTCGTCGTCGTCTTCCTCAAACTCGTCGTCGCCGTCAAACTCCTCATCCTCGTCGTCCTCGTCATCCTCCTCAAACCCATCGCCCCCTTCTTCCTCTTCTTCCTCTTCCTCGCCCTTGGCGGCCATCGCGAGGCCGGAGGCGGGGTGTAGAGGGTCGAGGTTCTCGGACGCGAGGGAGGCGGGATTCCCGGGGGCGACCCGGAGAGAGGTGATCCCCAGGGCGGGCGAGAGGAGCGCGCCGGCGACCGGGAGCGCATCGCCCCAGCAGGATCGCGCGATCGCGAGATCGAGTTCGGATGGTTTCGCACAACGCCCCGTCATGGATTGGGCCAGCATGCTCGAATCCTCGCCTGGTGAGACTTCGCGGTCTCGATTCCCTTGATCCCTTCGGCGGCCGCCCGCCTCCATTCGAACTTCCCGTCGCCGCATCGCCCCGCGGGGGGCCCAAAGGCCGGTACACTACTCACTCGCGCGGGCGTGTCAACCGGGTTGCCCGGGGCATTCCGGCCACCACTGACCGACCGCCGCCCCCTCCCCACTCCTCACCCACCCCTCCGCCACCAGCACCCCTTCCACACACCCCTTCTATGCCCCCCGCAGCGTCGAGCCAAGCGGCCGAGTCAGAACCCCTGCAGCCCGTGGCCGCGCTTTTGGCGGTGGTGTTCCCCGGACTGGGTCATCTGTATCTGGGACGGTTCCGGCAGGCCGCGCTGATCATGGTGGGGGTTCTGGGGTTGTATGGCACGGGCGTGCTCATCGGGGGGATCTCCTGCATCGACAGGCGCGACAACTTCATCTGGTTCATGGGGCAGGCGCTGGTGGGGCCGCTGACCCTCGGGCTGGATCAATATCACCAGAGCCACATGAAGGTGATCGCGAGCGACAAGAATGGCGCGACCATCATCCGCTCGGCCAACCCGAACGAGATGCGCGATCCGGACAGCGGGCGGGCCGTGGTGACGTTTCCGGATCCGGCGACGGGCCTGCCGACGGCGAACATCAACGGGAAGAAATACTCGCCGGCGTGGCCGCCGTATGTGAAGTCGGTGTCGCGGACCAACGAGCTGGGGACGCTGTTCACGACGATCGCGGGGTTCCTGAACGTGATCGTGATCGTGGATGCGGGCATGAACCGGCGGCTGGAGCGGAAGCGGACGCCGGCGAGCGCGGGCAAGGGCGGGAGCGCGGCGGGTGGCGGGGCGGCGGGCGGGCGCACGCTGCGCGTGCCGGGGGCCAAGGCATGAGCATGGTGCACGGACTGGCGTGGCTGGCGACGGTGCTGATGACGGCAGCGCAGGCCCCGGCGAGCCCGGTGCGCCTGAAGCCGCCGTATCGGCCGTTCATTGATCCGCTGGAGGTGCATGGTTGGTGGTGGGCGATGCTGGTGCCGATGTCGCTGGGGATCGCGGTGGCGTACAAGGCGGTGCGGGTGAAGACGGTGAACGAGGCTTGGGGGCCGTATCTGCGCGAGGTCGCGTGGATGACTGTGCAGATTGTTCTTGGCATGGTGATGCTGGTGGTCGTGTCGTATCTGCTGGTTGAGGTCTACGCGAAGTGGATGGCGGGGCGGTAGTCGCGCTCGCATCAATCAACGTCACGTCTGCTCCCATGTCGTTTTGTTCGCACAATCCAGATTCAGGATCATGTACCGCAGCGCATCGGGCGCGTGGTCGTGGCCGTCCTTGACGGGGTTCAGGTCTTCGGGGCGGTCCTTGTTGTAGTGGTATCTGGTCAGGCACTCGATGAGGCGCGTGCAGGAGTGGTGCACGAGCAGTCGGGGCTTGGCGCCGGGTGAAGCGGCGACGGCCGGGGCGATGCGGGCTTGCACCGAGCGGATGCCGAAGGGAGTTTCACTGCCGCGCCACTTGACCCTGTAGCGGCGATCCTTGAAAAGCTGGATGTTCGCCTTGCCGGTCTGCGGGTCGTCGGCATTGCCGGCGGGATCGACGCCGAGGAAGTCGAACGCCTTGCGGCCGCCGGGGATTGCGTCGAGCCAGCGATCGAGCGTGTCGACGAAATCGCTGACGATCACGCCGGTGCGGGCGTGCTCGCGGAGGACGGTGACGTTGCCGTCTTCATCGACTCCGGCGAGGAGGAGGACGGACTCGGAGCGGAAGCCGAAGTCCATGCCGCCGATGTACCGCGAGAATGGCCTCGCCCCCGGCGGCGGGTCGCCGACGACGTGCGTGGCCACGTCGAACTCGGGGTAGACGGTGTCGGAGCGGCTGGGGCGGAGGCAGAGCATCTCGGATCCCCATGTGTCGATGGAGACTCGGGTCTTCTGTCGGGCGGCGTCGGCGATGGAGAGATGGCCGGAGGTTTCGGGAGTGAGGTGGGTCTTGGCGCGCCCCTGGCACTCGGGGTGGAGGATGCACGTGTCGCAGGTGTGCTCGGGCGTGCAGAACTCGAGGACGTCGAGGACGCCCCAGCGGAAGGTGGGGCGGGGCGGGCCGGAGGACTCCTGGTCTCTTTCTCCGGTCTTCTTCGGGCCGACGAGCTTCCACATCAGCCCGAAGGGCTTGTGCATGGTGGAGAGTGCCTCGACGCTCCCGCCGATGTTCTCGCCCCATGGGCCCTTGCAGGACATGGATCGGGTGACAAGCTGGGCGGCCTCCCAGACTTCGGGGTCGAAGAGATCGACCTCGTCGCAGCGGAGCTTCTGCACGCGCGTGCCGCGGACGGAGGTCTGGCTGGCGGCGAGGACCTCGACGATGGACTTGCGCGCGGGCTCGCCGGGATGGAAGATGGTGATGCGCCGGGCGGCGATGTGGCGCGGGACCTTGGCGAGGGCTTCGTGGTCGAGGAGGGTGGCGAGGTAGGCGTGCATGCGCCGGCTCTGCTCGAGGGAGCCGCCGAGGATGCGGACCTGGATGCCGGGCTTGAAGAGGAGGTCCAGGAGCGTGGCGAGGGCACCGAGCCAGGTCTTGCCCCCGCCGCGATTGGCCCAGACGATGCAGTCGGGGGAGCGATAGGTGTCTGTCGGCCGGTCGTCCCCGTCAAAGACCCGGCCTTCGAAGAACGCGTGGCAGAGGTAGTCGAAAGGCGCCTGATGGCCGGGGACGAGGGGCGTTCGCGCGAGACGGATGCCGAGCGTGTTGCGAAGGAACGTGTGCAACGCGTTCGGCGCGTCAGGCGGGGTTTTGAGATCGGGCTGAGGCGGCGGAGCATCCGGCGCGCTGGCCAAGAGACCGCCGAGTGTCCAAATGTCTGGTCCGGTACAGGGTTGAATATTGCTGGTTGTGTCGGCTCGCTCGGACATGATTCCCCCCACTCTCACTCGTGCATGCTGGATTGGTCGGCGGTGTATGCCCGCGGTCGGGCGATGATGGCGCGTGCGGCCGCGCGGATGTTGTCGCGGATGGGCCCGGCGGCGAGGGCTCGCGTCGGACCGTGTTCTCGGGCCCAGGTGCGCAAAGCCTTCTCCAGGCGCGGGTGGGCATCGATGATGGCCAGTGTGTCCTGCACGTCCGCGAGCATCCATGGGCGGAGGCCTTCGATGCTCTCGATGGCGTCGATGAGGCGCACGTCGCGCCGGGCGGGCGGCGGACACCACTCCCGCATGCCGGCGCGCAGGAAGAGCGGGCAGGCCGCGCCCATCGCGGCGATCGCCTCGGTGCGGCGGGTGAGCGGGCGGGCGAGGTAGGCCCGCACGAGCGCGCCCGCGACGCCACGGGCGCGGCATCGCGGATCCACGATGACGCGCGAGATGCAGCGGACCTCCGCGTTGAGGCGGGTGAGCGCGCCGGG
>JADMIO010809295.1_pt1 | contig 60898 bp, 51 predicted proteins | sample 8958161 | NCBI WGS metagenome assembly JADMIO01 (sample SAMN16585339, study PRJNA669376) | soil metagenome | isolation source: Crop rotation soil | place: USA: Cullars Rotation, Alabama | collected 2011
GGCCGCGACTTCAAGTCACGTGAATTCCAAGCTTCGGATCCCACTGTGCTGGAAAGATCTAGCGAACCACGACGGTCAAATCCTTTGCCTGCGGAATAAGGTGGAAAAAAGCCCGCTCAAGCTGAAGGCCATAGACAGCATGTTCGTCAGGCCGCCGGCTAAAGCGATGAAGGATGACGTAAAGGTTGAGCCGGCCGACGGGGCGAAGGACAAAGACATGGACAAAGCCAAGGAAAAGGAACCGGAGGAAGGGCCGGCAAAAGCCCGGATGGGGCCATGACTGTTTGGCGGCTAACGGTCGCGGCGTCGTTAATCATGTTCATGGCGGTTCCGCTGCTGCTTCCATGGGCGGGGGCGTTGTCGTCGCTACATCTTGTAAAATTTGACGCCGCGCTACTTTTCAGTCTGGCCATGACCACGTTCTGGCTTACTCTAGGCGCGGTCGGCGTTGCCGTGCCGGCCGGCATCTTGCTCTCCGTGCTGGTGTTTCGCACCGATCTTCCCGGTCGCCGAGTGCTTCTCGCGGCGAGCACGTTTGCCTTGTTCATCCCCACGCCCGTTTTGGTTTCCGCGTGGCAGGCTCTAATTGGCGCCGACGGATTATTTCCTTCTCCATTCTGGGGCGCCAACGTCAATCGACCGTGGAGCGCCGGTCTTCCGCCGGCCATTTGGATTCACGCCTTGGCGGGGCTGCCGTGGGTAGTTTTGATCGTGGGCGCCGGCTTGTGCTCGGTGGAAAGCGAACTGGAGGAGGAGGCTTTACTGGCCGCAAATCCATGGCGGGTACTCTTGCACGTGACATTGCCGCGCTGTCGGGGATGCATTGCCGTCGCCGCACTCTGGGTTGGCCTGCTGACCGCCGCGGACATCACCGTGACGGACATGCTGCTGGTTCCCACATTCGCCGAAGAAATTCACACGCAACTCACCATGGGAGGCGTTGAAGGATTGGCCCAGGCGTTTGTGCTCGCCTCCCCATGGCTGGGACTGACCTGGATCGGCCTTGGGCTGCTAATTCCTCGGCTCGAACGGTCCATGCCTCCGCTCCAGCTAAGTTTCATTCCCCAACCCGTTCTCTACTTAGGGAAGACACGCTGGCCTTTGGGCGGCGTTTTTTTCTGCGCCGCGCTCATTTTCATGCCACTCGTCGCATTGGTATGGAAGCTGGGACTTGCGGGCACTCCGCGGGCGTGGTCGGCCTCGCATGCCTACAGACAGTTCACGGGTGAACTTCGACTTTTTGGCTTACAAGTTTTCGAAACGCTTGGCGTCGCCCTGCTAACGGGGGTTCTCGTCGCAGCCGCCGCGGTAATTGCTTGTTGGGCGGCGCGCGACCATCGGCCGCTTCGTGTTTTGCTATTAGCGGTGGTGACCATTGCGTGGACGTTGCCCGCGCCTGTCGCGGGCATCGGACTCAAAGAAACGATTCTGGTCATCGTGAACTGGTTTCCCGAGGGGACCTTGCGCCACCTCTTGTATGATGGTCCTTCCCCGGCGCCGATCATTTGGGCGGATGGATTGCGATTCTTTCCGTTTGCCGTGGCCGTGATGTGGCCGGCAGTTAGGATGGTTCCGCTCGAGTTGCGTGAAGCGGCGGCACTCGAAGGCGCGGGCCCGTCGCGCGAACTCTGGCATGTCTACTTTTCCATGACACGGCGTTCGCTCGTGCTGGCCGCGCTTGCGGTGTCGGCGCTAAGCCTGGGTGAGGTCGGCGCCAGTGCCCGAGTGGAGACACCGCAATGGGAGTCGTTCGCCAAGCTCATTTTTGACCGCATGCACTATGGCGTAGATAATAACGTGGCGGCTTTATCGCTTTTGTTGCTCGCGGGGATCGGCTTCGTCTTTGTAGCCGTGGCAACGCTCAAGCGCGTGGCACGTATTTAATCGATATCCAGCGGCAGCTCCACCGCCGTTTCCTCGGCCGCGCTGCGTGCCACCGCTTCCGTGAAATCCATATAGGCCACGCCCGTGGCAAAGTCGGTTAGCGTCACGGGCTGACCTGATCGGATGGAATCGACGAAATCCGCCTCGACGCGCCATGAGCGCGCACGCGCGGGGGGAATGGATATCTCTTGCATACTCTCTCGTGAAGCTCCAAGACGCTTGCCGGCGCCGTGGATCTGATCGGCGAGCAGATCGTACCGCAGGACTCCCTCGGTTCCATAGAGATGGATCGCCATGGTCGGGCCATACGCCGCCGCGCCGCTGAAATGATAGCTGGCACGCGCTCCATCCGCCAAAACCGCGAAGACCTGCACGCTATCCGGCGTACCGACCCCTCGGCGCACGCCGCTTTGCGGGTCGATGCGTGAGGGAATATGCGCGTGAACCTGTGCTTGCACGCGCACGGGTGGGGGAACCCAGCGAAGCAGCGTTTCATGCACGATGCCAAGGCTCAGCATGTTGAATCCGGAGAGGTTCGCGTCCTGCCGCCAGGATAAAGGCGTCGCGGCATCGGCAAGGGCGGCATTAATGCCGACGACCTGGACTTCACGCAATTCGCCCAGCAAACCTTCCCTCACTTGTGCCATGATTTCGTGCCCCTTGAGGCCAAACGGGCTCGGCACGATCTGCGCGACCAAGTTAGGGTGCGTTTGGGCGGCCGCGTGCATCTGCCGCGCTTCGGTGGCGTTTAGCGCCATGCGCGCTTCCGTGAGGACATGCTTGCCGGCCTCGAGCGCCGCCAAGGTGATCGGGCAATGCAGGTAGGGCCACGTGCCAATGACCACGGCATCAACGTCACGGTCGGCGATGACTTCCTCCCAATGCGCGTAGGTGCGCGGGATACCGAATTCGCGCGCCACGGCTTGCGTGGACTCCGGCCGGCGATTGCACACGGCGACAAGCTCGACGTTTTCGAGCGCGCGGAATCCGGGGATATGCCGCGAGCGCGTGTTGGCGCCCGCGCCAATCAGGCCGATCCGAAGTAGTGGAGACATGCGATACCTCACAAGGGAGCAAGTCACGGGCGTCTTTGAACATCTCCTTCGGTTGTTATAATGGATGCATCACGACAATTGGAGTCCTTCATGGCCCCGACCCGCAAACCGCCCTTTAACGGAACGAGCATGAAAGCCGCCGAACGCCGGCCCATGACGGTGCCGGATTTCATGGCGGCCAAGACGCGCGGCGTGCGCTTGACGATGCTCACCGCGTATGACTACACCATGGCCCGGCTCTTTGAAAACGCCGGCGTGGATGCCATTCTGGTGGGGGATTCGCTCGGCATGGTCGTGCAGGGTCACGAAAACTCGTTAGGCGTGACCATGGAGGAAATGATCTATCACTCGCGTCTGGTGGCCCGGGGCGCGCCCAACTGCCTGATCGTCACCGATATGCCTTTCATGAGTTACCAGGTCCGTCCACAGGAAGCGCTACATAACGCTGGCCGCCTGCTCAAGGAGGGGAAGGCGCATGCGGTCAAGGTGGAGGGGGGCCGCCGCAGCGCGGCCGCGATTGCCGCCATCGCCGCCGCCGACATCCCGGTAATGGGCCACGTCGGCTTGACGCCGCAATCCGTGTTGCGCATTGGCGGCTTCCGTGTTCAGCGCGACGAGCCCAAGCTTATTGAAGACGCCTTGGCGGTTCAGGAGGCCGGCGCCTTTGCCGTGGTTGTCGAATGCGTTCCCGCCAAAACCGCCGCCAAGATCACGCAAGCCCTCAAGGCGCCGACCATCGGCATTGGCGCTGGCGCCGAATGTGACGGTCAGGTGCTCGTGGCACACGACATGCTGGGGCTTCTTGACGACTTCCACCCCCGCTTCGCGAAGCAATTCGCCGACATCGGTCCCACCATCCTGCAAGCTGCCGAAAGCTACTGTCGTGAAGTTCGGGAGGGAATGTTTCCAGGGCCGGAACACGCCTTTCGCTGACGGCGATTCTATTTCAAAAAAGCCGGCGCCTCACGCAATGCCCCAATGCGATCCACCACGACATTGACATGTTTGTCGCGCGGATCGAAGAGGACCGTCCGCAGACCTGCCGCCACGGCGCCCTTGTAATCATTGTCTAGATCATCGCCGATGAATAGGATTTCGCCAGCGTCAAGCTCCGCGGCAAGGCACATTTTCTGAAAGAACATGGCTGACGGCTTTCGCCATCCCACGTCCGAGCTAACTACCAGGCAGGTTCGCAACGGCTCAAGGGCATCAATGCCTTGCGCAATGGCATAAAGTCGTTCGTCCAGGTTCGAGGCCAGGCCAAGCCGGTAGCCGCGACCGCTCAAGTCTCTAAGTAGCGCGGCGCACTCGGGATCGCAGCGCCACGAGTCGGGACGGGCGAAATGGGCGTAGAGCGATGCAAAGCAAGCGTCGTGGTCCGCCACATCGTCGAGCACCTCGCCGACAATGTCGCGCCAGCGCTGGTGCTCCCTTTTTCTGCTCGTGCACCAACCTCGGGCACGATCGATGTCTTCTTGCCTTTCAAATGCGGCGGCAAATCGCGCCGCGATGACCTCTTGAGTGTGGCGCGAGCCGAAGCGCCGGGCGGCCGCGGCGTAAACTGCCGCGGCGGACGGCTCGGGGCGCAGCAAGGTGCCGACGGCATCAAAGAAAACGGCCCGAGTTGTGTTCATCCAGGCATTTTATAGGATGAAGGGTGCGGCCTATTTCCAAATTGGGGGGCCGTTTAGCGGGATAACTAGCAGCAAGGATATGGCCCCTCATATCGGCCTCACAGCGGAGATCGTCATGTCGACCAAGGGTGAAAAGTTCGCTGGCTTGACGGTGGCGTTAATCACGCCCTTTAAGGGGGGCGATATCGACTACGACGCCTTGGCGAGGCTCGTGGACTGGCACGTCGAACAAGGAACCGACTGCCTCGCCCCCGTTGGCACTACGGGCGAATCGCCGACGCTCGATCATGACGAGCACGAGCGTGTCATCGGCGCGGTCGTCGAACGGGCGCGCGGCCGTCTCAAGGTCATGCCCGGCACCGGTTCCAACAGCACGCGCGAAGCATTACGGCTCACCAAGTTCGCCAAGCGCGCCGGCGCCGATGGCGCTTTGATGGTCGGGCCTTACTACAACAAGCCGACGCAAGAAGGCTACTTTCGCCACTTTGCCGCCGTGGCGGAAGCCGTGGACCTTCCCATTGTGCTTTACAATATCCCGGGCCGCACCGGCTCGAACATGTTGCCGGAAACCATCGCACGCCTCGCCAAGCTACCATCCATCGTGGCGGTAAAGGAGGCGACCGGGTCGATGGACCAAGCCTCGGCTATCGCCGCCCTGTGTGATTTAACCATTCTGTCGGGAGACGACAGCCTGACTCTCCCTCTCCTCAGCATCGGCGGGCGCGGCGTGGTGTCCGTCGTGGGCAACATCGTTCCGCGCGATATGAAGGCGCTGATCAACGCTTTCAACGCCGGCAAACTGAACGAGGCCCGCGATTGGCATCAAAAGCTGTTTCCGCTTTGTCGCGACCTGCTCGGCGCGGCTACCAATCCCATTCCCATCAAAACAGCGATGAAGCTTATCGGCCGTGATACGGGCGAACTACGTCTGCCCATGTGTTCCATGGACGCCGCCGGCGAAGGTAAACTGCGGGAAACCTTGCGGAATTACGGGCTGGCGCGGGTGTAGCCACTTGCATGCGCGCTCGAGTCGCGGCCTGCCCGGCTCCGGCCGGCCGAGCAATTCGAGGATTGCCCTTGCTTTGAGGCGCGCCGTGCCATACATTCATGGTACCTGGGTTTCGTGAACCGGGCCATGGCCTTGATGCTGCTTGTCTCATCTTTCCCATTCCCCTCTTCCCCCTTCCCACGTGGAATCTCGTCGTTAATCGTGCTCGGCGCGCCGCCTCATTGTGAGAAGCGACGGCGTTGGGCGGTTTCTTTTCAAGGAGGCCCTTCATGGGCAGGAAGTTGTACGTTGGTAATCTAACCTATGGCGTTACGGACGGCGCGCTCGAACAAATGTTCGCGGCACATGGCACGGTGGAATCCGCGCAAGTGATCATGGACCGGGACACCGGCCGGTCCAAAGGATTTGGGTTCGTCGAAATGAAGACGGATCAAGAAGCCCAGGCCGCGATCACTGCACTGAACGGCAAGGACATGGAAGGGCGTTCCCTGACCGTCAATGAGGCTCGCCCGAAGGAAGGTGGCAGGACGGGCGGCGGCGGCGGCGGTGGCGGCAGCCGCGGTGGTTATGGTGGCGGGGGTGGTGGCGGCGGCCGTCGTTACTAAGCTCTTGTCCTAGCGCCCAAAAATCTCTTCTCGTTCACCCATCAACATTCTCGGAGTTGTCTCCAGTTGCGGCGCGGCCCGATTCGTCGGGCCGCGGCGACCGCGCCAACGCGGTCGCCGCGGATCGAACGGAGAGACTCCCGGATCCGGAACTCAAAGGATTTACCATGGCTGATGAACCCAAAAATGAACTCGAGCCGACGCAGCAACCGCCAGCGCAGCAGCAGGCGAACCAAATCCCGACCGACCTTTCCTCGCTCTCAACCGTGTACACCAACTTCTGCCGCGTGAATGTCACGCCCGAAGAATTGGTCTTGGACTTCGGACTCAATCCCAACATTAATCCGCACCCCAACGAAGCGGTCAAGCTGACGCACCGCGTCGTCATGAATTTCTTCACGGCCAAGCGTCTGCTGATGGCGCTCAACAACGTGGTGGTGCAGCACGAAAACACCTACGGCGCCATGGAACTTGATTTCCAGAAGCGTGTCCGCAATATGCCTCGGCCCGCCGCCTACGCGCCGCGCTGATTCTTACGAAGCGAGAATAACATGGCATGGTACGTGTGGGTTCCCATCGGCTGGGTTGTGTGCGGCCTGTTCGCGCTGGCCATGCAGTTTCGCGACAAGCCCGCTATGCGTCTGAATATCGGATGGGAAGAAGTCTGGCCCACCGTTTTGGGTCCGTTTTGGCTACTCGCCAAGTTAAGTGAATGGACTTTTGGCCGGGAGAGGTGGTAGGATGGGCGGCCGCGAATTGTCCACCTAGGGCGACGCGGCGAAGACAAAGACGAGAAAGCAAAACGAGTACAGGGTCCCATGCCGAGCGGGATCCTGTTTCCGTTTCGCGAGCGTCTTAAGCAAGTGGCGCCCGCCTCCGCTTAAGCTCGTCGGCAATTTGCGCGACAACTTTGCCTGCTTTGATGCGAACCACTTCCGACGGCGCCGCGATAAGGATCTCGCCCAAGCGGTCTTGAAGGCGCAGAAGTGAATTGCTGTCTGTTCCACGCAAGCGCTGCTTGTTCATTCTCAAAAGTTCGTTGTCCATGTATTTACAACTTTCTCGTCGAAGGATTGGCTCGGAGGCTTCATGTCCCGCTCAGGTCGCTTTGGCAAGTTCCTTGCGCGAAGCTTTCTCATCTACCAAGTCTTTTAATATGGAGCGATGGCAGTGCTTCTCATCGGAGCACGAGGATGAGCACAGAAGCGTAATGGTCTTACCCTCGGCTACCAGATCCGCCAGGCCGTCAACAAGTTCCTCCTGGGATTGCATTTCTTCGAGGTAGCGCCGCCGAAATTCCTCCCAGGGGAGCGGCGCGGTTTTATCTCGAAACGCGGCGTGTAATGCTTTGCTCGGAGCCAACTCAGGATACCACTCGTCCCAGGCCTCATCGTCCTTGGCGACGCCGGTGGGTTTGGACGTACAAATCAGGATTCGAAACCCATCGGTCTTCTTGAGACGATCCGACCATCGCTTCGTGAATAGTGGCATAATGTCCTCCGCGGCGGCGCTGCGCCTAAAGTGGGGTCAAGTCGATTTACGGGGGGCGAAAAAAAACGTGACCGAACACCTGAGATGTTCAGCCACGTCAGTTGGCTCTCAACCGAGTTCCGACGAACCATAGTTTGGAACCGGGTTAGTGTTATAGACGTTCCATACGTCTATTCTATGGCCTCCAGAGGCCAAATACAAGGCGGCAAACTGCATCGTCAGCGCCGCGCGGGAGGCCCTGACCGCGGAACGCATCTCTTGACGGACGCCCGCAGTGAGTTGAGACGTTGAGCCGATAATGACGGCCTCTCTGCGACCGGCCCAAGTGCGTACAATACCTTTACGGGTATTGTCTGTTCCAAGGGGGAAACCGGCCATGTCCTCGCTCGTTGGTTATTTTCTGGTGGCCAAGCCGATTCTCGAGGATCCGAATTTCAAGCGGACGGTCGTGTTGATTTTGCAGCACGGGCCGGAAGGCGCTTTTGGACTCGTCGTCAATCGGCCCGTCAAGTCCGATAAGCTGCCGTTTTCAATTTACCTCGGCGGGCCATGCAAACTCGACGGCATGTTGTTGCTCCATGGCCAAGCCGACTGGATCGACGACGCCGAGGATGGCGCCGTCTGTCCCGGCGTTTTCCTGGGTGATTCCAAATGCGCGGAGCGCATTGCCGAAGCCGATCCGGGTCAATGTGACGACTTATGCTTCAAGATGTTTTCCGGCTACGCGGGCTGGGGACCGCGCCAGCTGGAACGTGAGTTGGCGGAGAAGACCTGGGCAGTTGTTCGCGCGACCAAAGAGAATGTTTTCGAAACGCCGGCAGAGGAACTATGGACGGCCGCTTTGCCGCCGAACATTCCGGAGCCGAGCTTGAACTAAAGGGGTCAAGACCCGGGCTGGGGATCCTGTCACCCTTTTTCAACGGGCTGCTAGCGCAAATACCGTAGCGCTTGCTTGGGACTGAGCCTCATGGCGGCGGCCGTCATGAGAGGGCCGCCGATGCCGACGGGAACATCCAGCTCTTTGCGTGGAATGTCCAGCGCGACGGCTAACTGATGATAGAAGTCGGGGGGCCAGCCGCCGGTGTGATGCGCGATCATCTCCTGTGCCGTCACGCAATCCGAGCGCGAAAAAACTTGCAGCGTCATGTAATCCGCGCGTGTAAACCGGCCGTCGGACAACGGCAGTCGCAAAAGGAAAATGCGGCGCGGCCTTAGATGACTGTCGCACAAGGCACTCACCAGGCGCAACTCCGTGCGTCGCGCTCTACCAAGTGCCTCGACCGACAATTCGCCCTGCCAAAGCCGCTCCACCACGGAACGCTTTACCTTGACGAGCTGACCCGCGCGATCGACGAAGAGATAGCGTAGTTTCATCCCACAATCCTCCGTGCCCAGGGATGGTTGACAAGGACCATCGTAACCCCTGCCGGGAAGGGACGAGTACCTTTCCACCTCCCATGCTAAATTAACCCGCGGGATTCTCCTAGAGAAATCTTGAAGAATATTTGCGAAGTTAATTGCCGCTCATGCGCACCGCTTCCATGAGCCTGTCCAGCACGGGTTGCAACGGAGGCAAGATGAAAAAGCCATATGTCCCTGGCAAATTGATTTCTTGGTCGGCCTCGGCAATTTGGGGAATCGGCAATACCTCAGGCCCTTCATCGGCGTAGGGCATCCGCGACGTCAACGTGAAAACGTCGAAGGCTTTGGCCGGCTCACTTTCCTCCGCCGCGCGCAAACGCTCGATCGCCGCGGCGATTTCGGGTGGCAAACGCGGTTGCGACAGTGGCGGCTCGGCATCGGACGCCTCAACGACAATCGGCTCAATTGGCTCAAGCAAAACCGCGCGGGGTCCGGCGGCGATGTCTAACTCCGCGTCGACCTCCGTGCCGTTTGTCGGAGACGATTTAACGCGTCGGGAAGCAAACCACGGATCCCCCAGATGGTAGACGACCGTGGCGCACCGTCCCAAGAAGGATTCGGGGTGGCGCAATGCATGCTGACCTGCCGTGTAGAATCCCCATCCCACGGCCAAGAGCAAGGCCGCGCCGAAAAGCATGAGCTTACGCATCGCATCATCCTTGAAAAGACAGGAATTGACTCGCGGTCGGGTTTATAACCCACCGCTTGGCGGCATGCTAGCCCGGATTTCTTTTTCCAGAGGGGGGTACAGCTGGTGAGGAAGAGTCCTGGTCCCCTTTTTCGACAGGCTGCTAAACCGTGCTATAATAGCTGTACGAGTGACACCTTCCACTACTTCATCGGATTCCGCTCATGCAAGCCGACTCCCCTGACTCGTCGGATCTCCCAGTTAGCCCAATTCCACTCGTCGCCGCCGGCCAAGACAAGGCGTTTTGGCGTGAGGCGATTCAAAGCGCGCCCCCGCTGACTCCCTCCGTTTCTCTTGCCGAGCCTACGACGCCGCCTCATTCCGCGTCGCCTGCGTCACCCGCGCTGGAAAATGTCTCGAACGGGTTATGGAACTGGGCCCTGCCGATCATATTCTTCTTGTCGTTTCTGGTTTTGGTGCTCTATGCCGTGCCGTTTCTCCTCGCGCATTGGCGCTTGACGGAGGCACAGGCCGAGGCGGAGGCGACTTTTCTCAAGCGCCGCGCCGAGCTGAAGGCGGAGGCGGAGCACGCGGATCTGCGGCTTGACCTGCTGGACAAGCGCGTGCAGCTCACTTCACTTGGATTTCGGGAGGTGGTCCGCAAGGTGACTCTGAACGTCGTCAACGTCATCAACCTGCGCGAGCCGAAGGGGGGCGAGGGTTTTGGCGGCAAACGCATGCTTATCTTCGATCCGGACAACGAGCGTAAGTACGTCGAACATGGCGTCGGCTCGGGGATTCTGGTCAAGCCGGGCTACGTGCTGACGAATTTCCATGTCATCAATCAGGCGCGGCGACTGCGGGTAACGTTCGCGAGCGGCCGCTCGATCGGGGTCGATCCGGACGCGATCGCCGCCGACCCGGTAACCGATTTGGCCGTCGTGCGCTTGCCGAGCGACCTGCCCGCCAATCTGCGCGAAGACATCAACGTGACCACGCCGTTCGCTGACAGCGATATCGATGTGCAGGTGGGCGACTGGGCGTTGGCCGTCGGCAGCCCGCTGGGCCTTCGGCAAACAGTGACCCAAGGGGTCGTAAGCGCCAAAGGGAGGCTTCTGCACATGCTCGACTTGGTCGAGCTGTTGCAAACGGACGCCGCCATCAACCCAGGCAACTCCGGCGGGCCGCTGTTCGATCAACATGGCCGAATCATGGGCATCAACGTCGCCATTGCCAGCGACAACGGCGGCAACCAAGGCATCGGCTTCGCCATACCGAGCAACACGGCCAAAAAGATCTTCGAGCAGCTAAGCTCGGCTGGAGAGGTCACCCGCGGTTATCTCGGCATCCTTCTGGAAGACGTGACCGGCGCCAGCGCTAAAGCGTTGGGTTTAGGGGACCAAGGTGCTGTCAGACTTAAGCTTGTTGAGCCCAATCAAGCTGCGGACAAGGCGGGTCTTCAGGCGGGCGATATCGTCACGCGCTTCAACAATGAGGCATTGTCGGGCGACCAGCCGGTGCGCCAGTTCCGCCAGCTGGTTGGCGACACCAATCCCCATGGCGAAATCACCTTGGAAATCATGCGTGACGGCGAGAAGCGGAGTTTCCCCGTGAAAGTCGGCAAACGACCGGTGAATGTCCGCTAGCCCTATTGCACTTTTATCGCGGCTTACGTTTGGCATAGTCACGCTCCGTGTGTCAGGCCGCGGCAGGCGCTTGGTTTCTCGCGGCCTCACCTGGATCAAGCAGCAAGTTTTCGAGCACTTCACAGATCGAGTCTGGTGACACAACACCGGGGACTTCCCACCCTGGCGAAGAACGGGATGCGTGGCGCAGTAGAATTATCTGCGCCGGCACCACCATGCCAAAGTGGCTATAGCATGTAACCCTTTGCGGAGATACCGATGCGCGTCCCAAACACGCTGGCGCCCTCGGACGATGAGGCTGCCGTTGACGGTAGGGAACTGGCACGCTTTCAGAAGCAGCTCAACCTGCTGGCGGCGAGTTTGATCGTCGTGGCGGCCCTCGTCTATTTGCTGCAAACATTCGCAGCCGTATTGCAGCAACTTCTCGTCGCCATATTCATTGTCTACGTGATCATGCCACCCTACTACTGGCTGGTGCGCCGGGGGCTCTCGCCCCTTGTCTCGCGCATCCTGATTCTTGCGGGGATTGTGCTCGCCGTCGCCGTCCTGGGGGTCGTGGTCGGCAGTAGCGCGGTGGACCTGCAAACGAAACTGCCCCGCTACCGAGAAGCGTTGAGCCGTGTAATCGATGAGACCACCGGAAAAATTCCGGGCCTCGGAGAACAGGCCAGAGAATGGTGGGAGACAAACACGCCACAGACCTTGGACCAGGTCATGCGCTTCGCGCAGATCGGGTTGCAGGCTCTTTCCAGTTTCCTATCGCTGTTTTTCGTTGTCGTGATTTACGTACTCTTCATCCTTGCCGAGCGTGCCGGCGTGCGGGAGCGGGCGGCGCATGCCTTCCGGCCGGAGCAGGTCCGGCGCCTCGGGGAGCTTGTCGATCGGATTAACGCCTCCATCACGCAATATCTCCTGGTCAAGACCCTCATGAGCCTGCTCGGCGGCGTGGCCGCTTGGGTTGTGCTTGGTGCATTCGGTGTGGATTACGCGGGGCTCTGGGCACTTATTGCTTTCCTCTTTAACTACATTCCGTACCTGGGCAGCGTTGTGGCAACCATCCTGCCGGCGTTGCTCAGCCTCGTGCAGTTCGAGGACCCCCTGCTTACTCTTATTATTCTGGTTTTGCTCGTGCTTCCCCAACTTGGGATGACCTATCTGCTCGAGCCGCGTTTTGCCGGCAAAACACTAGACTTGAGCCCGTTCGTGATCATCTTGGCGCTCGCATTCTGGGGTTCGCTGTGGGGAATTGTGGGCATGATCCTTGCCGTGCCGCTCGTGGTCGCGACCAAGGCGATCTTGAATCAGGTTCTGGTAACCCGGCCCCTTGGACGAATGCTGTCCAATGCATGAAACAGACTAAGCCGCCCAGTAGCGCGGCAACTAATCTTCGGTCAATCGCGCCGGTTAGACCTAGTCGACCTGTCGGCCCTGCGTAGGATTGGAGTAACTATTCCACGCGTTGCGATTCGTCAACAAATCCGTCATCTTCAACTTGGAGGACCTGTCATGAAACGATGCCTCCCGTTCTGGCTACTGATGTCATTCGTGTGCTGGCCTGGCGCCGGACAATTACGGGCCGATCAAGCCGAGGAGGAGGCGGCCATTCGCAAAATGGTCGCATCGTATGCCGCGGCCTTCAACAACCGCGACGCCAAGGCGGTGGCCGCCCATTGGCTTCCGGAGGCCGTCTACATCGACCCGGATTCACGCACGCAGATTGTCGGCCGCGCGGCCATCGAAAAACACTTCATCCAAGAGTTCAGCGAAATCAAAAACGCCAAGCTGCTTGTCGATGTTGATTCGATCCGGTTCATCTCGCCCCATGTCGCCGTCGAGCATGGCCGGGCGACCGTCCTGGAACAGGGCAAGGAGCCGTCTAAAGTCCGCTACAGCGCCATTCACGTAAAGCGTGAGGACAAATGGCTTCTCGACCGCGTGACCGACGAGGATGACACTCCGCCGCCATCGAATTACAACCGGCTCAAGGACCTGGAGGCGTTGATCGGCGCCTGGGTGGACAAGGATGCGGACGACGAAACTACGGTCGAGATTGCCTGTAAATGGTCGAAGAACCAGAACTTTTTGGTCCGCAGTTTCACCGTCTCGGTTGGCGACCGGATCGGCATCTCCGGCCTGCAAATGATCGGCTGGGATCCTGCCGCCAAGCAAATTCGCTCCTGGGCGTTTGACTCGGATGGCAGTTTTTCCGAGGGAACCTGGGCCAAGAAGGGCAAGTCGTGGTACATCCAGACCAAGGAAACGCTTGCGGATGGCCAGAAGGCGACGGCTGTCAACATCCTCACACTGGTTAACGACAACAATTTCACCTGGCAATCGATCGACCGGCAATCGGGCGGAGTGTTGCTGCCCAACATCGGCGCCATGTCCGTGACGCGAAAAACCCTGGCCGAGTGAATCCACTTGAACGAAAAGGTGCAGCCATGAAGAAAAGAATACTGGTTACGGCCGTTATCTTGATTTCGTGTTTATTCCTGACCACGCATTTGGAGGTGCTGGCCGGTCGCGGCGGCCGAGGCGGTGGTGGCGGTGGCCGCGGCGGTGGCGGCGGTGGTGGCGGCGGAGTAAGTCGGCCTGCGGTGGGCTCGGGATTTGGCGCGGGTGGCGCCCGGCCTAGTCCGTCCCCCGCCCCGCGACCGAGTCCTGGACCCGGCGTCGGTGCGAAAGTTGGCGGCGCGGGCAGCCCCAAAGTGGGCAGCGCCCCGAAGGTCGGTGGGGCCGGCAACACAGGAGTCGGCAAGGTCGGCGGCCCCGGATCCGGAAGCGCGAAAGGTCCAAGCCAGGGACAACTTCAGAGTTTTCTAAACGTCGGCGGGCCCGGTCAGGGCGGTTCCAAAGGGGGATCGGCCATCGGTCCGGGCACGGGTGCGGCGATTGGCGCGGGCATTGGGGCCGGAATAGGCGCTAGCCAGGGCGCGCTCAATGATTTCTTCGGCGGACCAGGCGGACCGGGGGCGGGTGGACCCGGCGCGGGAGGGCCCGGCATTGCCCAGGGACCGGGCAAAGCTGGCGACGGCAAGTTCGCCGGCGGCAAAGTCGGAGACGGCAAGTTGGCAAGCAAAGCCGGCGACGGCAAGGCAGCTGCCAAGGCAGGCCAATTGCAAGGGGCCACCACCAGTAACCGGCCCGAGCGCATCGAAAACCGGCAGCAGAATTCCCAAAACCGCACCGACCGGCGCCAGGAAGTCCGCGACCAATTCCGCGACAACCATCCCCGCTTCGACTGGGCGATGGAGCATCCGCGCTGGGCCTCCTGGCGCGTCAATGCCCCCTTCCGCTGGGCCACCGCCGCCGGCGTGCTTGGCTGGTGCGGCTACGGCGCGGAAAGCTATTATGATTACGGAGAAAACACGTATTATCAGGACGGCGCCGTTTACGCGGACGGACAGCAAATCGCGACGGCCGAGCAATATAGCGCGGCCGCGGAGCAGATTGCGACGAGCGTCCCCGCCGCCCAAAATCCTGAGTGGATGACGTTGGGGGTTTTCGCCGTCACTCAGGACGGGCAAGCTTCCGGGCCACCGCCCACCATGTTCGTGCAGATCAACGTCAGCAAGGAAGGTATTATCGCGGGCAGCTTGCAGAACTCCACGGCAGGCACTTCACAGCCGATCGAAGGCATGGTCGACAAGCACAGCCAGCGGGCTGCCTGGCTAATCTCAGGCAAAACCCGGCCGATTATGGAGACGGGAGTCTTCAATTTGACCAAGGACACCGCTCCCGCGCTGGTGCATTTTGCTGACGGGCAGACGCAGCAGTGGCTGCTGGTGCGGCTTGATGACCCGAAGCAGTAAAGCGAAGTTGAAGCTGCGCGGTCAATGTACAAACCCGACGCGTTAGCGAGGACAGCTCTCGCTAAAGCGTCGGCGGGGTGATGCTTTGTCGGCGAGGCCATCAATAGTGACCAAGATGGCGCCGAGGCATGAGTCTTAAAGGGATCGCGTTGCGTGAACCACTTCGTCATCCTTGAGTTGGATAGACCGTGAGTACATGCGGCGCAACGTCAATGCGGCGAGCGGAAAGAGAAGAACGGACGCCATGCCCGCGCCGACGAGGCTCGCGGCGGTCTCCGGCTGCAATTGGCCGGACCGCAGGCCGATGTCCACGATGGCCACGACCAGCGGGAGTTGGGTGGCTGAAACGAGGGCGAGCGCCGTTCGCGACGAAATATCAAGCTCGCCGCGCGCCAGAAAGGCCGGAAGGCCTCGAACCAGCAAGAATAGCCCCAAAAATAAGGGAAGCTGAAGCAAAGCGGACGTGGACGACGTAAGCGCGTTCAGGTCGTAGCGCAATCCCGTCGTCACGAAGAAAATTGGGACGAAGAGACCAAAGCCTATCCCCTCGATTTTATGGCGCAAGGCTTCTCCGAAATCACCCGGAGCCATGAGCGCGACCAGCACCCCGGCGGCGAGCGCGCCCAAGATTGCGTCCAGCCCGAATTGCTTGGCCACGATGACGAGACCGGCGAGCAGCAGCACCGCTGAACGCACCGGCAGCTGGGCGCTCGTGTGCATTTTTGCTTGCATTGTGCTCGTTATTCGGGGCGGCCGAAAATTGAGCGCGACAAAAGCGCCGGCTACGATAGCGATCGTGAAAATGCCTAAAAGCAGCAGTGACCCGCCATGTTCCCCTTCGCCGGACGATAGCACGGTGGCAATCAGGATAATGGGACCGAATTCCCCTACGGCGCCGGCGGCGACGGCATAGGCGCCAAAGCGAGTGGACAGTTCCTTGGCGTCCCGCAAGATGGGCATCAGCGTCCCGAGGGCCGTCGTTGTCAGGCACGCGCCGACAATTAATCCGGAATCGATCAGCCCGCAGCCCTGAAGCGCGAAACCCACTGCCAGGCCAATCCCCAGTGACGCCAACCACCCCAGCGCCGCCAGGGCGAGCGGCCGGCCGCGGATGGCTCTGAAGTCGATTTCAAACCCCGCCAGGAAAAACAAAAACGCCATGCCGAAATTGGCGAGAACCTGAATGGTCGGCCCCGTCGATGCCCATCCCAAGACCTGCGGCCCCACCAAAATCCCCAGTCCAATCTCCAGGACCACCAAAGGCAGCCGGATGTGCGGCACCCATTCGCACAGCAAGGGCGCCAGCGCCCCAATTGCGATTATGAGAAACAGCGAATGAAGTTCCTGAGGTTGCATCAATCACCGTATACTTCAAGTTGCCTTTAAGGGGGCCGGTCCCCATTTTTAACGGACCGTTAGGCTCCGTTCCACGGTCGCGCGATTCACTGCTTCAAAACTCCGGATCTCCGGCGCCAGATTACCGAAGTTCCTCAGGACAAACAACCCGAGAGGATCAAGATCGAGATACGCCTCGTGAAGCGTTATATCCCCGCGCACGGCCGTTCCCGGTCACGTGTTATCGCGTTCTTGCCTGTCAGTGCATCCGCTCCAACCACACAGGCACAAGGCAAATTGCCCGGCGGCAATCCAGGCCAAAAGCAGGTAACCGCCAACGGTGGTCAGAAAGATGTGATTGCTTGTCCTGTTTTTCACGGCGCGAGCGTCCTCCTGCAGCGCGGTCAATAGGGTCACGGCGGTTTCAAGGCGGGTGTCCATTTCGCCTATCGTTAGCAGCACGCGCGCGAGTCGCTTCAGAACCCGATCGGCTCGATTTGCCTCCGACTCACCGTCATCGGGGACCGCGAATCTGCGGACTCCCTCCGCCAATCGTTCGGCCTGTTGCAACGTGCTTCGTGTCTCTTCAAGTTTCTCGAGTAAGTCCTTCAACGACTCCGGGTCCACGGCGGCGCCGAGTAAATCGCCCACCACCAGGATGTCCTGGAGCCTTTGAATTGATTCAGTTGCTCGTCCTACCCATGTACCCGCCGCCTGCAAGACGGTAACGAGTTTGTCTGCCTTGTCCTCGATGTCAACCTGCGCTAGCAGGCGTTCCTTGGCCTTGACTGTGGTCCAATTCTTAAGCTTCAGTCGAATTTCGGTGGAGGTGATTTTTGCCTCCTCCATGCGCGTTAACACACCGCGAACTCGGTCCTGGGCGGATGCGAGAACCTTGTCCAGCGCGGCGAATACTTTGTCGTTGGCTTGCTCAAGCCAGAATCCCGCCAGCCCAACGGCAAAAATCCCAACGACACAGGCGAGCCCGCCGAGTGCACCAAACACAAGCGCGAGCAGCGCCGCGACTCGTTTGACCAGCATGCTGAATTGTCCCCTGCGATTCTACTTTGGAGACGCGGCAGTTAGCTTCGGGGGCGGAATGGGTCGCTCGATGCCCACCGGCGTTTTTCAGCCGTGGGCGCTTATTTGTAGTGCCAGGTGATTTCGTAGGTGTAGCCCCCCTTGACCGACAAGAGTTTGTAGGCAAGGATAGTGGAATCCTCCGCCAGGTATTCGGTGACCGACCTCACGGGTTCGACCTTTTCCGGCTTGCCCATCTCCCACCGGAGCATGCGCCAGCTGCGGTATTCCTTTCCTCGGGGCAAAAGGAACCAGCGGGTCACTTCCGCGGTGTCCACCGGATTCTGGAAAGTGATCGAAGTGGAACCCGCCCCGCGCTTGAGAAAAACGCCGGGGGAAATGTGTTCATAGATTAGGTCGACGACATCGCCGGTCGGCACTTTGGAAGTATCTATACTCACTTCCCAGTGCATCTTTTTCTCACCCGAGGCCGTGCCGCCGCTATTGAGCAGGCGCAGTTTCGGCTGAACTTCCTGTGGTGGAAAACGAAATTGTGATTTGGGATGAGTCGCGAGCACGCCGATTCGGAATAGATCATTGCCGGAGTGTCCGGGCTTTTTGAGGACTTTTACCCGCCGATAGCCGTAGACCAAGGAATCCTCGTCGCTCTTGCCGGATGCCGCTGGATTCCACGCTCGCATGTCAATGATTCGCGAGTCCTGGAGAATCTCGAAGCCCTTGAAATCCGGCTCGCCCTTGTTGGGCACCTCATCGGCAACCTCACCAATCCAGGAAGGAATGGGGCCGTCCAGGAGTTGGGTCATGATCTCCAGGTCGCGGCTGCCCTGGGAAAGGGATTCGATGAGTTGGCTCATGCGCGCCGAACGTTGATAGGATTTGATCACGAGATAGGGGGTCAGAAAGAGCAGCGGCACCAGGATCGGCACATAGATGTACGACACCCAATCGCGGTAGTCAAGCAACGTGCTCCAGATGCGCCGCTGCCCCGAAGCTTGCAACTTCCGCGCTTCGATGGTTTCCGTCGCCGCTGGATGACGGGTTCCCAGCAAGCGTGCGGCAGTGGTGGCGGCATGCTTGAGGCCGTTCGCTCCAGGTACCGGGTCCCAAGGGGCGTTGACCGGCAGGTCAGTGCCGAACAAATTGGGCCGGGCGCGGCAGGCCGCGCGGCCGACACAATAGCCGTGCCGGATCAAACTGCTGATTTCGAGAGGCGTGAATCGATCGAGGTCGGTGCGGATGTTGGCCGTTTGCCGCTGGATTTCCGGATGCAAGGCCGTCGGGTCCACCTCCGGCTCGATGACTTCCGAAATACGGGCAAACATGAAGCCGGACGTATCCGCAATCGCTTCGCTCTCCAGTTGCCAGACCCGGTCCATGAGGATGTCGGTCGAGCGCATGGCGGTTTTGATCAGTCCGCCGGCGCGCTGGTTTCCTCGGATCGAAATCGCCTTGCCCACATCGCTGACGAGGACGCCGTCAAGAGCGTTCTTGTCGGTCAAAACCGATTTTTCCAGGCAGCGAAACATGCGCACGCCCAGGTTGTCGAAAACGCCGCCATCGGTGTAGGCTTGCCGGCCGAACTCGCCCGCGCCGGTGCCGACGTCCGCTCCCGTCAGTTCAACCGGCGGGAAGAACCCGGGAAACGCGGAAGAAGCCGTTACGCCCATCGCCACTGTGGCGAGGCCGGTGTGGATGCGGTCAATGCGAAAGATATGTCCCGGCTGTCGGCGCATCATCCATAGCCCCTCGCGATTGAACGAGCATAGGCACCCTTCGCTCAGATTGGTTGCCAGGATGTGCAACACCGGCGACCGCGGAAGCTGGAAGAGGCTCGTGTCGCCGTAAAGGTATTTCTCGTAGTGATATTCGAGGAGACCGGTTAGCGTCAGCTTCCGTTTCGAAAGCCCCAAGAGCCGGCGCGGCCCGCGCAAGAGCAAGCACAAGGGAAAGCGCCGCGTAACCCGATTGCGAACATCGAGGCCCACGAAGTCGAGTAGTTCGGCGGCCGCGGCGTCGAAATCGTTGGGCGAGCCATTGTAACGGCTCCAATTGAGAGCTAGGTGAGCGGCTAAAACGCTGCCTCCGGACACCGAGGTGATGTGTGTCACCTGGGATAGGATACCCGCATCGCGCAGAAATCTCACTAGTCCAAGGTGATAAAGCGCGGCCCGGTACCCGCCTCCGGAAAGGGCGAGTCCAATCTTCTTCATGACAAAACCGTGCATGGGAGACGCCGCGCGGCTGACTGGGTGGCCGCCGCGCGGTTCGACGCTTACTTCAATGTTAACCCGTAACGCAAGCCGCCGCCAGCTTGACGCCGCGAGATTTGTCCAATTCAGTGACGGCGGCCATCTTGCCGAGCTTGAGTACCTGCTCGGCCGTGGTCGTCGCGAACAGGTGCATGCCGCGGGCGACGATGCCGGTCCAGCCGGTCTGGTGGCTGGCGCCCAGGCCGGCGCCGTTGTCGCCATGGAAGTATTCGTAGAACAGGACCAGGTCGCGCCAGTGCGGGTCCTCCTGGAATTTACGCGCGCCACCGTAAACCGGGCGACGGCCGTCCTTGTCCTTGAGGAATATGTTGGAAAGCCGGCGCGAAATCTCCTCGGCGACTTCGTAAAGGGTCATGTGACGGCCTGAGCCGGTCGGGCATTCCACTTTGAAGTCGTCGCCGAAGTACATGTAGTACTGCAAGAGGGCCCGGATGATCAGGCCGTTGACGGGCATCCAGATGGGCCCTCGCCAGTTGGAGTTGCCGCCGAACATGCCCGTGTCCGATTCCGCGGGAAGATAAGCGACGCGATATTCCTGGCCGCCGACGTTCATGACGAAGGGATGCTCGGCATGATAGCGCGATAGCGAACGAATGCCAAACTCACTTAGGAACTCTTTTTCGTCGAGCATCTTGGCCAGCACGCGGCGGAGCTTGGTTTCATCGAGGATGGACGCGAGCAAACGGCCGTTGGCGCCCGGTTTTTGGGGCGGATGGATTGTGGCGATCACCTCCGGGCGGGCCACGATAAAATTACTCATGCGTTCGGCCAACTCGGGGTACTTTTGAATGATGATGCCGTCATAAACCGTGGCCGCGCAAAGCGGCAACAGGCCCACCATCGAGCGCACCTTGAGGCGTTTGGATTGGCCGTTGGGCAAGCGCAGCACGTCATAAAAGAAGCCGTCCTCTTCATCCCACATGCCGGTTTCTCCGACGTGGGTCATTGACGAGGCGATCCACAAGAAATGCTGGAGAAACTTGAGCGCCATGTCGGCGTATTCGACGTCGGTTTTAGCCAGCTCGGCGGCGATCTCGAGCATGTTCTCGCAATAGAGGGCCATCCAGGCGGTGCCGTCGGCTTGCTCCAGACAGCCGCCCGTCGGCAAAGGGGAACTGCGGTCAAAGACGCCGATATTGTCGAGGCCCAAGAAGCCTCCTTCGAAAATGTTTCGTCCCGACCGGTCCTTGCGATTGACCCACCAGGTGAAATTCAGGAGCAGCTTCTGGAACACATTCTTGAGCCATTCCTTGTCGCCGCCGCCCGTCTTCGCCATGAGCAGCCGATAGGTGAAAATGGTGGACCAGGCGTGAACGGGCGGGTTGACATCGCCGAAATTCCACTCGTAGGCGGGGATCTGGCCATTGGGGTGCATGTAGCGCTCGCGCACCATCAGCTTCAGCTGGTCCTTGCCGAACTCTGGATCCACTAGAGTGATGGCGACGACATGGAAAGCCAAGTCCCAGGCGGCGTACCAGGGATACTCCCACTTGTCGGGCATGGAGATCACGTCGCCGTTATACATATGGTGCCACTGGTCGTTGCGCGGCGCCTGCTTGTGGTTTTCCTTGAAGGGGTCCGAGCCGCGCTCGTCCAGCCACTTGTCCACATCGTAGTGATAGAACTGCTTGCTCCACAGCATACCCGCCAGGGCTTGCCGCATGACGTTCGCCTGTTCCGCACTCAGGGAACTGGGGATAACCGTGTTATAAAATAGGTCCGCTTCCTTGTGGCGTTTTTCGAGCACATCGTCGAAGTCGCCAAGCGGATTGCCCGTGCCCTGGGGCGCCTTTTCGGATAGGCGAAGCTTAATGATTTTGCATTCGCCGGGCATTAGGGTCAGGCGACAGTTGGCGGCCACCTTGGTCCCTTTTTGTTCGGGATTCACCGCCTCTTTTTGGCCCTGGACAATATAATTGTCGATGCTGTCTTTGACATAAGGGCTGTGATTGGCAACGCCGAAGATGCGCTGCATGTTGGTTTCATTTTCGGTGAACAGAAGCGGCACGTTCCCCTCACAGGCGAGGTAGCGTTCGCCCAAGATAGGGTGGGCGGCTCTGACGATGCCGCGCTTGCCAGGCAGCGCCTCGAGCATGGGGCGATCGGTGCGCGCGCCCCAGGACCATTCATTGCGGAACCAAAGTGTCGGCAAGACATGCAACTCGGCGGTATCCGTGCCGCGATTGAAGACGCTGATTTGAATGAGGATGTCTTCGGGCGAGTCCTTGGCATATTCGACGAAAACGTCGAAGTACCGATTGTCGTCGAAGACGCCGGTGTCGAGCAACTCGTACTCAAACTCCCAACGGCCGCGGGCGCGGCTCGTTTGCGCGAGCTTTTCGTAAGGGAATGCTGCTTGCGGATACTTGTACAGGTACTTCATGTACGAGTGGGTCGGCGTGCTGTCGAGGTAGAAATAGTATTCCTTGACGTCCTCGCCGTGGTTGCTTTCGCTGTTCGTCAGGCCAAACAGGCGCTCCTTGATGATTGGATCTTTGCCATTCCACAGCGCCACGGCAAAGCAAAGGTACTGCCTGTCATCGGAGATTCCGGCCAGACCGTCTTCGCCCCAACGGTAAGCGCGAGAACGGGCCTGGTCGTGGCTGAAGTAGTCCCAGGCGTTGCCCCCCTCACTGTAGTCCTCGCGCACGGTGCCCCATTGCCGTTCGCTCAGATAGGGCCCCCATTTTTTCCAGGGGGCCTTGCGCGCCTGCGTCTCGTCCAGGCGAAGTTGTTCGGCAGTCATGGCTTGCCTTCTATTTCCATGGACGAAGCGCCGCCAGAGCTTTCGTGACTCCTTGTGGCGCTTCAAATATTTGCGCGACGGGCATTCAGCCCGTTTAAAAAAAGGGACACGACTCCGCGGCGCTCGCGAAAACTTTGAAACTTCAGCCAGTGAGAAAGGATCCCGTCGCCTTTTTCAATGGGCTGGTAGACCGATTAGTTGCTTGTAGTGCGTGGGCACCCGCTCAAGGTCCGATTCGCTGGTGGGGCAATACGGCTGCCGCTGGTCCCATGCGTTTTCAACTGCCGCCGAAACACTCCAAAACTTTCCGTCTCCGTCCACCACGATCCACTGCCGGCTGATTCTATCCACATACAGGGCCGAAATGGAGTTCCGTAAGGGTAGCACGAGTGTCTCCTTACTTACAGTCTCTTGCCCCGCACAAATCACAAGTTTTCGCAAATCCACTGCCGAAGCGCAGCGGATACAGTATATGCGAGATACTCCAAGATTCACGCTTATTATGATTTTACGTCGAGATTCCTCAGCGTAGGTAGGCTATTGTTCGCCATCGTGGAGTAGGCATGGGCGGTGCCCACTGCCCGTGATCAGGCGCGTGGCGTGCGCCACGTCACCAGTCCTACCGACTCAAATGTGGAGATCATATAGCGACGCGGTAAGTTTGTCGCGAATTTCAATAATGCCCATTATGCCGAATGTCCGATGAATGGATAAGTACCGATTGTATCGGATATACGGAGGATTGCCGTGCTTATCCAGTCGCCGTCAAGCCATGAATCACCTAAATTCTCATCCGGTCCAGCGCGACAAAGCCGTACGCTAGCCTTTATGCTTATTACCAGCGTGGCTCTGGTAGTTGGCAGCGGTTGTACGAGTTGGGCCGAATATGTTCACAATGGCTTCAAAGTTGGTCCCAACTACCAGAAGCCGCCAGCCCCGGTGGCGAACGAGTGGATCGATAGCAAATCCACGGGCGTGAATGTCGCGACCGCCGACTTGCGCGCCTGGTGGAAGGCTCTGAACGATTCCAAGCTGGATGCACTAATCGAGCAAGCTTATCAGCAGAACCTGACATTGCGGGTCGCCGGCACGCGCATCCTCGCGGCGCGGGCGCAGCGGAATATCGCGGCTGGGAACCTCTTCCCGCAAACACAACAGGCATTTGCCGACTACAACAGCACGCAAACAAGCGGCAACACGGCGAACGTGTTGCCGCGCCGCTTCTTCAACGACGCCACGGTCGGTCTGAACATGTCCTGGGAAGTCGATTTCTGGGGCCGCTTCCGCCGCGGCCTGGAAGCCGCCAATGCCGAACTCGATGCCTCGGTCGAGAATTACGACGACGCGCTCGTCCTCTTGATTTCGGAAGTCGCGACCGATTATGTGCGAATTCGCATCATCCAGCAACAACTTAAGTACCTCAATGACAACATCGCCGTGCAGACCGAATTCGTCAAGCAAGCGGAAGATCGTCTCAAAGGAGGCGCCGGGCGCAAGATTGACCAGGGGCAGATGCGGTCGAACCTTTACGACACGCTGGCGCTCAGGGAGCAAGCGGAAGTCCAGCTCCGTCAAACGAATAATGCGCTGTGCGTGCTTCTGGGGATTCCGGTTCGCGACCTTCTACCCGAACTCGGCGTCGGAGAAATTCCCGTCGTGCCGCCGGAAGTCGCCGTCGGCATGCCGGTCGATCTGCTTCGCCGCCGTCCCGACCTGCGCCGCTCCGAGCGCCTTGTCGCCGCGCAAAGCGCCCGCATCGGCATCGCGACCTCCAACTTGTATCCGCGCCTGTCGCTAGTGGGCGCGCTCGGCTACGAAGCGCAGAATTTCTCCGACCTGTTCACTTCCAAGAGCTTTATCGGCACCATTGGGCCGAGCCTGCGCTGGGACGTCCTTAACTACGGACGCCTGGTGAACGGCATACGCGTGCAAGACGCTCAATTTCAGACAGCCGTGGCCGACTATCAGAATCTCGTCTTGACCGCGGGCCGCGAGGTGGAAGATGGCATCGTCTTCTTCCTGCGTTCGCATACGCGAACGCGGCAACTCACCGAGAGCGCGACCGAAGCGAAGATCGCAGTCGAGGAGGCCTTGCTGCTCAGCAAGGACGTCAAGTTCGACCTGAACACGGCGTTCGTGACTTCGAACTTCCTGGTCACCCAGCAGGACAAGCTGGCGCAGGCGCGCGGCGACATTGCCCTGGGCTTCATCCAAGTTTACAAGGCGCTCGGCGGCGGGTGGGAAATACGGCTGCCGACCGCCGTGCCCGTTGGCGACATCATCGCTTCGCCAGACGCGCCCGCTCCGGGGGCTCCCGTGCCTCAGGTGCCGATGATGGAAGGCCGCGCCGTGCTGCTGGCGCCGCACGTCGCGAAAGCAGCCGAATCGCGGCCGCAAGGCGATGTTGTTCGAACGAAGGCGGAAACCGGGACTCGTTGACGCTCCACGTACCTCTTGCAATACCTGCGCGGCGATCCACGGGACATAGAGCGAGGGTTGACATGAAAGCGAAACGCTACCTTCCGAGCGTGCTGTGTTGCCTGGTGTGTGCCGGCGTGAGCCGCGCCCAGGATGGGATCCAGCCAACCCGCTCGTTCTTGCACAGCCTATGCAACTGGCCCGTTTGCCCTCCCGTCGCATGCTGCCCGGATGATTACGGCCGTAAGCCGTTGCCGAACGTCTGCCCACCCCACTATTGCGCAGGCCCGGACGATTATTGCCGTAAGCCGATGCCCAGTTGCCCGCCTTGGTTCCGGTGCGGCGGCACGGACGACTACTGCTGCAAGCCGCTGCCAAAAACCTTCTGCCCGACGCCATCTCCCTATCTGCAATGCGGGCCGCCGGACTGTTCCCCTTCAACTTGCGGTCACCAAAGACGGCCGTTGCTCGGCTTCATGAACCTATTTCCTTGACCGGTGCCTTGGGCACGGCGCCTTCAATGTCCACTTGGCCGTTGCCCGTCGCCAGAACTACATCCGGTGCCGTAGCGGGGGGCGGCGCCTTTCGATCGGCCAGCCAGCGAATGGCGACGTAAAACACCGGCGTGAGGAAGATTCCGAAAAGGGTGACACCGACCATGCCACTGAAGACGGCGATGCCCAGCGCGGTGCGCATCTCGGCCCCGGCTCCCGTCGCGAGGACCAATGGCACAACGCCAAGGATAAAGGCGAACGACGTCATCAGGATCGGCCGCAAGCGGAGCTTCGACGCCGAGACGGCGGCTTCAAAGCGAGGCATTCCGTGGTCCTGTTGCTGCTTGGCGAATTCGACAATCAAGATCGCGTTTTTCGCCGCCAATCCCACCAGCACAACCAGGCCAATCTGCGTGAAGATGTTGTTGTCCATGTGATTGAGCCAGATGCCAATCATGGCGGACAGGACGCACATGGGCACGATGAGAATGATCGCGAAGGGCAGCGACCAGCTTTCATACTGCGCGGCCAGGACGAGGAAGACGAACAACACCGACAGCGGAAAGATGAACGGACTGATCGGGTCCTTGGCGGCCTCCAGCTCTTGGAAGCTAAGCTCGGTCCACTCGAAGTCCATGGACGACGGCAGCTGGGTCGTTTTTAGCGATTCCATGATGCGAATCGCGTCACCCGAGCTGGTGCCGGGACTGGTGGCCCCGTTGATCTCGGCCGAAGGATACATGTTATAGCGATTGACGATGGCCGGCCCGGTGGTCGGCTCTTCCTTGGCAAACGCTTGCAGCGAAACCATATTGCCATTACTATTCCGTACTTTAAGCGTAGCCAAATCGCTCATCTGCTTGCGGAAGGCCGGGTCGGCCTGCACAATGACCTGCCAATTCCTGCCGAAGCGCGTGAAATCATTGACGTACGCCGATCCAAAATAGACGCCGAGCGTGTCGTAAAGATCGGTCAGCGACACATCGCGCGACATGGCCATCTTCCGGTCTACCTGAATACGGTATTGGGGCTGGTTGGCGCTGTAGCTGCTAAAGAGGCTCGTCAAGCCCGCCTGACTATTGCCGGCGCCGGCCAAGGTAGCGACGGCCCCCTCCAGAGCGCGCGGCCCGAGCGACGTACGATCTTGTACTTGCAGCTTGAAGCCGCCCGTGCTCCCCAAGCCGTCGATCGGCGGTGCTCCGAAGACCGCCACATTGGCCGAGAGAATCTGATTGCGATAGATCTCGCGCAGTTTTTTGGCCACCGCCGGCGCCGTCATGCTCGGTTTGCCCTTGCGCTCGTCGAACGGCTTGAGGATGACGAACATGCCGCCGACGTTGGAGATATTCGTGCCGGTGAGAATTGAATATCCAGGCACGCTGATAGCGTGGCCAATCGCATCCTTGACTGCGGCATCGGTGAAGGCGATGTCCGTCATCTTCCGCACGACTTCGTCGGTCCGCTCAAGACTGGCGCCGTCCTGAAGCTGAGCATTGACGACGAGATATCCCTTATCCTGCTCGGGGATAAAGCCTCCCGGGACGATCTTGAACATGGCGACCGTCGCCGCGAGAAGTCCGACGTAAACCAGTAAAGCGATCACGCTTATCTTGATGAGGAAAGTGACTGCTCGGCCATAGCCGTTGATCGTGACATCGAATACCCAGTTGAATCCTTGGAAAAACTTGGCAAAAGCCATGTTGACGAAGCGGCTAACGAACCAGCCGACGACGGCCCCCAGGGCGAACGCGCCGGCGCGCAGGGCCAAAAGCGAGTTGCCGCCGCCATGCGCCTCGCCGTGCCCGCCGTGGCCCATCTCGATACCGAAAAGCGGCGCGGCCATCGGCGCCAGGATAAACATGGCCGCCAGCCCACCGATAATCACGATGCCCAGGCGGGGCAACGCATCGGCGTGGCCGTGCCCCTCGCCGTGGGCGTGCGGCTTGAGCATGAGGGCGCACAGGGCGGGGCTGAGCGTCAAGGAGTTGAAGGCCGATATGACCGTCGACGTCGCGATCGTCAATGCGAATTGCTTGAAGAACTGCCCCGAGATGCCGGCCAGGGCAGCCGTCGGCACGAACACCGCGCACAATACGAGGGCGATGCCGATGACCGGCCCGGACACCTCATCCATGGCCTTGCGCGAGGCCTCCAGCGGAGTGAGTCCCATGGCGAGAAACCGTTCCACGTTTTCCACGACGACGATGGCGTCGTCCACGACGATGCCAATGGCAAGGACAAGTCCGAAAAGCGACAAGTTGTTCAGCGAGAAGCCCAATCCCGACATGATCGCGAAGGTGCCCACCAGCGAGACGGGCACGGCGATCATGGGTATGATGGTGGCGCGCCAGTTTTGCAGAAAGACCAGAACCACAATGAACACGAGGACGATCGCTTCGATGAGCGTGTGGTACACGGCACTGATGGACTCGTCGATAAATACGGTCGTGTCGTAGACGATCTTGTACTGCACACCCCTGGGAAACGTCTCGGAAAGCCGCAGCATCGCTTTCTTTATGGCGCCGGCAGTTTCCAGGGCATTGGAGCCCGGCAGCTGAAAGACGGCCAGCGTCACCGAGGGCTGGCCATCCAAGTAGCTGTTGACATCGTAATTCTTGGCGCCCAGCTCGATGCCGTCCTTGCTGCGGACGAGTTCCCTCAGCTTGACGATTACCCCCTGGTTGCTCTTGATAATCACGTCGCCAAATTCATCGACGGAATCCAGACGCGACGGCGTTGAGAGGGGAAATTGAAAATCCTGCCCCAAGGGCACCGGCGGCTGCCCGATGCGCCCGGCGGGCACCTGACGGTTTTGCTCGCGCAGCTTGGCGACGACCTCACTTGGCGTCATGCCCAGGGAGGCGGCCTTCTCGGGATCGAGCCAGATCCGCATGCTGTAATCGCGCGGGCCAAGGAAGGTGACATCGCCGACGCCGTCGATGCGCGCCAAAACATCTTTGACGTTTAGCGTCGCATAGTTGCTGAGGTAAAGTTGGTCGAACTTGAAGCGATCCTTGCCGGTTGCCTCGTCCTTTACCTTTTCCGAAATCAGGTTGACGCACAAAAGAATGCTGGGCGATTTCTTCTTGGTGGTCACGCCCTGCCGCTTGACCTCCTCGGGAAGCTTGGCCTCGGCAACCGAGACGCGGTTCTGCACCAGGACCTGGGCCATGTTGAGATCGGTGCCCGGCTTGAAGGTGACGTCCAGGATCATCTGGCCGTCGTTGGTACACTTGGAGAGCATGTAGATGGCGTTCTCGACGCCGTTGACCTCTTGCTCGATGGGGGTCGCGACGTTTTCCGCCACATCGAGGGCATTGGCTCCGGGGTAGTTTGCGGTCACGGAAATGGTCGGCGGCGCCACCTCCGGGTACTGCGCGACCGGCAGCTTGACGAGCGCTACCAGGCCGACAATGACGATGACGATGGATAAAACCATCGCGAAGATGGGACGATCGATGAAGAATCGCGACATGGCTGGACTCTCCTAGCAGCGGCGAATAGGAATGGATTCATCGAAAGATGCACTGAGTGCGATGCCCACGGCTTTGAGTGGGCAGGTCCGCGTCCACACACATGGCCACGCGGAACCCTGACGATGGCGTACGATTCCACAATCAATCCCCGACCGTGCGCTCGTTACTTTTCCTCGACAGGGCGGCGCGGCATCTTTCCCTCGGTAGCTTTAACGGTCGCTCCGGGGCGCGCGCGGTTGTTGCCTTCGACAATCACCCATTCGTCCCCTTTGAGCCCCGCTTCCACGGCTACCAGGCCGCTCGGTTGCGGCCGGTTGGACGGGGTGATATCCACGCGTTCCACAGCGTTGTTCTTCGCCTTGTTGACGACCAGGACATACTTCAGGCTCTGATCGGACAGCATGGCACGCTCGGCGATCAAAACCGCCGGACGCGGCTCGCTGACGGCGACGCGGACTTTGGCGAACAGGCCGGGCACCAGCGGGCGGCGGCCATTAGGGCCTTTTGGATTGTTAAAGCGGGCCCGGACCTTGATGGAGCCGGTGCCGGGATCTACCTTGTTGTCGACGAAATCGACCACGCCCTGATGCGGATAGCCGGCTTCATTGCTGAGCGCCATGGCCACAGGCAGCTCGAGCTTTTGCTCTTTCTTGTCGCGCGCGAATTGCTTTTCCCGCAATTGCTGGTAGTCCAGAAGCGCCCGCTCGTTGACGTAGAAATAGACGTAGAGTGGATCGACGCTGACGATCGTCGTGAGCAGGCTGTCCTGGCCCGTGGCGTTCACGAGGTTGCCTTTGGTGAGCATGGCCTGGCCGATCTTGCCGGCGATGGGCGCGTGGACCTTGCAGAACTTGATGTTGATGTCCGCCTCCATGATCTTGCCCTTAGCCGTGTCGATCCCGCCGATGGCGTCTCCCTTGGCGGCGAACGCTTGTATCAATTCTTCCTTGGCGACGGTCCCCTTCTCGGCGAGCGGTTTGTAGATGGAGATTTTCTCTTCGGCGGCCTTGAACTTCGCATCCCAGGTCGTCAGCTGCCCCTGCGCCTGCTTCAGGTCCGCCTGAAACGGGTCGTCGTCGATGACGAACAGGAGCTTGCCTTCCTCGATCTCGTCCCCTTCCTTGAACAGCACGTCCTTGATCTGGCCGCGCACCCGGGCCCTAATCTCGACAGAGTCTTTGGCGGAGACCGTTCCCGTGAAAACATCCATGTCGGAAATGGGCTCAGACACCGGCTGGCTGATAATGACTTCCACGGGAGGCGGTGGAGTCACTGCCACGTCCTGATTGCAGCCGAATATGATGGATGTGATTCCCAGAACAACAAGCGATTTTATAGATGGATGATTAGCGTTCATTTTGCAGACCCTTGAGGCACGAAGTTCCGGCCCTTCATCGATGCTAGGTCATCATATGCGCCTGCGCGGGATGTTTGGGCTGCTTCATCTTTTCCTTGCGTACTTTCTTATTGGGAATCAGATCCAAGAAGCGCGTCCGATCCCACGTACGGCGCTCCCCCCACGCCTTGAGAATCGCCGATGTCGGCCAAGGCACGGTCTTCCGGTTCCTGGAAATAGCGCTCCGTCGATTTCTTGAGAAGCACCAATTCCTTGCGCAGCGCCGCCGCGCGCTCTTCGGGCAACGACTTGATCAGGTCTTCCAGCATGGCCCGCAAGCGCCGGGCGATTTGAACGCTGGTACCGCCAAATTGCCGAATTTCCGTGACCGCCAAAACGAGAAAATCTTCCCAATTCGGCGTGCGATAGATCAGTCGGACGCGGCCGCTGGCGTCATGCACCCTCTCGTCATCGAGGTGCCGGCTGCCCACGTGGCGCAACAGGTGGTGAATGCGGTCGATAGCCAGCACCGCTGTCGTCGGATCGTTGATCGCCGGCGACAATCCCTTGGAAGCGATATCGACGATGAGACGAAACGCCAGCGCGGGATCCTGCTCCATGGTCCGCTCGGCGCCGATCGCGACCGAGCGGCGCAGAACATGGGCGGAAGGATCCGCGTCGCCGTAAATGCGAAAAAGGGTGTTTCCGGGAGCCACGAAGTCACCTACTTGCGGCGCCAACTCGATGAGACAATCGTGCCGCGCGGCCAGCGCCACCAGGCCGCGCACATCGAAAGTCAGCACGACGCCGGCGCGTTTGCTGGAGACAGTCCGCGCGGGGCCTTTGGGCAGCGCGACCGCGGACTCGGAGCGCGACGCCGCGCGATCCTTCAGGCGCCGGGGATAGACGCTGTCGATGATCCTGTGCGCCCGCGCGGACACTGTCTGCAAGGCGCCGCTGGGCCGCAGCAATTTGCCGACGTGGTCCACCAAATAGAGGAAGCTGCCGACGCACAGGACCCCGGTCCAGGCGGCAATGCGCCCGCTGAGCACGGGAACCGTCTCCCCAACGCGAACTAACGTGGACAGGCAGAGAGCGAAGCTGAAGACGAACATCGATAGCGTGATCTTGGTGACCATGTCTTGAAACAGTACGCCGATCATCCGCGGCGTCAGCTGGGCACTTGCCAGCTGGACAACCAACAGCAGTGACGAGCAGACGAAAACGATAAGCGTGAACATCGACCCAGCCAGCGTCCCCAGCGCGGCGCGTAGGTTTTCCGGAGTGATAACGCTCACCAAGTCAATCTGCAAGTCCAGCCAGTGCAGCGCCCGCGCGAGAGCCATCGCGGTGAACATCGCGAATACGGGCAAGACCCAGATAGAGTTTCGCAAGTAATGCCGCAGACGATAGCGCTGTAACCAGTTCATGAAGTCGCAACCTTATCGGAAAATGCCGGTCCACGCCGCGGTCCAGCGCGAGTGATGTTACGAATAAGAGCGATGGCCTTGTCGTCAGCGCCGAGTCAGCGCGGCATCGCGATCTTCTCGGGGCTGGCCAGCGCGAATTCTGGCATTGGCAAGTACTTCATAGCCCAATTCGCGACTTCCGTCCAGAACTTACCGGAGGCGTTAAACAGTAAGCGCGTTTATCTCCTGGACGGGCACTTTCAGCTCCCAATTCCTTTTTTGGACTACAATGCTCCGGGGATTGACTCTTGTCTCACGTCATGGAAGAAGTCGGTGGCCGTCGACGTTGACCGAACAACGCAGCAGTAGATTGTGTTAAGCCGGGGAGGCAATTCCCGGATTGAGCCGAGTGTCGAAACCCCCCGCGGAATCAGGTTCCAGCGGTCTTACCCGATTCAGAAAGAGACTGACCTTGAGTCCAGTTCGGGCTTACGAGCAGATGCTGGGCAGTCCGGCGTAGCGGAGCTCATTTGTGAATGGAGGCGAGCCATGACGATGAAGACCGGCCTGACCGTGGCGCATGAGAGGGGGGTGATTGAAAAGCTCGCCGTGAACACAATTCGCACCCTGTGCATGGATGCCGTGCAGGCGGCGAACTCGGGCCATCCGGGTTCGCCGATGGGTATGGCGCCGACGGCCTACGTGTTGTGGCAACGACTCTTGCGCTTTGACCCGGACGATCCCATCTGGGGCAATCGAGACCGATTCGTCTTGTCTGCCGGACACGCCTCGACGCTGCTCTATGCGCTTCTGCACCTGACGGGGGTGAAATCGGTCAACAGCAAGTACGAACGCCTGGGCGAACCGTCCGTGCCGCTCGACGAACTCAAGCGGTTCCGCCAGGTCGACAGCAAGTGCCCCGGCCATCCAGAATATCGCTGGACTTCGGGCGTGGAAACGACGACCGGACCGCTCGGACAAGGCCTGGCCTCCAGCGTCGGCATGGCCCTGGCTTCACGCTGGGCGGCCGCGCGGTTCAATCGGCCCGACTTTGAAATGTTCGACTTCGACGTCTACGCCCTGTGCGGCGACGGCTGCATCATGGAAGGCATCTCCAGCGAGGCGGCATCGTTGGCGGGACACTGGAAATTGTCGAACCTGTGTTGGATCTATGACAGCAACCAGATCACTATCGAGGGCAATACCGCCCTCGCGTTCAGCGAAGACGTGGCGACGCGATTCATCGGCTACGGCTGGAACGTCACCCGTGTCGGGGACGCTAACGACCTGGAAATGCTCGAACGCGCTTTCCAGGTCTTCAGGACGACGAACAATCGGCCAACGCTGATCATCGTGGACAGTCACATTGCCTGGGGGTCGCCCAATAAGCAGGACACCAGCGCCGCCCACGGCGAGCCTCTCGGCGAGGAGGAGATTCGCCTGACCAAGCGCAGCTACGGTTGGCCGGAGGATGCGAAGTTCCACGTCCCCGAAGAAGTCTACAAGCATTTCCAGCAAGGGATGGGCAAGCGTGGAAAAGAACTGCGGCAATCCTGGATAGCCAAGGTCGACGGTTACAAGGCCAAGTATCCGGATTTGGCCGATCAACTTTTGCGCATGCAACGGCGCCAGCTCCCCGAGGCATGGGACAAGGACCTGCCGAGTTTTCCGGCCGATCCGAAAGGGAAGGCCACGCGCGAAACGTCCGCGGTGGTGCTCAACGCCGTGGCGAAGAATCTACCGTGGCTCATCGGCGGATCGGCGGACCTGGCGCCGTCGTGCAAAACTCGGCTGACCTTTGAAGGGACGGGCGATTTCTCCGCCACGGATTATGGCGGCCGCAACATACATTTCGGGGTCCGCGAACACGCCATGGGGGCCATCCTGAACGGCCTTTCGCTGTCCAAGGTGAGGCCCTATGGTTCCGGGTTTCTGATTTTCAGCGACTATGGACGCAATCCGCTGCGTTTGGCGGCGCTCATGGAAATTCCGGTGATTTACGTCTTCACGCACGATTCCATCGCGGTCGGCGAAGACGGGCCGACGCATCAGCCGATCGAGCATTTGGCGTCGCTACGTGCGATCCCGGGCCTGATTACCTTGCGTCCCGCGGATGCCAATGAGGTAGTCGAGGCTTGGAAGTTTATCTTGCAGAAGCGGCATGAACCGGTCGCGCTGATCCTGACCCGGCAAGCGGTGCCCAATCTTGATCGAACGAAGTACGCCCCGGCCGACGGGCTCCATCGTGGCGCCTATGTTCTTGAGGATGCACCGAATGGCAAGCCGGATGTCTTGTTGCTGGGTACGGGCAGCGAGGTTGCTCTCTGCGTGGATGCTTGCGAGAAGTTGAAGGCGGACGGCATTGCGGCTCGCGTCGTGAGCATGCCGTCGTGGGAGATTTTCGAGTTTCACTGCCGCGCTCATCCCACTTATCGCGAACAAGTCCTCCCCTCCTCGGTACGCGCGCGCGTGAGCGTGGAACTGGCCTCTACCTTCGGCTGGGAGCGTTATGTGGGAACCGATGGGCGGATGGTCGGCATGAACACCTTCGGCGCGTCAGCGCCGCTGAAGGAGCTGCAAAAGAAATTCGGCTTCACGGCCGATGCGGTGGTGGCCGCCGCGAAGGAAACGCTTGCGCGGAGGCAGAAATGACCATCGTCGAACGCGCTCTGGAGTTTGTGGAAGAGGGTTCAACGATTGGCCTGGGCTCCGGCCGCGCGGCTCAAGCGTTCGTGCGCGCCTTGGGAGAGCGTGTGCGAACTGGCCGGATGCGGGTTCGCGGCGTCGCCACGTCGGAAGAGACGGCCGCGCTTGCGGCGCAAGTCGGCATTCCTCTGGTGACATTGCACGACGCGGGTGAGTTGGCGGTGACGATCGACGGCGCGGACGAGGTTGACCCCAACCTGGATCTGATCAAAGGTTACGGCCGCGCTTTGGTGCGCGAAAAAATCGTCGCGGCGTCATCACGCCAGTTGGTCATTCTGATCGGCGAGGAAAAGTTGGTTCCGCAGCTAGGCAGCCGGGGCACGTTGCCGGTTGAGGTAGTGCCGTTTGGCCTGCCGTTGTGTGAGCGACGGCTGCGGCGCCTTGGTTGTAACCCGATCCCATTCCGAAAAGACGATTTGCTATTCGTCTCGGACAACGGCAATCACATTATTGATTGCGAGATCGTCCCAATCATGCAGCCGTTTCAGTTCGAGCGCGAGATCATGTCAATTCCGGGTGTTGTGGGCACGGGCCTGTTCCTCGGCATGGCCAACGTCGTCTTGATCGGTAAAGGAACCGAGTTTGGCCTATTCGGTGAACGTCGCCGCGAGAAAGGACAACCATGAAAGTTGGCATTGTAGGGAGCGGGTTTGTCGGCGCGACCGCCGGCTACGCCTTGGTCATGCAAGGCGTGGGGCGCGAGATAGTGCTTGTCGACAAGAACTCGGCGCGCGCTTCCGCGGAGGCGGACGACATTCGTCACGCCGTGCCGTTCGCCCATCCGTTGGAGGTGAGAGACGGCAATTATGACGATCTGGCAGGTTGCAACGTTGTCGTCATCTGCGCCGGCGTGAGCCAACGTCCCGGCGAGTCACGCTTGCAACTGCTTCAGCGCAACTCGCAGGTCTTCGCGGACGTTGTACCCTCGGTCTTGAAGCATGCTCCGGATGCCGTACTCGTCGTCGCCACCAACCCCGTGGACGTGATGACCCACTTGGCGGCCCGGTTCGCGGCGGCGTGCGGCGTTCCGGCGGGTCGCGTCCTTGGGTCAGGCACGACGCTGGATACGGCTCGATTCCGCAGCCTGTTGGGCGGCCATTGCGGCGTCGATCCCCATCACGTTCATGCTCACGTCATCGGCGAACATGGCGACTCGGAAGTCCTCACTTGGTCGTTGGCCACCGTCGGCGGCATGGCCCTGGATGCGTTCGCCCGCCTGCGCGGCATCGATCTGTCCGAGGCGGTCCGCAAGGACGTTGACTCCAAGGTACGCCGTGCGGCGTACACGATCATCGGGGGCAAGAATGCGACCTACTACGGCATCGGCAGCGCCCTGGCCCGCATTGTTAGTGTGATCTTGCACGATCAGCGCGCCGTGATGACGGTGGGCGCCCCAACGGAGGACGTGGTGGGCATTCGCAACGTAACAGTCTCGTTGCCTCGACTGGTGGGCGGGCAGGGCGTCCTGGAGACCTTTCCCCTCCCGCTCAATGAGGAGGAATCGACCCGCCTGCGCGACAGCGCCCAGGTGATTCGACAGGCCCTCGACGCATTGGGGGAGAGGTGAGGTGCCGCGCCAGGCCAAGACTCCCCGCGTGTAGCTGCGTGGGGTCATCTAATCCGGCGAAAATCGCCCGGGGGAGAAGCCATGAACAACTCGGAACTCTGGCAACGTTATCAGCGCGGCCTGTGTCGCGTCCCGGCACTGGGACTGTCGTTGGACATTAGCCGTATCCGCTTCGACGACGCCTTCCTCGATCGGATGACACCGTCGCTGCTACAAGCGTTTAATGCCATGAACGCTTTGGAACGTGGTTCCATCGCCAATCCGGACGAGAAACGAATGGTCGGGCATTACTGGTTGCGCGCCCCCGACCTGGCGCCATCGCGAGAGATCGCTGACGAGATTCGCAAGACGGTGACCAACGTCAAAACCTTCGCACGCGATATTCACCACGGCGCCATTCGGCCAGCGACAGCGGATCAATTTTCGCGCGTGCTGTCCATCGGCATCGGCGGCTCCGCTCTTGGTCCGATGTTCGTGGCCGATGCCCTCGGCAATCCCGCCGGCGACAAGATGAAGGTCACGTTCATCGACAATACCGACCCGGACGGTATCGCCCGAGCTCTGGAACCACTCCAGGAGCAGCTCGGCGCGACGCTGTGCGTCGTGGCCTCCAAAAGCGGCGGTACACCCGAGACGCGCAACGGCATGCTGCTCGTCGCCGATGCGTACCGCAAGGCGGGACTAGAGTTTTCCAAGCACGCGGTCGCCATCACCATGGCGGGTTCGCAAATGGACAAGGTTGCCATGGACCAAGGCTGGCTGGCGCGTTTCCCGATGTTCGACTGGATTGGCGGCCGCACCAGCGTGCTGTCGGCGGTCGGCCTTTTGCCAGCGGCGCTGCAAGGGCTGGACGTTGACAGCCTGCTCGCCGGCGCCGCGGCCTGCGATGAGGCGACACGTAAGCCCGAGCTACGCGGCAATCCGGCTGCGCTCATGGCACTCATGTGGCATCACGCCACGGGCGGCAAGGGTCTAAAAGACATGGTTGTCCTTCCCTACAAGGATCGCTTGCTCCTCTTCAGCCGTTATCTGCAACAACTCATCATGGAGTCAATCGGCAAGCAATTGGATCTGCATGGTAGCCGTGTCAATCAGGGCCTGACCGTCTACGGCAATAAAGGCTCGACGGACCAGCACGCCTACGTGCAGCAGCTGCGCGAGGGGGTGCCCAACTTCTTCGCGCTTTTCATTCGTGTGCTCGAAGATGGCGGCTCTACGCAAGAGGTCGAGCCGGGCGTAACCGCGGGCGACTATCTGCATGGCTTTCTTCTCGGCACACGCTCAGCACTCTTCGAGAATGAGCGCGAGTCGATGACCATCACCGTTCCGCGCGTTGATGCACGCATCGTGGGCGCGTTGATCGCCCTTTTCGAGCGCGCCGTCGGGCTGTATGCGAGTTTGGTCGGTGTCAACGCCTATCACCAGCCCGGCGTTGAGGCCGGAAAGAAGGCGGCCGCGTCGGTCCTGGCGTTGCAGGCGAAGGTTTTCGCCGTGCTGTCCACAACGCCTCAGACGGTGGAGCAGATCGCCGGCCGCGTCGGCGCTCTGGACGCAGCCGAAACGATCTTCCTTGTGCTGGAACATCTGGCGGCCAATGGGCGGGTGCGAATCGCCAACGCTGGCGATCCGGGCGCGACAACGTTTCTCAAGCAATGATGGGAATGCGCCATGAAGGTTTTGGTGGTTGACATCGGCGGAACAAATGTCAAGATGCTCGCATCAGGCCAGGAGATTCCGCGCCGATTTCCGTCCGGAAAAAAGATGACGCCGTTACAAATGATCCAGGGGGTGCTCGGCGCTACCAAGGACTGGGAGTACGAAGCAATCACGATCGGCTATCCGGGCCCCGTCCTGTGCGGGCAGCCGATGACCGAGCCCGCCAACCTCGGTCCCGGCTGGATGGGTTTCGATTTCGCGGCCGCGTTCCACCATCCGGTCAAGGTGCTCAACGACGCGGCCATGCAAGCTCTCGGCGGTTACCGGGGAGGTAAGATGCTCTTCCTGGGACTGGGCACCGGTCTGGGAGCCACGGTGATTTTGAACGGCGTGCTCGAGCCTTTGGAGCTCGGTCGATTCCGCTACAAGAAAACCACCGTTGAAAACTATGTTGGCAAGCGCGGCCTTCAACGTCTGGGCCGGAAGAAATGGCAACAAAACGTCGAAGAGATCGTCGCGCGCTTGATCATGGCGCTTAAACCAGACGACGTGGTCCTAGGCGGCGGCAACGCCAAGAAGCTGAAGGGACTCCCAGCAGGCACTCGCCTCGGCGACAACGCCAACGCCTTCGTCGGCGGATTGCGATTGTGGGAAGACGGGGTTGATAAGCCGCGCTCGTTTGCCTGGACCCCAAACCAAGCCCTGGCGCCGCAAACGGATAAACCCAAGGAGAATACGCGATGAACCTCATCGGGTCGCTGAAACGCCACACCTCGGTGGTCACCCACGCCGGAGATTTGGAAACCATCGCCACGTACAAGCATCCCCAAGTTTGTGTCGACGCTCGCAAGCTCGAACAATACGCGCAAACAAAGATAGCCCAGGAATTAGCTTTATAAGTGTTTGGTCCAAATCGGCTGTAACACCCACTATTTCCCAAGGAATGACCGATGAAAACTGCAAGTTCTCCTGCGATTGCTGAAGGAAAACGCAAGATCGGAGGCGGCTATAAGACTTCCACAGGAAGTCCGCTCAGCGCCGACGAGTTGCGCAAGATGGACGCCTACTGGCGAGCGTCCAACTACCTGTCCGTCGGCCAAATCTACTTGCTAGACAACCCGCTGCTCAAAGAGCCGCTCAAGCGCGAACACATCAAGCCCCGGCTGCTTGGCCACTGGGGCACGTCTCCTGGCCTTAACATGCTCTGCGTCCATCTGAATCGCGTCATCAAGCGCGATGACCTGAACGTGATATACATCATCGGTCCCGGCCACGGCGGTCCGTCGCTGGTGGCGCATGCCTACCTTGAAGGGACCTACAGCGAGTTTTATCCAAACATCAGCCAAGACGCCGAAGGCATGAAGAAGCTGTTCAAGCAATTCAGCTTCCCCGGCGGCATTCCCAGCCACGTCGCGCCGGAGACGCCCGGATCCATCCACGAAGGCGGCGAACTTGGTTACGCTCTGAGCCATGCCTATGGCGCCGCGTTCGACAATCCGGACCTGATCGTCGCTTGCGTCGTTGGTGATGGCGAAGCCGAGACCGGGCCGCTCGCCACCGGCTGGCATGGCAATAAGTTCCTGAACCCCGCTCGCGACGGCTGCGTGTTGCCAATCCTCCATCTCAACGGCTACAAGATTGCCAACCCCTGCTTCATGGCCCGCATCCCTGAAGATGAGTTGCGAAAGCTCTTCGAGGGCATGGGCTACAAGCCATACTTCGTCGAAGGACGGGAACCCGAAGCGGTGCATCAGCAGTTGGCCGAAGTCATGGACTCCTGCGTCGCGGAGATCAAGCAAATCTGGGCCGAAGCGCGCGCCAAAGGCGCGAAAGTCAAACGCCCCGCGTGGCCGATGATCGTCTTCCGCACTCCAAAGGGCTGGACCTGTCCGCCGGAAATCGACGGCAAGAAATGCGAGGATTACTGGCGCTCGCATCAGGTGCCGATGGGCGACATGGACAAGCTCGAACATATCAAGATCCTCGAACAGTGGCTGAAGGCCTATAAGCCGGAAGAGTTGTTCGACGGTCAGGGCAGATTCAAGAGCGAGTTCGCCGAGCTGGCGCCGACCGGACAGCGCCGCATGAGCGACAATCCGCACGCGAACGGCGGCTTGCTCCTGCGCGACCTGAAGATGCCGGACTTCCGCGACTACGCCGTCAAAGTGCCGAGCCCAGGAGCAACGACAACGGAGGCCGCCCGCGAGATGGGCAAGTTCTTGCGCGACATCATGAAGCAAAACATGGAAGCGAAAAACTTCCGCCTGTTCAGCCCGGACGAGAATAATTCGAATCGCTGGCAAGACGTCCTTGACGTGACCACGCGTTGCTACATGGCCGACATCTACCCGGAAGATGACAAGCTTAGTCCAGATGGCCGCGTCATGGAGGTGCTCAGCGAGCATCAGTGTCAGGGCTGGCTGGAAGCCTATCTTCTGACAGGCCGGCATGGCTTTTTCTCTTGCTACGAAGCATTCATCCACATCATCGATTCGATGTTCAACCAGCACGCCAAGTGGCTAAAGACGTGCAATCACATTCCGTGGCGGCGGCCGATCGCGAGTTTCAATTACTTCCTTAGCTCGCACGTGTGGCGGCAGGATCACAACGGGCTCAGCCACCAGGATCCCGGTTTCATCGATCACGTGGTCAACAAGAAGGCCGAGGTCGTGCGCGTCTACTTGCCGCCGGACGCCAACTGCCTACTATCCGTGACCGACCACTGTCTGCGCAGTCGCAACTACGTCAACGTTGTGATCGCGGGCAAGCAACCGGCCCCGCAATGGCTGACCATGGAGCAGGCGATCAAGCACTGTTCCGCGGGCCTTGGCATATGGGAATGGGCCTCGAACGACAAAGGGAGCGAACCGGACGTCGTCATGGCTTGCTGCGGCGACGTGCCCACGCTCGAGACGCTTGCCGCCGTCGACATGATTCGCAAGCATCTGCCGGAGTTGAAAGTCCGCGTCGTCAACATCGTGAACTTGATGAGGCTGCAGCCCGCCTCCGAGCACCCGCACGGCCTCTCGGACGGTGATTTCGATGCCCTCTTCACTAAGGACAAGCCGATCGTCTTCGCCTTCCACGGCTACCCCTGGCTCATTCATCGCCTGACCTATCGGCGCACCAACCACAAGAACCTGCACGTACGCGGCTACAAGGAAGAAGGCACGACGACGACGCCCTTCGACATGGTGGTCATGAATGACTTGGACCGTTTTCACCTGTGCGAAGACGTGATTGACCGTTTGCCGCAGCTCGGCGCCAAGGCCGCCTACTTCAAGCAAGCAATCCACGAGAAGCTGATCGAGCACAAGGAATATATCGAGAAGTATGGCGACGACATGCCGGCAATCAGTGGCTGGAAATGGGGCGCGAAAGAGCCGGCCAAGACGCGCGGCACGTCCACCGAGGGGGACAATGTGTAGCATTTGGAGTTGCAACCGAGGCGCACGAACTTCCGTTTCGGCCTCATCGGCGTTACGCCGATGAGGAGGCATTTCGGCGGACATGCGCCAGATTCTGAATGCCGCGAAGGATGGGCATGAGCAAGCGAGGCTGGCCCTCGATATCTACACGCACCGAGCGCGCCAGGCCATCGGCGCTCTGACGGTGACGATGGGCGGCGTCGATGCCCTTGTATTCACCGCTGGTGTCGGCGAAAACGCGACCGGCGTGAGACAAGCGATCTGCACAGGCCTCCCATGCCTTAGCTTGGAATTGGACGTGCAAGCCAACGCCGAGTGTCGGCAGGATGCCGACGTCGCGGCGGCAACCTCGCCGGGCCGTATCTTCGTGATTGCCACGTGCGAGCCGTTTTGACTCCGATGGACGCATCGGGCACGGTCTTGACACAGAGCCGGTGGCCATGCTTTGTCTGAATAGCCCAACTTTTGGCACCAAACTTGCAAACCCTGACTTCCGCGATTCGTGCTGGCGCTATTCCAATCTACGCGGGGACGTCAGTCATGCCCCTAACTTCCTACTGGCTGAAATCCGCCAAAATGTCTCGTTTCCCTCGACTTGGCGAAGACTTGAAGGTGGATGTGATCGTGATTGGCGGCGGCATGACGGGGATAACCGCGGCTTACCTGCTAAAGAAGGCTGGGAAAAAGGTCGCCTTGCTGGAGCGCGATCGCTGCGTTCGGGTGGATTCTGGCCATACCACGGCGCATTTGACCTATGTCACGGACGAACCCCTTCAAGACCTGGTCAAAACCTTTGGCCGTGACCATGCGCAAGCTGCCTGGGACGCAGGCCGTGCGGCCATTGGTCAGATCGCGGAGAACGTACAATCGGAAGACATTGACTGCGAGTTTGCGCGCGTGCCTGGATTCGTGCACGCTTCCTGGAGGGACGCCGCCAAGGACGAAACCGACCAATTACGCGAGGGCGCCAAGCTCGCTGCCGAGCTGGGCTTCGACGCTAGCTTTGTAGACGAAGTGCCGCTCGCAAGGCGGCCAGGGATTCGGTTTGCCACGCAGGCGAAGTTTCATCCCGTCAAGTACCTCACCACCTTGCTTAAGCGAATTCCTGGCGAGGGCAGCTTTGTGTTCGAGAATAGCGAAGCCGAAGAGTTTCTCGACAATGAGATGGCTGTGAAGGTAAACGGGCATACCGTGCGTGGTGACTACCTCGTCCTGGGCACGCACGTGCCGCTGATGGGCAAAGCAGGCATGATCAGCTCGACACTGTTGCAGACCAAGCTCGCGCCCTACACGACTTATGCCATTGGAGCTCAGGTGGCGAAAGGCACGGTGCCACAGGCGCTCTTCTGGGATACGAGCGATCCCTATTACTACTTGCGCGTCGATCCGCGTCCGCGTTTCGATTACTTGATCTTTGGCGGTGAAGACCACAAGACGGGCCAGCAGGAAGATGCGAACGAATCCTTCCGCCGGCTGGAGCAAACCTTGCTCCAAATCCTGCCGGAGGCGAAAGTCGATGCGCGCTGGTCGGGCCAGGTGATCGAAACGCACGATGGCCTTCCCTATATCGGCGAGACGGCCGAGCGCCAGTTCGTGGCCACCGGCTATGCGGGCAACGGCATGACCTTTGGGACCATCGCGGGCATGATGGCGGCGGATGCGGTCCTGGGCCGTAAGAATCCTTGGACTGACCTGTTCAGCGTGGGCCGAAAAAAGCTGGCGAGCGCCTGGGACTACCTCAAGGAAAACCTGGACTATCCCTATTACTTCATCAAGGACAAGCTCACCCTCTCGGAAGGCGAATCGCTGGATGACTTGAAGCCAGGCCAGGGCAAGGTTCTCTCGCTGGGCGGCCAGCGCGTCGCGGCATCTCGCGACGCCGAGGGAAAGGTCACCAAGCTCTCGCCCGTATGCACGCATATGGGGTGCCTGGTCCACTGGAACCAAGCCGATTCGACCTGGGATTGTCCTTGCCACGGCTCACGCTTCAAGGTGACGGGTGAAGTGCTAGGCGGGCCGGCCGAGAAGCCGTTAGAAAAGAGTGAAGGTGAGTTGACTTAGTCCACGGATACGGCCACAGAGCCCGCCTCGATATTTGGCCGGCGTCACGTCGCCGCATTCAGCGTCTCCTCACCATCCCCGGCGTCCATGTGGAACCTTTGCCAAATCATCGGCCGCGCGAATGGCTCGATTTGCAGCATGACCGTGCCGTTTTGAAAGATGCGGACGCTGCCCGACGATTGGCTGACGGCCACGGCAATGGCTTTGGTTTTCTTGCTGATGGCGGCCGCCGCCCAGTGGCGCGTACCCAGGCCTTTGCTAAGGGTGATGCCCTCGGCCGGCGCGTCGAGGTAAATGCAGGCAGCCTCGGCGACGCCGTCGCGCTGAATGAGGATGGCCCCTTCCAGCTGCGCCAGGTCCTTGATCTGCTCACGAACTTTCCGGTCGCGGATGTCCCGTTCCGTGGCGCTATAGCCGCGGAACGGATTGAAGTTGAGCGGCCGGGACATCGACAGCACTTTCTTGGTGTCGCCAATGACGAACATGGTGCCGACCGGCTTGCCCTCGCGGCCCTCACGGCCGATCTCCGTGGCCAGATCGACGACGGCGCGCAGCGTCTCCAGGGGGACTTGGGTGTCGAGTTTGCGCAACTCTTGGGCGCTGAGCCGTTCGAGGTGCTCGCCCAAGTGGATAACGCTAAGACTGTCGATCGGCTGCGGGCGGTCTGCCTCGACGCCAATGCCGTTGTAGAGCGCGATGACATGTGCGCCCGGCTTGAGCTTTTCGAGCGCGACCGCTTCGAGAAGAGCCAGGCTCATGCGTTCCTGTGTCGGCGTGGGACCAGGGTCGATATCGAGCACGGTCAAGCCGGCATACGTTTGCAGTTTTTGCGTCAGCTCCTTGTCCTGTGCCGCGATCAGGAGCTTATCGGAAGGCAACAAGTCACGGACATCGTCCCAGTCGAGATTTGTTTCCGTGAGGATAAGCACGGCGTCAGCGGGCAGTTCGTCAGCCAGATAGCGGGCCGCCTTGAGCAAAGATAGAGTTTCAAGCGCCAGAGCCATAGTGCCACGGGAAAATGTAATGCCAATCCACCAAAAGGGGTGTTTTATCGCAAGGAAACAAAAGGGATAGAGCCAATCGGCAGAAAATACTCGGCTTGCTTCCCAAGCCGCTCATTGTGGACAATATTTAAGGAAGCGACACGCGGATGAGGAACCTCGAACATGCAAGAGTCGATATTGCAATCGATCGGAAAAACTCCGTTGGTGCGTTTGCGGCGGGTGAGCGAAGGCCTGAAGGCCGCCATTTATGCCAAGATGGAATCGCTTAACCCCGGCGGCAGCGTCAAGGATCGCGTGGCCCTGGCAATGGTGGGCGAGGCCGAGCGGCGCGGCTGGCTGCGACCGGGCGGGACCATTATCGAGGCAACCGCGGGCAACACGGGTCTCGGCCTCGCCATGATCGCCGCAGTCAAGGGTTATCGAAGCATTTTCGTACTGCCGGACAAGATGAGCGCGGAAAAGATACGCCTCCTCAAAGCTTACGGAGCCGAAGTCGTCATAACGCCAACGGCCGTGCCGCCGGATTCGCCCGATAGTTACAATGGCGTCGCCGACCGGCTCGCGCGTGAGATACCCGGCGCCTGGCGTCCTAATCAATTCACGAACCTCTCCAACCCCGAAGTTCACTACCGCAACACCGGGTATGAAATATGGGAGCAGACCGAGGGCAAGATCACGGCGTTTGTGGCAGGGGTCGGCACGGGCGGGACGATATCGGGCGTGGCGCGTTATTTGAAGGAGCAGAATCCTGAAATACGCATCGTCGCGGCTGATCCAGAGGGGTCGGTGTTGTCCGGCGATTCGCCCCATCCCTGGAAAGTGGAAGGCATCGGCGAAGATTTCGTCCCCAAGACTTTCAACAGCCAGCTAGTAGATGAATGGATTCGCGTCAGCGACACGGAGTCGTTTCACACCGCCCGCGCGCTGGCCAAGCGCGAAGGGATCATGGTAGGTGGCTCAAGCGGCACAGCGGCTGCCGCTGCCTTACGCTACGCGCGGCGGCTGACCGGCGAGCACCTGGTGGTGGCCCTCTGTGCCGACACCGGCCGCAATTACATGAGCAAGCTTTTCGACGACGACTGGCTGGCGGTCAATAAGCTGACGACCAAGGTGGAAACGCCCCATTCGCTGGGCGATTTGCTCAAGACACGCGGTCCGCGCCAGCTTGTGACGGTTTCGCCCAAGACAACCGTCGCCATGGCGATTGACCTCTTGCAAGCGACCGGCATTTCGCAGCTTCCCGTTCTACAAGACGGCAAGCCCGTCGGCAGCATCCAAGAAGTGACGCTCGCGCGAATCCTGCACGACCATAGCGATCCCGACAAAGTTACCGTCGGCGAGGTGATGGCCCGGCCCATTCCGCAATTGGAGACCAGCGTACACCTGGACGAAGCCTATCGGCTATTGCTTGCCGGCAATACTGGGGTTTTGGCCGTTTCCGATGGCCAGGTCGTGGATATCGTTACCCGCATTGACCTGATACATTATTGGAATCAGACGAGGGAGAAGTAGACGCGTCAACGGGCGTTGCCTTCGACAACTTTGCGCCAGTATTCCGGCCTGCCGCGAAAAGCGGCTTGGTAGGCGCCTTCGAGAGGAACATGAATGTATCGGTCCCAATATAAGAGCAATGGCATGTCGCGGAGGACATCACCAATTGCGAGGTGCTCAAGATAGGCCTCGGGAGCGGCAGTGGCGGAATACGAAGCAAGGGTTAACGGCTCCTTGGCTGGCAAGTCGTAAGGCTGCTCATCGAAGTTATCCCAGATTGCCCCATGCATACCGGCCGGATCATGCTTGCCAGGTGGAAACAGGTCCACGAGCAAAATGTGAATGCCGTTCTCCAATGCCGCGACCGATTTGGCGACGAATTCTTGAACATGCTCGGCACGATCCTTATTCGCCGGTGAGACGATTTCGATGATCGCAACCAGCCGATGACCGCTGACGTGGCGAATCGCCAATGTGCGACGCAGCCGGCGTAGGCTAACGGCGCCGGTCAACTTACGGCGAACTTTTGGGGGTGCTTCAGCGAGAGCCAAGCCTCCGGTATCGGGGGGCAATGGACCAAGCGTTGCCTCGCGCGGCGTGGATTGCAAAGTGAGCAAGTCGGTTATGTACTTGCCCGCATGCTGCTCCGTCAGCGCGTAGTATCCGCCCGGCAGCAATCCGCCATTTAGAGCGTTGGCGATTTCCAGGATCCAGGCGTTGTGAAAGTCGTGAAAAATGCCTGGGTCAACCAGAGTCCAGTCGTGAACCGGCATGGAATCTCCTCAAACCAAATGGTAGAGATAGCTTATCTTAAAGAGGTTGGCTGCTAAAGATAGACTGGCGCGACTTGGGTTAAAACTCCCTGATTCGACCAAGAACACCGGTTGCCGGAGATGATGCTATGAACCTCGACGTTTCCCCTCAAGGTTTCTCCACCCGCGCCATCCACGTCGGCCAGGAGGCCGACCCGACTACCGGCGCGACAGTGGTGCCGATCTATACGACTTCGACGTTCACTCAGGAAGCTCCGGGCAAGCACAAGGGCTTCGAGTATTCCCGCACCGGCAACCCCACGCGCGCGGCGCTGGAAAAGTGCCTGGCGTCGCTAGAGGGGGGCGAGCGCTGCCTCGGCTTCGCGTCGGGTTCCGCGGCGACCGCGGCCGTTTTGGCGCAGTTACGACCAGGTGACGAGGTCGCCGCTGCGGCGGATCTATATGGCGGCACCTACCGCTTATTAGAGCGTGTTTTCAAGCCGTGGGGACTGGTTGTCAGATATACCGACGATCCGACGCCCAAGGGTTTCGCGACAATTCTTTCACCCAAGACCAAGCTCGTTTGGATTGAGTCGCCGACCAATCCGCTGCTGCAAATCGTTGATATCGCGGCTATCGCGGACATGGCGCATCAAGCGGGAGCACTGTTAGCCGTCGATAACACGTTTGCATCGCCTTATCTTCAGCGTCCGCTTCAGCTTGGCGCGGATTATGTGGTCCATAGCACGACCAAATATCTTGGCGGTCATTCCGATGTGGTCGGCGGCGCGATCATCGGCAAGGCGGAGTTGCTCAAGCCAGTCCGTTTCTATCAAAACGCCGCCGGAGGCACTCCAGGGCCTTTCGACTCATGGCTGGTCTTGCGCGGCATCAAGACTTTGGCCGTGCGCATGGAGCGGCATTGCGCCAATGCTCGTCATCTGGCGGCCTGGCTGGCCGTGCATCCGGCGGTTCAAAAAGTCTATTATCCCGGACTTTCCAGCCATCCGGGCCACGAATTAGCAAAGAAGCAAATGCGTGACTTTGGCGGCATGATTAGCATCAGCGTTCGCGGCGGCAAGGATGCCGCGCTCAAAGTTCTGACGAGCACCAAGCTTTTCAGCCTCGCGGAGAGCCTCGGCGGCGTCGAATCGCTCGTTTGCCATCCAGCGACCATGACCCATGCCAGCATTCCACCGGAAATTCGACAAGCCCGCGGCATTGACGACGGTCTTGTTCGCCTCAGCGTTGGTATTGAAGAGGTAGCCGATTTGCAGGAAGATTTGCGCGTGGCGTTGGGCGCATGAAACTGCGTCCGAACTGGAAGCGGGTGCGCCTCAAGTATGCCATGGAGGGTCCATGCGGGTGGTGCTTAATAATCTGACCGGAATTCGGCGTAAAGCCGGAATTGGGCACTACGTGTCCGAGTTGGTACGAGGCCTGCGCGAGCACTTTGTCGAGCATCACTTCGACACCTTTCCAAGCCCCTGGGTGGAAGGAAGTGTCAAGGCATGGGAACGCATCCGCCAGCTGGGCCGACGCGTCCCTGAGAGCCCGTTAAGCGCCAGGCCCCAGAAGGGATCCATGCGCGGTTGGCTCAGCGCGCGGGCGCGGGATTGGGCATCCTGGCACTTCGAGACCTTCTGGCAGGGCGACGGCTTCGACCTCTATCACGAGCCGAATTACATTCCCCTTCCATTTGATGGACCCAGCATCGCCACGGTGCATGATCTGTCCGTCATGCTGCATCCGGATTGGCACCCGGCGGATCGAGTCGCCTATTACGCCAAGCATTTTGAAGCCGGAATCAGGCGGTGTGCGCATTTGCTGGTCCCTTCGGAATTCACCCGGCGTGAATTGGTAGCCCAATTTAACGTCGCGCCAGCGAAGGTCACTTGCGTTCCGCTGGGAATGCGCGCTGGTCTCAGGCCCATGACCGGAGTGGAGTGCCAACCCGTCCTTCGCAGCCTCGGTATGCCGGACTCGTATTTGTTGCACGTCGGCACCATCGAACCGCGCAAGAACCTGCTCATGCTAATGCGGGCCTATGGCGATCTTCCCGCTGAATTGCGCCAGCGCTGTCCTCTGGTTCTCGCGGGCAGTTGGGGATGGAATGTTGGCGCCATCGCGAAGTATTTTGACGAGGTAGCGCGTCACCGAGGCGTTCGCGTCCTGGGCTATGTCGCGGACCCGGACCTACCGGCGCTGTATAGCGGCGCACGCGCCTTGGTCTTTCCCTCCTACTACGAAGGATTCGGCTTGCCGCCGCTGGAAATGTTCGCTTGCGGCGGGGCGGTCATTGGCTCAACGGCCGGCGCCGTCGTGGAAACCGTAGGTCGCGTCGCTCATTTGATCGACGCCGAAGACCTGACCGCCTGGCGCGACGCCATGCGCCGGGCAATCGTGGATGACGCATGGCGTCAGAGTTTTGGCAATACCGGGCCCGCATTGGCCAATTCGTACACGTGGCAACGGTGCGCCATGGATACGTTCGGAGTCTATGAAAAGGTTTTGGGTACGTCGCATTCCGAGACGGCGGCCAATTCCTTTCGGCGAAGCGCCTAACTCGGAACATCCAGCCAAAGTTCACCAAGGCCACAAAGTATTTCACTAGAATGCAAATCCGTTTTTCTTCATGCCTCGTCTTCTTTATGTGGACCAAGCGTCGTAAAGGAGACCAGCCATGCGCCAACACCTTCGTCTGACTATTGGATTGTTCGCCGCTTTCGGGATTGCCTGGCACTTCGGAATACAGGCCGACGCGAAAGATCGGGAAGATGTCATGTGCCAGTATGGCACATCGGTTCGCTTTGAAAAGAATCCGTCCGAGGCTGCCCGCAAAGCCCTGAAGGAAGAAAAGCTGGTGATGGTGCTGCACGTCTCGGGAGAGTTCGAAAACCCGGAATTCACTTGAAACAACGCCGAGGCGCTCCGTGTGAACGCATTGGCCAATCCCGATGTCGGCAAGCTTCTCGCTCAAAACTTCGTCTCATCATTTCAACGCGTCGGCACATTCCGTATCGTCGGCAAGCAAAAGCAAGGCGGCAACGTCGCGACATACTTCTGCGCGCCCGATGGCCGTGTATTGCATGCGCTCGCCGGCCCTGTGGATGCCGCGACCATGCTGCGGGAAACGAAGTGGGTAATTGATACGGCCACCAAAGGAGTCGAGGTGAGCAAGGGGGACGGCACTGCATTCAAAGCCCACATGCGCAAAGCACACGCGGAAAAGCTGCGCACCGAGCACGGCTTGGTGGTAGAGCCGGTGACCTTTGACCCGCCCGGACCGGATGAAAACACCGGCGTGCTCACATACAGCGATCCCACGGGCCGGCCACTGGCGCCCGTCCTGCCGCCGGCTCCGATCGACGGGCCAGATGTCAAGTTTCGCGCCATGCAGGAACTTTCCGCGAAGGGCGCAGGCGCCATGGCCGTCGCCGATCGCCGCGGCGGCCGCTGGGCCCTCAACAACCAGGGTCGAGTCCACGTCCTGTTTGCTGCCCATGCGATGGGCCCAATCGAACGCCTCTACGGCTCAGTCTTTGAAGGAATCCTCGGCGAGCGCATTACCACACGGCCAGTGGAAATCGTCGATCCATTTCCCTGGGTGGCGAGGAATGTGAAGGAGTGAGGAAACGAGTTAGAAGTTAGGAGTTAGGAGTTAAACACCCTGCGTTGTTTTACTTCTTACTCCGACCGTTTTTATTTCTCATTTCTGGATCCGATTTTCGCGAGATGTTGCTCGAGCGCGGCATCGAGGCTGGGAATCACTTTCTCCAGGCGCGGCCGCAAGGGATTTGGCCGGGTACTGATACGCAGTTCTTGCAGGTAGGAAATCAGGACTTGCCGGGCTTGCGGTGTGCCGCGCAGCATCAGGTGCGTCCAGGCCCAGGCCTCGCGGTACTCGGCGGGATTCATGCGCTGCACGTCGGCAAGCTGTTCCAGTCGATCAAGGTCGAACTTGATTTTGCCGCGCAGGTGCTCGAGATGTTCCATGTTGATGCCGTTCCAGCCCGGCGGTACTTCAAAATACTCGGCCAGGCCTTCGTCGAGCCACAAAGGCACGTCGCGCAGCACGGCGTGCAAGAGGGCATGCGTCAGCTCGTGACGCAAGTCCTGCTGGATACGGTCGCCCCAGTAGGTGTAGACAAAAAGGTCTTCGGCGCCGCCAAGGCGGCGTGGCTGCGCCACGAAAAATGCGCGCCGCTTGGGCAGGTCGGGATGCTTCAGTTGCATGAAGCGCTCGTAGCGTTCCTTATCCTCGAAAAGAAACACCTGAACGACGGTATTCGAGGGAGGTAGCTGCAACTCCTTGTACACCTGGTCGCGCAGGCTCGCCAGCTCGCGAAAGAGCGGCAGGTTCTTCTGCACTTCGAAGTCAGACAGGAAAACGAATTGAGACACGCGGTAACTGAATTTTGCCGGTGTCCCCGGCGCGTGGTCACGTTCGACTTGATCCGGCGTCGTTTGCAACAGCGGAAAAAGATGGCATCCCCCGGCGGTCGGCGCGATCAAGCAGGCAAATGCTAGCAACACGCGGAATCTCATGAACACCCTCTCGCTACGCCAATTGCCGCCCTTGCCGATGATTGCGTCGCACCTTTTCCAGAGTGGCGCGCTCGATCGCTCGCCACCAACTTTTCCAATCGCCTTTTCCGTGCAGTCCCCAGCGCAAATAAGTTCGCAAGAAACGGACGCGGTCGGATCGTGTCAGCTTGCTCCCCTCGGCGAAACTGGCGTTCAGGCGCGCCAGATTGCGGACGCGCCGACTCCGGCACAAGGAACGATGCCGGCGCACGCCAACCAAATCGATCAGCCAGACGGTTGACGCGAAAATCGGCAACAAGCTTTGCGTGGCCGTGGTCCACGCCTGGTCGGAAAAGGGGGAGAAAAACGCCGAGTAATCTCGGCTGACGAGGATGTTGGCCGCCTTCAAGTCGCGGTGCGACAGACACCGCCGGTGCAGCTCGCGCAGGACGGCCGCGACTTGCCCGATTTGCTTGCGCAGGGCCGAAACGGAAAGGCAGCTCTCCACGAACTCCCGAAGGTTCTGGGCGTTGTGGATTTTCTCTGTGAGTAAATAGCCCTCGGCGCTGAGGCCGTGGCGGCGGCGGTGCAGAATAGCGAGCGGCCGCGCCGTGGGCAAACCGCGCTCGCGAAATCCCTGGCCGTGTATCCATGACCGCAAGGCGGCAGGCCGCCGGAACAGCGATGTCCACGGGTCAAGCCCTGACGTCAGGCGAAACCGCTTGTAGATCAGCGTGCGCCGCTGTCCTTCGGCCGTATGCTCGAGCTCGATCACCGTCGACGTTGGCGAATCCTTGAGAAAGCGCACGCCCGCTTCGCGAAACGGCGCGTCGGGGTCGGCCTGCAGCGCGCTAAGCAAATCGGCATCGAGGTCCACGACCGCATGGCCCTTGACGGCAGTCCCCTCGACGCGTCGATAGTAGCGATTGTTCTTGAGACAGCGGCGATCGCGCCGTCGCCAGAACGTGAGATTGGAGAACAGCGTGTGCAACTCGACGTCATCCGACAAGTCCAGGCCTTGGCGCGAATTCAGCGCCGTGCAATCGGGGCCTTCCTGCCGGTGCCGGCTGTAACTCTTCCAAAAGCGATAGCGGTCGCTACGGCTGGCGCGCAGCACAAACCAGCGATTGAGAATTACCAGGTTTTCGCGGCTCTGCTTCCACGACAGAGGGGGGCCCAGCCGTACGGCGTTGAGGTCAATGGGATACAGGGTGAGTCCATCATCGGGTTCCAGCCGCACAAGGACATTTGCCGGATGAAGGTCGTTGTGGCGTATGCCCGCGTCGTGCATGCGCGCCACCAGCTTGCCCAGTTCCGTCGCCAGGCGGTGGCGTAACCTTGCTTGGCGCGGCGCCGGCATGCGCGCCAGCTGCAGGATGGCGAATGAGTGCAATTCGTGCGTGTCCTCCAGGGAGCCCGTGATGAGGACGCTTTCGCCAACGCCCAGCCAGGTATCCTGTTCGCCCAGTGCCAGCGGCACATACGTCGGCAAGCCGCGCTGTGCGACGCCGCGGGCGCGCATATATTCCGTGCGCGCTTTGCTTGGCCGAATCAGTTGCCTGATCCAGCACCAGCGATCGGTCACCAGGTTGCGTTTGATGTAAAAACGAAGGCCGGGAAGCTCTACCTTGTAGACAATGCGGTGCGGGCCTTTCTTGACGATGCGTGCCTGGCCCGCCTCGAGCCATTCCCGCAAGCGCAGTCCTTCCGGGCCAAGCAGTATCTGGCGAAGCTCAGGCGCGATCCACCAACGGAAACCGCCTGCCGTAACCGCGACCAGAGGCGGCCGTGGCGTCAGGCGCGGGGCAACGCGGCCGCTCGCGCGCGGCGCAACGTCGTGAGTGCTTGGAGCCATTCGGCTGCCCCTTGGGTTACATGAAAATGACTTTCCACCACTGCACGCCCTCTGGCGCCCATGCGCCGACGCAGCACTGGATCGCGGGCCAATGTGGCGACGGCGGCCTGCCACTCTTCAGCCGAATCCGCGAGAAATCCCGTTTCGCCATGTCGAATCAGTTCCGCCTGGACACCCACGGAATTGGCCACCACGGGCAGGCCCGCCGCCATGTATTGCAAGATTTTAAGGCCGCACTTGCCGCGGCTCCAATCGTCGTCCGGTAGCCAACTGATTCCGATGTCGGCGTCGGTTAATTCGATCGCCTCGGTGGCTTGTGTCCAGGGACAGAAGCGCACCGGCAAGTGTGCCAGCCGCAAGCCCCGGTCACAGATTACTTTCAGCTCGAGCCCGGGTACGGTCAGGCCGAGTCGGTCCAGCCAGGAATCGATCATTTCCATGCCGCGCAATGTGCTGCTTGAGCCGATCCATGCGAGGCGCGTGACCGGCTTGTCCAGGACATGAGTCGCCGGCCGGTACCTCGTGAAATCAAGGCAAGTCGGCACCAGGCGAACATGTTCGCTCCACGTAAGCGCCTGGTCGCGCAAGAAGGCATTGCCCGCCACCACCAGGTCGGCCGCCTGGGCCATGTGTGCGAATCCCAGGCGACGCCGCTCGCTTTCCGGTCCGCGTGGATCGAATGAATCACGCAAGAAAACGGCGTCATCGAAATCAAAAACGAGATAACGCGCCGCGCGGCGCAGGCGCTCCAGACGCGCGTCCGCCAACAGACGGCGTTGAACGATCACCACGTCCGCGGCTCGTACGTCTCGATAAAAGCGACCCTCAAACATCCACCAACCGGGCCAGCCTCGAAATTGAAGTTTATGCCCGGCCTTCTCCAGGTATGGACGAAATGCCTGCAATCGATAACGAAAGCAGACATGCTCCGAGTGCTGGTATAAGCCAAGAATGCGCATACTCACTTCCAACGGCGATTATCCCTTGTCCAAGCAGGGCAAGGGTGTGCTCAACTATTGGGCTTTGGCCGCTCTCTCATGTTCACTTGCCCGGCCTTCAACCTGGCGCTTGATTTCAGAAACGCCATCCACCCGCACGCGCGCGTAGCGCACCTCGGGGGGCCGATTATGCCGTGCCGCCAGGTCCGCGTAAAGTTCCAAGTGCCGCACGGCAATGGCATTCCAGTCAAACTGGGCGGCGACGCGTCGGGCCGCTGCGCCACGCTGCATCGTGGCGGCCGGGTTCGTCAAGGCCTCAAGCAGTGCTTTGCCGATTGCTTCAGGCGACTCGGGCGGAACCAGCCAGCCCGTTCGGCCCTCATCGATCAAGTCCTTCAAACCGGCCAGGCGTGTCGCGATAACCGGTGTGCCGGTCGCGAACATTTCCAACACAACGAGACCGAAGGCTTCCCACGTCCTCGATGGGATCACGCCGCAGAGCGCGTTTTGCAAAAGAAAATTCTTATAAGCCCCGGCAACGCCTCCGAGAAAGCGCACCCGCCGCGCGATGCCGAGCCTGCCGGCCATGGCCTCCAGGGCGGATCGCTCCGGTCCATCGCCGGCGATGACCAGTTGTGCCTTGCCATTGTCGGGCACGGTGGCCAGGGCACGCAACAGCAAGTCGACGCCCTTGCGGTTGTGCAGCCTGCCAAGGAACAGAATGTACCGGCCGGGCACCAGCGACGCATCCCAGTTGGCCGGCCTCGGCACCGGCGTGGTGAACTCCTGGACGTCAACACCGTTGGGTATTTCAACAATCTTGTCGGCAGTCGGCCATAGGCGGCGATATCCTTGGCGCGTATAGCGGCTAATGGCAATCAACGCGTCGGCTGCCTGCAATCCTTGAATGATCTTGGCTTCGACGCCGCGCTTGCAAAGGCGAATGTTGTTCTCATGCAGGTCACCGCCGTGGCTAGTGAGGACTACGGGCGCTTCGATGCGCTCGCGCGTCAGCGCCCCCAGATAGCCCGGTGGAAACAGTCCGTGGCAGTGAAGGATATCGCAGGGCCGGCGTTGCCAAAGCCGCAGCAGGAAACGGCGATACCACGAGACGAAATAGCGGGATGAGATAAAGCGCGGGTGCCTGACCACGAGGTATGGAAGCTGTTCGTCGCGCGCGTCATACCCGGAATGGGGCATGGGGGCGAGCACGATAGGAACGTGTCCTAGGCGTTGGTAGATCCGCGCCAGCGTATCGACCACGACTTCTTGCCCACCCACCTGCGGCAACGCGGTTTCGGTATACAAGCAAATGCGCATGGGACCTCCCTGTCCGCCCGGCTCGCGGGGTGGGCATTTAAGCAAGATTCCATCGCGGAAGCAAGGTCAACCGTCGTCAGTTGGCCGGGACCGCCATCCGGCTGCGCGGAAGGAGTGAGACTGAACAAACAATCCCGTCACTGGATCACGAGGACTTGCCCAAAATCCTCGCTCCCCAGCGACGGGAATGATTGATTTTACCACCACCCGTGCGGCATGCAATGAGAGTTTAGCGATGTCGCGAAATATGTTTTGCCGAGGCCCGAGCTGAAAAGCAAGCGACCTTATTCGCCAATGCGCGATTCGCCATTGCGCGATTCCCCAAGGCGCGGAAACCGCTGTTCCAGCAGCCGGTCGCCCAATGTCCTTCCCAAGATCCGGTCCACTCCAATGAGCGGTCCCGCATACCATGGAAGCAATACTTCCCGCTTCCGTTTCGCGATCAGGCGCACAATTTGGCTAACACATTTTTCCATGGGCCAAACACGAAACGGAGGGGGCGGCGGTGTGGGCCAAGGCTTACCGTCGGGCCCGAGCACATTCGCGCGCAAGGGCGTATCCACGAAAGCCGGGGAGACAATGCCCACATGCACGTTCTCATGGCGCAATTCCACTTGGAGCGCTTCGTACAGGCCTTGGACTGCGAATTTGCTGGCGCCATAAACGGCATAGGATGGGATGCCGCGCTTGCCTGTCAAGCTGCTGAGCGCCACCAGCGAGCCTTGCGTCTTCTTGACATGCGGCAATGCGAAATGCGTGGCGTATAGGGTCCCGAAAAAATTGACGCGCACGACGCGCTCCAGAGCTTCCAAGCAGGAGCCTTCGAAATAGGAGCGCATCGACAAGCCGGCGCAGCACAGGAGGATGTCCAACTTGCCGAATCGGCCGACAGTTTGCTCGACGGCTTGCTGGCACATCTTGGCGACGGTCACGTCCGTCGGTGTGACTAGGGCCTCTTTCCCGAAGGCCTGAATCTGACGCGCCGTCTCGTCGAGGGACGCTTGCGTGCGTGCCGCTAGTGCTACGTGAACATCAAGTTGCGCCAGTTTAAGCGCGGTGGCTCTGCCCAATCCCGACGAAGCGCCCGTGATCAGTGCAACCTTGCCCGCAAGCGATTTCATCAAGCGATTGTAGCACAACCGACCTGTTCTCGGCATTCCATAGGCCTTAAAATCGGAGTTTATGAATAACGGGACCGACGAGCTTTGCGGCAAGATCGCCCACCTGGTCAAGGACCGAGGCTGGAATCCGGAGGAATTCGCACGCTTCGCCAACCTGAACCGCCTGACAATCCGCAATATCTTCCTGGGCGGCAGGCGCAGGCTGCACGACGCGACGGTTCGGGCCTGCGCCCGCGCGCTGGGTCTCAGCGCCAATGACCTGCGCGCGCTGCCTCTGGAGCATCTGGAGAAGCGCTGCAATGTTCCCGTAGCGCCAGCGCGCGAATCGCGGCAGCGGCTATTCGAGCAAGCGACTCAGCCGGAGCTCTTAGCTTGGCTTGAGCGCAATCCGGAACGCGCCAGCCGGTTGACGGCGGAGGAGATGGACGAGCTGCTATCTTTGCAAGGCACGGGCGGTCCGATGACGGCTTTCGGGGTCGTTCATTTCGTGGAGCTTATCGAGCGTAAGCGCCGGCTCCTGGAGCAAGCCGCGGCCGTCGCCGGCACGGAGTACATCGAACTATTGGAGCAATTCGTGAAGGTCCTTTACGAAAAGATTCAGCCCTATGCCGACCGGGGCAAATGACATCTTTCCAGGGCGGCCGCGGGGCTCAAGGTTTTTTGCAATTCCTTGGGATATTTGCGAAACCAAGCCATCACCAGCATCATGCCATCGACATGCTCATGTGATTCGAGGATGTCCGGCGAAGCCGAAGCGTAGACCGACTGGATAGCGGTACGTGCCGCCCGCGCCAGATTTTGGTCGCGCGGGGCCAAAACCGCTTTTACCGTCCGGCCGGCGTGTACGAGATACCACAGCGTCTCGCCGGCATTGCCGCATACGGGGTAGACGAACGACATCTGGGCCCGCGCCTGACGCAGTCGCTCGAGTCGCGTGGTCAACCAGGAAAGCATTTCAATTCTGTCGCGCAACGCGCCGGCGCGCTCGAACTGACACTCTTGGGCCGCGTGCGCCATGGCCTGTTTTAGGCCATCGAGCACGCTCATGTCAGTGCCGGCCAAAAACCGGCGCGCGGCCCGCACTTTGGCGCGATAGTCGGAGCGCGTGCAGGTTCCCGTGCATGGTGCCAGACACGTGCCGATTTCGAAGCGCAAGCAGCCCGGCGTCCGCTCGTCCAGAAACAAGTCGCCCTGGTCGCGAAAGCGCAGCTCCTGTGCCTCGGGGCAATCGCGCAGCTGAAAAAGATCGTTGAGTCGACACAGCGCGTTTTGGGCGTTGCGGCCCGCGGGAATGGGTCCAAAGGTAGCGAGCGCGGTCTTGGGGGGCCGTCGCGTCAAGAACGCATAGGGCGCCGGCTCCCGCCCTAGACATACAAACGCCTTGGGGCCGCGCAATGGTTGTCCGGCGACATTCCAGCTTGGCCGCCAGCGGCGTATAAGCTCCAACTCGCGCAACAGAGCGGCGAACTCGCTTGGACACGGCTCCCAAAGTATCGCTGCCGTGTGCGTCATCATCCGGCCCGCCTTTCGGCCCCGTGATCGTGGCCGAAAATATGACAAAAGGCGCGTTCGGAGGCTTTTGGCTTTGCCTACATAGATCAGCTCGCCCATCTTATCAAGCATGCCGTAGACGCCCGCGCCGCGCGGACACTGGACGCGAACTTGAGCGTGCAATGTCGAGCCACGTGAAGCGTGCACGCGCTGGCAAGCGGGCGAAGCAGCGTCGGACCTGAGCAAATTCGGGCCAAAATCGCTCAACCATGCGTCGGTGAATAGAATGTTGGATGAATTTTTCAATTTCTCAGCTCAATCCATTGACGCTGCCCTGTCAGCCTGGGCAAGTGACGGAGGCATGGCAATCCTTTGGCGTACTCCGGCGCCGGGAACGCCAGGCCATTGTAAGGACATTCCAAGTGTCTAACGTGCGAATTCGTACACGCCCCGCGTCGGAGTGCAGTCTTATCGCACACGGCGCTAAAGTATTTGTCGTGAAACTGCGAGATTCCTTCAAGTTCAAAACGAAGTCTCGCACACGGGTTAGCTTGGGTTCGCTGGCGGCACGGACTTGTCGGCAATACAGATGGTATCAAAGTTGCAATCAAGAAAGCGGAAGCACGTCCCTATTTTGGGGCGTGCAATGCCCTACTCGCGAGCATTCATGGCGTAGAATAGGGCAGCAGTTTTTGACGCACTCGCTCGAAGGAGGGTAGCGAAATGTTGGTCCTGTCTCGCAAGCTCGGCGAAAAAATCTATATCAACGACAATATCTGCATCACGGTCGTTGACATTGACCGGGGCAAGATTCGTCTTGGCATCGAAGCGCCTCGTGATGTGCCGATTTTCCGCCAGGAACTGGTCGCCGCTCCGCATGCCACCGTCTCAGCCGCGCCCGCTCTAGCCGCCAAAGGCTAACGCGCCGCCACACCGAGCAAACTTCAGTCTTTGCAAACTCCACGGAAACCCGCGATCTTTCGCGGGTTTTTGCGTTAAGCGAACGTCCTTCGGACTACCCGTCCAATCATCCGGCCCGCGAGTGCCACGGGACTAATCTTGCCGGCACTGCTCAGCTATAATGAGTGCTAAGCCAGTCACATGGAAGGACCCGTAATGTCCGCCGGCGCCAAAATCTGGCACCTTTTGCCACACGATTCGCAAGCAATTGACCGCCTCGCGCGCGGCCTTCGGCAGTCCCCCATTCTCGCTCAATTGCTGCTCAATCGCGGCATCTCCGATCCCGAGACCGCCAGGCGTTTCATGGCAGCCCCGCTTGCCGGGCTTCATGAACCGGAGCTTCTTCCCGGGATCGAAGAAGCCGTGGACCGCCTCTTAGCCGCCGTGCGCGACCGACGACGCATTTGCGTGTACGGCGATTATGATGTCGACGGCGTCACCGGCACCGCGATCTTGCTGACCTGCCTCAAGCATTTGGGGGCCAATGTCGAGTTTCACGTGCCACACCGGCTGGAGCAAGGGTATGGACTGAGCTGCGCGACCTTGCGATCCCTGGCCGAGAGCGGCGTGCGGTTGGTGGTCACCGTTGACTGTGGCATCGCGGCGCTCGAGGAAGCCGAAGAGGCTCGCCGGCTGGGGCTCGAACTGCTCATCACCGATCACCACGAGCCGAAGGTGGGCTTGCCTTGTGCCGACGTGCTGGTCCATCCTCGCTTACCCGGAAGGGGTAAGCCCGCATACCCATTTGGCGGCCTGTGCGGCTCAGCCGTCGCGTTTAAGCTGGCATGGGCCTTGTGCAAGAAACACTGCGGCAGCCCCAAGGTCACGCCTCAGCTTCGTGACTTCTTGCTCGACTCGGTCGCGCTGGCGGCCATGGGCACGGTCGCCGACGTCGTGCCCTTATTTGAGGAGAATCGCATCTTGGTGCGCCACGGCCTGGCGCGCCTGAAGGAACAGCCAACCCTCGGACTCCGCGCGCTTCTCTGCGCGGCCAAGCTCGCGGAGAAGTCCAAGATCATGGCCGGGGATGTCGGCTATACGCTGGCGCCGCGCATCAACGCCGCGGGCCGCCTCGGAACGGCAAACCTCGCGGTTGAGCTGCTGACCACCCCATGCGGCGAGCGGGCCGCTACCTTGGCTGATATGCTCGAGACGCAAAACCGCGATCGGCAAATGCTGGAACGGCGCATCCATGTTGAGGCCCGTCATTTGGCGGAGCAATTCACGCAGTTGCCGGCGTTGGTATTGGCGCACCCAAGCTGGCACCCTGGGCTTCTCGGCATCGTGGCCAGCCGGCTGGTGGATGAATTCGCTCGACCGGTCTTGATGATCGCGCTGCGCTCCGATCAGCCGCACGGTCACGGTTCTGGCCGGTCGGTGCCCGGATTCAAGCTGCACGAAGCATTGGAAGCGTGTACCGGCGACCTGGTCAGCCATGGCGGGCACGCGGCGGCCGCTGGCTTTCGTATCGTTCCTGATGCAATTCCGCGCTTCCGCGATCGCTTCTGCGCCGTGGTAACGCAAAAACTGGGTCCGCAAGTCCGCGGCCATCGCCTCACCATTGACGCCGAAGTGCCGCTTGGGGCACTGACAATGGGCCTCATGGAATCGATTCACCAATTGGAGCCTTACGGCGCCGGCAATCCGCAGCCCTTGCTTCTGGCCGACCGGTTGCAAATCACGAAAGAGCCAAAAAAGATTGGAGTTGGCGAACGCCATCTCAGCTTTCGAGTGCGCCAGGAAGGGCGGGAATTGAGGGCCGTTGCCTTCGGCATGGCCGATCGCGCGGCGGACTTGATGTCGCGGCAAGGAAAATGTTGCCTGGTTTTCACTCCCAAGATCAACGAGTGGCAAGGCTACCGTTCGGTCGAGCTGGAGGTGCGTGATTTTCAGCCCGGATTTGAGGCGCGTCTGGGTTAACTCTTGAAGCGGCGTGCCTCATTGCCTAAACTCGCCTCAAGTGAGCTTTTTCCCAACCTTTTGAGGAGCTGGAGCCATGCCAGAAGGATTTCGCGGCAGAATCTATGACGACATCACCAAATGCATAGGCCATACGCCTCTGGTGAAGCTGCGCCGCGTCGTTGATGACGCCAAGGCGACCGTGGTCGGCAAACTCGAGAATTTCAATCCGCTTTGGTCGGTCAAGGACCGCATCGGCGTCGCCATGATCGACGCCGCGGAGCGGGACGGCAAAATCAAGAAGGACACCGTCATTATCGAGCCAACCAGTGGCAACACCGGCATCGGCCTGGCGTCTTTCCAGCACATTGGGATCCTAAGCTTAGAATTCCACGTGGACAAGTTGTCGCG
>JADMIO010806466.1_pt1 | contig 60895 bp, 52 predicted proteins | sample 8958161 | NCBI WGS metagenome assembly JADMIO01 (sample SAMN16585339, study PRJNA669376) | soil metagenome | isolation source: Crop rotation soil | place: USA: Cullars Rotation, Alabama | collected 2011
CTTTCCCTGCTTTGCCCGCCATAGCCACTGCTTCGTATGTTTCTTTTTTACGAAGATCGATGAAGCGGCCCCCTGATTTGCCAATGATCTTTTCTATATGGGCCGTATCGGCATAGATCGCAGAACTGATACAATAAACATGGATCTTTCCCGGTACCGGGAGATTCTTACCATAACTATTTCTTCCGTCACTGAAAATAAAAATAGCATCTGCATCGACGGCAGAAAGATCAAGTGCTCCAAAATGAGTGGCGCCTTCGTATTTGAATGACTGAAGATAATCTGTCCAGCGTCCATTGAAATTCCCGCCGGTATAGAATACGGCCGTATCCTGGATCCGTTGATTGAAAGTGATAATAGTGAGTTGTGCTACTTTATTCCCCGATACATACTGTTTGAGAAATGTGATCTCTTTTGCGACATTTCTTGTCTGGCTGGCCGATGATATATCCCAGAATACGACCAGCTTCGAAGGGTGAATATCATAAGTGCGTTGTGCTTTTGATCTTATCCGCAAAGCAAAAAAGGTCTCATCGTTCAATGTTTTAATGCACAGCGAAGGTTGCTGTAATGATAAAGGAATAGAAAAGGATAAAGGCTGATCTGCTTTATGATCGTTGGCGATCCAATTCAGCTCATATGAACTATTTTTTAGAAGGAATGGCTGATCGCTAAGCAATCCTTTTATCACGGCAGGGTACCCATTGCAACCGGATACATTTATCTGTACTTCCAGTTTTTCAATGATGTCATTGATCTTCAATGGAAGTTTGTAAACAGCTTTATCCGCTTTGATCAATAACAATTGCTGGATGGTCATCGTTATTCTGCGGCTTCCTTTGGCAGGTACAGGATAGATACGAAGACTATAGTGATTATAATATTCCATTTGCAATAAAGCCGGATCCACTCTTTTTCCCACGATCGTATTGTAAGCATTCCTTGCCTTCCATTTCTCTTCGATGGAACCATCACGAAGATTGCCGGACAGATCGAGTTGAAAAGCGGTGATAGCCTGGCCGGGATCGAGTTCAAAAGAATATAATCCTTCGAGTTCCGTATCATACGGATTATAAAATTCCATTTCTATGAATGTAGTGGCGGTAAACGCATCCGTCTTCACACGGATATCCATCTTCTTCACTTCCATCTGCCGGTCCCATTTTTGAGCAAGAGCGACAGTACCGGACATAACAATAACTGTGAGCGTAAATATAATTTTTCTCATGGCCGTAGTTTGGCTACAGGATGCAAAATGTTAAAAGATTACATAAACAAAATTGGCAATAGCAATGGCCATTCTTTTTACCCGGGTTGTAAGAATTTAATATTATCCCGGAAATTTTCCCCCACAGGTATGGTGTATTGATCGAGTTCTATATCCTTTTTGCCAATAGATCGCACATGATTTCGATTAATGATAAAAGAGCGATGGATCCTGACAAAACTCTGCCTGGGCAATAATTCCTCCAGGGCCTTCATTGTAAGATGGGTTATATATTGTGCCCCAACTGCTACTACTTTCATATAGTCTTTCATTGATTCAGCATATATGATTTCTTTATGAAAGACCTTTACCAATCTTCCGTTCACCTTTATATATAAATGATCCTTTACGGATATTTCTGTTTCCATGTTTCTTTTCAGGAATTTATCGACACTTTTTTTAAACCGGGGGAAGCTGATCGGCTTTACTAAATAGTCAACCGCTTCCAGGTCATAACTTGTCGCTGCATATTCGGAAAAAGCGGTTGTAAAAATAACAGCAGGTGGATCGGTAAGCGACCGGATAAAATCAAGACCATTGACAGCAGGCATTTTTATATCGAGAAAAACCAGGTCTATCGGTTGCTTCTGTATGATATTGAATGCATCGAAAACATTGGCACAGGCTTCTACGAGGTGGAGTGAGTCCAGTTGACGCACATATCCCGTTATCATATCCCGTGCTAATGGCTCGTCATCTATTACAAGACATTTTATCATTTAACTTAACTGTAAGGTTAAAAACACTTCATACTTTCTTTCGCTGTCTTTCGCGGTCAAACTATGTTTCCCGGGATATAAGAGTTCCAATCTTTTGGAAGCATTTGTCATTCCAATACCTGATACGTCCGTTTCACCAGGCAATAGCGCAGGTTTGCTATTTCTTGTTTCCATTGTCAATTCATTTCCTGAAAGACAGATAACGATCTCAATAAACCCTTTCCCCGTTTCATTTTGTATGCCATGCTTGAACATATTCTCGATAAAGGGCAGTAATAACAAGGGCTCGATAAGCGCATAAGCTGTTATTCCCTGCGTTTCAAAATTTATCGCAATATTACTGCCGTATCTTATCGATTCAACATCCACATAGCTCCTCAAAAAATCGATCTCGCTTTGCAGTAAGACCTTTTGGCCAGATGTATCATAAATAATATACCGCATCATTAAAGAAAGTTTTTCGACCAGGGATGCTGTAAGTTCTGATCGCTGCTGCGCCAATGAATAAATATTGTTCAGTGTATTAAAGAAAAAATGCGGCTGGATCTGTGCCTTTAAAAAATTAAGATCTGTTTCCAGTTTAGCCTGTTTTAAGGCATTCATCTTTTCTTCCTGCTTTGTATAATTGATAAAATACGCCAGTGCAGTGAATGCCAATGTTTGATTGATAACGTATATGACACTGAAATGAAAGAAATGTTTGTTCCCGAACCAGGTGGCAGCATCCTTTGTGATATTCCCGGGCAAGAATGTTAACCGGGATATGGTCCAGTATTCTACATAAACTATATAATAGTCCAGTGCAAATAAAAACAAAATGAACGCAGGCAAAAACAGGAGATACTTTTTCCGAAGAAGGAGTTTAGAAATTATGATCTTATAAAGAAATATGTAAGGAAGAATCCTGAATGCACCAAAAACAAAACGCTGCAGTACATTATTTAAAAAAGATCTTTCACAACCCGGGCAAGGTGGCTCCTTAAGATCATACTCGATATCGGTCAATATCGGGAAAAGGAAGAAAAAAGTAACAAAAAAAGCTACTTCTATTACTACATACTTGTTTTTGCTGTTTATGATCTTCATATTGATTCTTCAGTGAAAATAAAAAACAAACCGCCATCTCTTTCTTTTTCTTCTCCTTTTAGACGAACCGCCTTTTTATTACGACGAATCCTATTTAAAAAGGATTGGCAGAAACAATCCGGTGTTTCGTCTATTTTAGTTGAGCAACACCTGTTCACTTCCTAGTTTTATTTCAAAATAACAGGTTTATGAAAGAAAGTGTATTACTCTTAAAATGGGCGGCCAGGTCAATGGGCATTGTTCTTTTTCTCTTGTACACACCCGTTTTACATGGACAATCGCTCGATGATGGAAAGAAAGCGGATCAGCTCCTGGAAAAAATATCCTCCAAACTGGATGCCGTTTCCACGGTAAGGTATAAGACTACAAGAGAAATACTTTATAAAGAAGAGAATTACCAGGCCTTCTCCAATACATTCGTATTCATAGATTTTAATTCCATTGGCAAAACAGGCGGCTATCATTTCCAGGCGGATGATGAGAATTTCTTCGCTTGCTATAACGGGGCTCATTATTTTGGTCTCAATAAAAAAAACAAAACGATCGACATAAAAAATAAACCCGGTAAGGAACTTTTTGAAAGTCTTTCCCCGCTGTATAATTCCCTTATCACTATCCGGCATATTTTGCCTTTACTGATCGGCAACGATTCGATCCAAAAAAAAGTAAGTGATACATCGATCGGTAAAAAAGAATTCTATTGTGTCCAGATCGAACTTTACAACCACTATTTTGGCAACCTTGGGGACATACTTGATTTTTCAAAAGGATATACCGGCGATAAACGAAAACCTTATATATTGATCATTGACAAAAAGACGTTTTTGCCTTTTCAATTCATCACGAAATTCAAAGATCGTCCCGATGATTTTATTAAAACCACTTTTACAGGTATCGATACACAGGCAGAAAGACCCGCACATCTCACATGGTTTTACTCTACCTATATAAATGAGTATAGCCTTCCCAAGCCAAAAAGATCGTTGGTGAATATGGGAATAACATCCGGAGACTGGACATTACCCGTTTACGACCCTGTTCTTACTGACTCTGTCTCGCTTTCCCAGTTCAGGGGTAAAATAATAATGCTTGATTTTTGGATCAAGAGCTGTGGTCCCTGCCTGGCATCTTTTCCTCACTTGAGCAAACTGCAACAGAAATTCGGGACAGATACATTCGAGCTTCTTTCCATAAACAGTGAGGATGCAAAAGAAGATATGGCCCTTTTTTATAAAAAATATGCCCCGCAGTTTAAAATGCTATGGCAAGGCGAAAAGCTAGCGGAATATTATGGGGTGTCGGCTTACCCCACAATAATCCTTCTTGACAGAACGGGCAAGGTCCTGTATACCGAAGTTGGCTTTGACGAGAAGAAAATCGAAAAAATAATTGAAGAGAATTTATGATCTATTCCCCTGCCACTTGATTACTCTCTTTTCGTCCCCAGCTTCTGTGTTTCGCTCCGTCCATCTTTACGATCTTCGGAGTGAACTTGCCGACAATATCCACCAAGGCTTTCTGGCTTTGCATTACCACATTGATATCCTTATAAGCAAATGGAGATTCATCTAATCCACCGCCGAGTAATTTCACACCGAACTTTTTTAATTCATCCTTGAATTGTTTATCAGTCACCGATGCGATCGCTCTAGTACGGCTCATCTTTCTTCCTGCTCCATGCGCCGCCGAATTCACTGCGGCTGATTCACCTTTCCCTTTTACAATAAAACCGTCGGCTGTCATCGAACCGGGAATGATTCCCAATACATTTTTACCGGCCGGTGTTGCACCTTTACGGTGAACGACCAGGTCTTTTCCTTCCCACTTTTCTTTCCACGCAAAATTGTGATGGTTCTCTACCACCCGGATGGGCTTTCTTCCCAATTGTTTTGCGATCTTATCATGTATCACATAGTGACAAGCCGAAGCATAATCACCGGCGAGATTCATGGCGTTCCAGTATTCCATACCTTCTTCTTCCTCCAGCATCAGCCAGGCAAGATTTTTTGCATCCTGCGGTAAGCGCCTTTTGCTGATCGCTATTTTAGTATAATGGTTCGCAATATTGGCGCCCAAAGCTCTCGACCCCGAATGCGTCAAGAATCCAACATATGTTCCCGCTTCGACACCGAGTATATCATCTTTCTCCGGCACTTCTATTACGCCAAACTCTGCAAAATGATTTCCCGAACCAGACGAGCCTAACTGCTTCCATACCCTTCCATGTAATTTTTTCAGTAATGGCAATTGAAAGAATAATTCATTTTCCATCACTTCATGGTTAGCGGCATGATCGAACTGGGCTCCGCTGCCGAATAAAGTAGCTTCACCCAATTCTCTTACAAAGAATGATTCTTTATCGGTAAGATCCTTTGGTTTGATATCAAATACACTCAAACACATACGGCAACCAATATCAACTCCTACTCCATAAGGAATAACTGCATTCTCAGTTGCCAATACACCACCGATCGGCAAACCATAACCGCTATGTGCATCCGGCATTAAAGCGCCGACCACGCTGATCGGCAATTTAGCCGCCTGGTACATCTGGTGCATGGCTCCTTCTTCGATATGCTCCTGTCCGAATACATTGAATTGAATACCTGTCTGATTCAATGATATGCTTTCTCCTTCCAATGTATTTTTAGGGAGCAATTGTTCAGCGATCAATCCCAATACAGCATCATCCCGGTATTCTACGGGTGCCATCAATATTTTTTTCAATAACTCCATCACATCCTCCTTTGCATCATGCTTATATTTTTTTTGCATCACATGCATAGCTATGCTGATCACCGGTCCTTCCGGGAAGCCGATAGCTCTTAATTCTTTTCCTGATAATTTTAATTTGCTCATTTTATGCTTATTAAATCTACTTCAATTTTTGTTGAATAGAATTACCGGACGTACAAGTGTGCGACGCAACGAACGATGCTGGTAGCACTACAGCCGGGTAAATAAAAAATATCCGTGGCTAAAGCCGTTTTAAAATTATCAGCTACCCCGATCTAAAGATCGGGGCAACTGATAATGAGTCATCCAAATTTTCACGATCCCATTCACCATTCACTACTCACCTTTCTTCGGCACCAGGATCTGCTTCAACTGTTCCAGCAATTGGCCGTTACCTCCAATGCTGATATTGCTGATCTTGTCTGCGATCGCAGAAACATATTCCATCTCTTTCAATTTCCACAACATCGCATTTTCTTCCATCAGCTTCGCAGTGTTAAGCAGGCTACGGGTGCTCGCAGTTTCTTCACGACGCATGATGGTATTGGCCTGCGCTTTTTTCTCCGCGATCAATACCTGGTTCATGATCTCTTTTACATCACCCGGCAAAATGATATCACGGATTCCAAAGTCGCTGACGGTCACACCCAATGCTTCAGCATTCTTTTGAACGCTTTGCAAAATGAATGGTGCCAGGCTTTCTTTTTTCTCCAGCAATTCGTCGAAACCAAACCCGGCGATGTATTCACGCAATGCCAGTTGCAGTGACACATACAATTGTTTATCGTAATCTTTATTCTCCAATACCGCTTTTTCGATATCGGCAACTTTGTATTGTGCCCAGGCATTGATACGCAAAGCCGCTTTGTCTTTGGTCAGGATCTCCTGTCCATTCACTTCCAGTTGTTGCTGGCGCATATCCATCCGTGCAACATGGATAGTGATGCTGTTCTTCCACCAGTAGTATACACCCGGGTTCAGCACCTTCACATATTTGCCTTCCACGAACAGCAAGGCTTTTTCATAGTTCTGCACTTCAGACATACGCACCCATGCATTCAAGGGTGCTTTGGCCAGCAGGCTGCGATCGATGTTCTCATCGATATCGATCTTGCTGATATCCGCTTTGATGAACTCCTGTTTTACCAGTGATTTCCAGAAAGCATAACGACCGGGGCTCAATACCGCTTTCAGCAAACCATTCTCAAATTGCAAAGCGATCTCGTTATCTTTTACTTCGATCACCTGCAGGATATCTGCCAGGCGCTCATCCTGCAACAGGATGTTCAACTCGACCGGTGGAATGAACTGTTTGGTGATATCATAGACAAACACCGCTTCATTTTTCCAGAACCAGTAAGTGCCGGCCAGCAACATTTTCTGGTACGCATCATTTTTGAATACCAAACCTACCTGGTAGGCATTTACTTTTACTTTTTTCATTTCTCTTATTTTAAAATTTTTCAAAATTGTTTTTAATAAAGTTGCTGTTGTTCACTACCCGTTAACCACGGAAGCAGGTCATGATCATGCTTGTTTCAAAAGTTTTTCAACTGCCCGCTATCCTGTTATTGATAGCAACAAGAGAAAAAGTTTTGCGTTCCGCATCATCATGGGTCTGCCTGCAAGTGCTTACAAGGCTGCAATACTTCCAAAACTTTCCTACTAAGGGTACTTTGTTCTTTCAAGTCTTTCCTGCATAACAGGAAAGAGTCATAGGCCTGTACTGCCGGCAAACAACAACAACTTTAATTCATCACCATTTTTTAAGAAGCGGTGTACTTCTTAGTTACCCTACATTAAGCGTGTAGTGCTCTGACCAATTGAGCTATCTCGTCTGAATCGAGAACGGGATTCGAACCCGTAACCACTGGGGCTGTATTTCACACAGCGTGGCGACATATGGTCTATGAACATTCAGCATACAGGGAGTTACTACACCTGCACTGTCATGTTTCTTTGAAACATGTACCTGGGTTTGTTTACAACAGGCATATGTCGTCTTGCCGTTAGGCAAGTCGCTTAGTTAATGCAAAGGCATCAACAGTATTTTAAAGAACTTGATCTACTAATATCTTCTCCTCTCACTGCACCACCTTATTCGCACAACTCGAACTCGCAAATGCTTCCGGCTTGGCTTTGAAGGCAAATCCCATTCCCACGATATAACCCATCGCATCCTTCAATGCATCATTACTTTTGAAAGAAGGATTGGTGTTGATATCGGCATGTACTTCCATATCCACACTGAACCGTGAGAAGACATTGCACAATGCATAGGCCACTTCGATACTCTTGCCTACTTCCATCAGCATCCGTTGTTTGATGGTCATCCGCTGTTGGGTTGTTTCATTGTGTATATACATGAAACCTCCTTTTCCTTTCCGGATAAAAACAATAACGGTAGCGAATTCGGTTACCCGGTTCTTTACCTGGCTATCCGTACCGATGCAGACCTTCAGTTCATACCCGGCTTCTCTTTCACGCATCAATACATTCGCTATTTCCTCAGCGATCGGGATCCTGATCCTTTCCCCGTTCAATTTTCTCCATTGCTGTTCTGCTTCCATTTTATTCCTTACGGTATTTAAAATTCATTGTGGACGAAACAGGATTCGAACCTGTGCGACCGGCGCTTCAAACCGGCACTCTTCCAACTGAGTTATTCGTCCTTGCGTTTGCCATGAAGCTGACTGATATCTTATTTCCTCATCATCGAATTCTTTCATAACAAACAATACCAACTATGCTGGTTTATTAACGTCGGGACGCTTATGCGGCCTGACGGTTTATTTTTTTTCCAGCTGCAGTAACTCCGGTCATCGTCCCTTGCGTCGCACACTTCAGCTGCATATCGCTTTTCATCTTGTTTTGCCCCCCGGTGCACATTCATCCTTCCCTTCCTGATCCCTTATTCCTTATTTCCTATTTTTTCCTGCGGATGAGGAAAGAGTCGAACTTTCAACCGTCGGCTTAACAAGCCGCCGCTCAGCCATTGAGCATCTCATCCATTGTTGGCCCGAAGGGAATCGAACCCTATTCACCCTGGTTAAAAGCCAGGTACTCTACCATTGAGTTGCGAGCCAATTTATCTTTTCACAGGTGGTTGGCTTAACAAGATTCGAACTCGTATCTCTTCATTCGTAATGAAGTGTTCTTATCCATTGAACTATAAGCCATCTTCCTTCTCATTTCAGCGGTTCGTACGGGAATCGAACCCATAGCAACAGATCGACAATCTGTGATGTTAGCCGTTACACCAACGAACCATTGTAGTATAGCAGGCTGGATTCGAACCAGCAACCTCTTCATTCCAGGTGAAGGATCCGCCCAATCGGAATACTGCTATATACCATCAAAGAACTTTTTTAAAAGCGTCCCGGTTGCATCTCACCGGGAACGCTTATTCCTCCTTCTGCAACTGATATCTTATCGCAGATCAAATTCTGCCGGGTGAAGAATATTATCATTCATCGCCCCTGCATTTTTTTGATCGCTGTTATCTTTTTTATTGAAGATCGCCCCGATCAAAAAACGGATGACCAAACCGATCAGTAAAAATTTCATTTCATACCTCCTGTCTTTTCGGCCTGGCAGCATGATCATCGGCTCCTTACAAGCCTGTACTCCTGGCCAGTCTCTCTTTTTTTTAATGCATAAAAAAACCCGGTCGTTTGCGACCGGGTTTCTTTCCTTACAGGAATACAACTATTCCTGCATATGGACATGATCCGGCCGCTGATGATCGCTATCATTATCATTCTCATTACCCGTACCCGGTAGCGCAATACTTCCTGTCGCCTGCGGATAACCATAGCATCTGGGTGATAATGGCATATCATTCACCATCGTCTTTATAAATCGTTTATGTCGTACTTGTTTCAGCATTTTATTTTTTGTTCTGTTATAGATTCAGATCGATCGTATTTACACAAATTGACCCGGTATTTTATTCAATCCTGTTCTTAATTCACCCGTTTTCGCTACCACAGTGGTGGACAAAGAAAAACCCCGCAATCTCTTGCGGGGCCTGTATTTGATCGAATTCGTTTTTACAACTTATCCATGCAGCATACATGCCCCGCAACCGGTATCATCGCCCTTCGGGCTAAACCAATTTCTCGTTTCAATATGTAATTGTATGCGTAGCATTTTTTTGTTTTGCGATGCAAAGATTGAACTATTTTTTCGTTGCTGCCAAATATTTGGAAAGAATTTTAAGAAAATATTTTTGGATGAGCAGAAATTTTAGTTGGCATAGTCGTACTTGTTCATCAATTTTAATACTCCTACGCCACCTTAAAAAAATTGTATGCGGCCTATACTGATCAGCCTCTGTGTCTTTTTAGTTTTTGCAGGCACCTGTTTTGCACAAGATTGCGCTACTCCTGCACTCGGTACGGCCAATAACAAGTTTGGGCTTGATGTATACCGGGCCCTGCTACAGCAAAAAGGATCTGTATTCTTTTCTCCCTACAGTATTTTTTCTGCGCTGCAAATGACAGCTGATGGTGCAAAAGGAACAACCGCTGCTGAAATGCTGCAAACCCTTTACAGTAAAGACAATCCTGGTTGCATCCATGCTTATATCAACAAAAGCCAGGAACGTTATGAAAGGTTACTTTCCACCGGTGATAGTATACATATTGCAAATTCATTGTGGGTGCAAAATTCATTCCCAACTGATACTTCATTCGCTAACAAGGTTACGGGTATTTACAAAGCCTCCATCCGGGAAATGGATTTTATAAATAAAACCGAGGAGACACGCAAAACGATCAATGATTGGGTGGAGGTGCAGACCCATCAACGAATTAAAGAGCTGTTGGTGCCCGGTACGATCAGCCGGGAAACAAAAATTGTATTGGTGAACACGATATGGCTCAAAGCCAATTGGCTATTCCCTTTTGATCCGCATAATACAAAAGACGAGATGTTTTATTCAAATGACATGGAAACTAAGACCTCCTTTATGCACACTACAAGGGCAGTGAATTATACCGAGAACGAAATCATGCAAGCGGTTGAACTTCCTTATCAAAGTAAAAAAATATCCATGCTTGTATTCCTGCCGGTAAAAGGAAAAGAAAATGAATTTGCTCAAAAAATGGATGCCGGCCAATTCACACAATGGATCGATAGTATGGAGACGCAAAAAACAGCGATCAGTTTACCCAAATTTAAAATGAACAGCAGTTTTAACCTCAATGTAATATTGCAACAATTGGGCATGCACACTGCATTCAGTACTACCGCTGATTTTTCGGGTATCAGTAAAACTCATCTTGAGATCAGCGATGTAATTCATAAAGCATTCATCGAAGTAGATGAAGATGGAACCGAAGCTGCAGCAGCTACATCCGTTACCATGATGACAAGATCGATACCTCCTACACCTACCCGGGTTTTTAAAGCAGACAGGCCGTTTGTTTTTTTCTTGTATGACAAAGAAGCTAAGACGATCCTGTTCATGGGAAAGATGGAGAAGCCTTAAACAACAGTCATTAGTCGTGAGTCAATAGTCCTTATGTTTGAAAGTACAAGACTCCGCACTAACGACTTTTAAAATAGCTTCCCCTGCCCTCCCGGTACCTGGAACTTTGTTCTATCCAAACTCCATTCCTCCGCATTCATCCCATATAGCTTGCCATATTTTTTATATTGCTGCGCTACCATTTGTGCAATATTTCCTTCGCCCCGCATCCGCACACCCCAGCGGGTATCATTCACTTTTCCATCATGACTTTGCTCGATCAAATGCCAGATCTTATCGGCCCTCTCCGGGAAATTCTTATATAACCAATCATGGAACAGGAATTTGATCGCTCCATTCAAACGGATAAAAGTATAGGCAGTGAAGGTGGCTCCATTATCCTTTGCTGCTTTCATGATACGCTGCATCTCATGTTCATTCAATCCCGGTATCATCGGCCCCATCATGATGCCCATACGGACGCCGGCGCTGCTTAATTCATTGATCACTTTCAGTTTTTGTTTGGCCGTGGTGGTCCGGGGTTCCATCACTCTCCGCAGGTCTTCGTTGAAGGAGGTAATGGAAACCATTGCTGAAACAATTTTCTTCTTCGCCATTTCCTGCAATACATCTTTGTCTTTCAATATCCAGGAATTCTTGGTAAGTATACCTACCGGTTGATTGAATTCATTGCATACTTCCAGTAATCCTCTTGTCAAACGATAGGTTTGCTCTGCCGGCTGGTAACAATCGGTATTACCGCTCAGCATGATCGGGGTGGCATCCCATTTTTTATGCAGCAGGAATTTTCGAAGCAGTTGCGGCGCATTTTTTTTGACAATGATCTTTCTTTCAAAATCAAGCCCGGCGCTATAGCCCCAGTATTCGTGTACATTTCTTGCATAACAGTAGATGCATCCATGCTCGCAACCGGCATAAGGATTCATGCTGTACATCATACCTACATCGGGGCTTTCCACTTTATTGACGATCGTTTTCGATTCCTGCTCCATATAGATGGTAGGCGAATTGGATTCTTCCCAATCGTCAATACCTTCTATATGTTCCCTGGTTACTTCATTCTTGAAGAATTTGTTTTTTGTATTGAACTGTGCACCTCTTCCCTGCAAATATGATGTCCCTTCCCCTTTTGAAATATCACCTTCATTATTGCTTTGCGGGGTATTATCTTTTGGCTTGACCTTGTAATGGTCCTGTTGTAATTTTTCTGACATATCCTATTTCGTTTTGGTTAGTAGTAATAAAAAAAGGAGAACAAAGAGTTTTCTCTTTCTCACAACGGCCGCCGGGGTTTTTAACCTTCGACGGGGTATCCTTACTCACTTACTCTTTATTCTCCCTACTCACGATCCCATCCCACTTTATAGTTGTTACTGTTACGAACTATCGTTATCCAAATAATTCTCCCTGTTTTGTTGTTATCGGCATGTTCTGAAATTCAAAGTGACCAATAGCCTGATATTTTATTCTCTGTCCATCGTACTCTTCAATAGGTCTTCGCAGTAATTTCATACTATCGGCTATAAACCGACCTGTGAAATGCTTATTGCTATATTCTAACCATCCTTTTTCATACTGCCATGGTTTCAATTTTCTTGCGATGGTCAAATGTGGCTCCATGATGAAATGAGGTTTGTTATCCTTATTTAATTTCATCAAGTCTTGCGCCTCTGCACGGATCGCTCTTACTAAACCTTGTACGGGTAGCTTACTCGTCACATTAATATAAATTGTGTGAGAAGGAAAACTTCCAAAATCTTTTAGTTCAACTTTGAATGGAGTAAATCCCATCGAAAGCGTCCGTAGCTTATTGATGATCTTCTCTTCTTTCATCGCATACTGAACAAAGTTGGCCAGCGTGATATGTGGCTTTCCATATTTTGCATAATCGGAGTTATACTCCTTAGCAAATTCCTCTTTCACTTTCATGATACGGTTCCATAATTCCTCATGCGGACCCAGCACCAATAAATACTCATATACCCGGTAACCCGGGATCGTGTTCACAATAGTTTTCATACCCATCCATTTTAAAATCCAAACAATTTAACCCATTTTCTTAGCACTAATTTACTAAATAATTTAGTTATTCCAAATTTTTTTATCACCTTTATACAGGAAATTTTTATTTATAACACTTTACTGAACTTCTCTCCTCCGGAGAGCTATTGGTGAGGCAAAACTTTATGTATGGAAGGGGAAGAATTTTACGGGGCGGCGTATAAAGGCTCGAAGCAGTTCACACAGCAGGAAGTAAAGACAGCCAATGCCACCGGCTTTGGCGCGGCAGCCGATGACTATATGGAACGGGGCATCGATCTGAATGAACAACTCATCCGGAACAAGCCGGCTACTTTTTTCTTCCGCATGAAAGGTGATGCAATGAAAGAGGCGGGCATCTTCGATGGCGATATATTGATCGTGGACCGCTCATTGAAAATGGTCAATGGCAAAGTGATCGTGGCCATCCTGAATGGAGAATTATTGGTGCGACGATTTCATAAGAATTTTTCTTCGACATTTCTCATTGCCGAGAATGATCGTTATAAAAATATCAACCTGGCAGAGTTCAGCAATTTCTCCGTGTGGGGGGTAGTGACCTATGTTATTCATCCGTTATAAAAAACCTCGTCAGCGGTTAAAAAAACCCCGTCGACGGTTGAAAACCTCGACGGCGGTTGTTAGAAAAAAATATTTTTGGTTGATGTTTATTCAACCAATTATAGAAGGCGAGTTCTTTCATATTTCTAATCGGGGTGTAAACGGGGAAGATCTTTTTAAGGAAAAAAGGAACTATTATTATTTCCTTGAACAATATAGGGTTTATTGTTCCGATATACTCGAGACATGGGCGTACTGCTTGTTAAAAAATCATTTTCATTTACTGGTATACATAAAAGAGAATGTAGAAGTACTCCGAAAAGATGGCAAAGGAATGTTTCGACTGAACGCTTCGAAACAGCTTGGTCATTTTTTCAATTCATATGCACAGTCTATCAACAAAGCTCATAACAGGACCGGGCCTTTATTTGAATCACCATTTGAAAGAAAGTTGGTAGCTGATGAGAGATATATCGTCGCAATGATCCACTATTGCCACAACAACCCGGTGAAACATGAATTTGTGAAAGATATGAGAGACTGGGAATTCTCTTCTTATCATTCCTTATTAAATGGGGAGGGGAAGATTGTGGCCAGGGAAAAAGTCATGACCCTCTTTGGTGGCATAGAGGCGTTTAAAAAAGCTCATTCGGCAAAGACCGATGATAAAAGTGTTGATAATTATATTATCGAATAATCAATTAAACCGCGGACGGGGTCTTTGACCACCGTCCGGGTTTTTCAAAGATGAAAGCAATAGTTGACTGCAATAATTTCTATTGTTCCTGCGAACGGTTATTCAAACCGCATCTCGACAGGAAGCCCGTCGTTGTGCTGAGTAACAACGATGGCTGCATCGTATCCCGAAGCGATGAAGCTAAAAAACTGGGAGTAGAAATGGCGGGGCCCTATTTCATGGCAAAACCATTGATAGAAAAACATGATGTCGCTGTTTTTTCTTCCAATTATAATTTATACGGCGACCTGAGCTGGAGAGTAATGGAAACATTACGGATCCTGTTGGGAAAAAAGAATGTCGAAGTGTATTCAGTCGATGAAGCATTCGTTGACCTCAGCATCTTTTCACCGGAAGAATTACCCGCCATCTCCAAAGAGATCAGGAGAACAGTGGAAGATTGGACCGGTATCAAAGTATCCATTGGTGTAGCGCCCACCAAAGTGCTGGCAAAACTTGCTAATCGCTTATCCAAAAAAGATAAGATAAGAACGGAATGCGTGGTGGTATTAGATACGGAAGAAAAAATAATGGAAGCCCTACGAAAAACACCGGTCGGTGATATTTGGGGCGTAGGCCGGCAATATGCAAAAAAATTAGAAGATTGGGGAGTATACGATGCGCTGCAGTTAAGAAACCTCAGCGAAGAATTTGCCAGTGTTTATTTTGGCGGCGTTGTCGGGGCAAGATTGATCAGGGAACTCAGGGGAGTTACTTCCAACGAAATGGAAGAGGAACTGGTCAGCAAAAAAATGATTGCTACGACAAGGATGTTCGGCAACCCCGTAGCTGATATCGATTCCATCAAAGAGGCTGTAGCGACCTATACATCGAGAGCGGCGGAGAAGTTAAGAAGACAACATGGCGCTGCCAATAAGATCCATGTTTTCGTGGTAACAAAAGGAGAGAATCATAATGTGGATTGGAGAGGTGCCACGAATGCCGATTCTGTCACACTTCCTTTCGCCACTTCTTTTACCAATGAGTTGATAAAGCCGGCTGTTGAACTGGTCGATAAATTATACAAGAAGGGAACACTCTATAAAAAAGCAGGTGTGATGCTAAGCGGCATTGTCCCGGATGCTTCCATCCAGGGAAACCTGTTCTTATCCGAAACAAAGAATTGCGAACGCAAACTGATGGACATGATCGATAATGTGAATTTCAGTCAACGCGATGATGTTTTGAAATTTGCGGCCTCAGGCACCACCCGCAACTGGAAGATGCAACAGAATTTTATCAGCCCGCGATACACTACAAGATGGGATGAATTATTTGAAGTACACTGATCATAGAATGATTGCTGCATTGTTTGATTGTTAGATTGTTGTCGGTGTACTAACAATCAAACAATTCAACCATCTCTTCAGTCAAATAATCCTCTGGACTTTGGTTTAGTTTTTACTTTCGCCAATTCTTCCTCACTGATGAATGTGGGCTTGATCAGGTTCAACCCACATTCCTTATTTAATTTATCAACGAGATAAACGGTGAGCTCCGGTGATGTTGCTTCATCATGCATATGCATGAAAAAGTAAAGTTCTTCCATTCCTTTATCCAGCCAATACTTCATCCGCTTTACCCATGCATCGCATCTTGTATAATCTGATCTATGCAAGCTATTACCCACATAACGGATAAAAGCTTTCGGCGCCGTTAAATGCATATGTGCGCAATCTCTCCTGCCCGCTGTATCGGTGATCACCGCTCCCATGTCCAGGGAAGACAATGTTTCAAACATTTCTTTTTCGATCTCTTTTTTTGCAAACCAATCCGGGTGACGAACCTCTAAAAAGAATTGCAGGTCCTTTGGCAACGAAGCGAGATAATCAAACAACTCTTTTCTCCTGTTGGGTGAAAAGCTATCGCTTACCTGTACGAAGATGGGACCGAGATGCTTTTCAAATCCCATAATGCCGCGAAAGAATTCATTCGTGATAAATTCTTTCCCCTTCAAACTTCCAAAATGGGTCACTCCTTTGTACATCTTAGGGCAAAACTTAAAATCCATTCCCTTTGCCTTCTCTGCCCATTTTTTTATTCCTGCTTCCCCGTATACTTTATAATGTGTTGCATTCAGCTCAATAGAATTATAGTGATGAACATAATGCTGCAAAAAATCTTTTTCCTTTGTTTTAGGCGGATAGATCTTGCCGACCCATTCTGTTCGTCCCCATTTAGCACAACCAAGATATACTTTGGCATTCTTCGCCGGTTTACCTTTCAATATCTTTTTATTCCAGGCAGGTTCAGCCGGCAATGAAAAATCAACTTTGTCCAGTTCAGTATCCGGCACTCTTCCAAATTCCATATATATTATTTATACTTCAAATCTACATATCTTAGGTAAACAAATATTTATTTATGCGTTTGCTTATTCTTCTCCTGCTTCTTTCCTCTTCATCACTCGCACAGCAAAGACCCAATATCATTTATATCATGAGCGACGATCACGATGCAGATGCGATCAGCGCTTATAATAAAAAATTCATTGCCACTCCCCATATCGATCGCCTCGCCAAAGAAGGCATGCTATTCTCCAGGAATTTTGTGGCCAATTCTATTTGCGGACCGGTTCGGGCCACGCTGATAACAGGACAACATTCCCATAAGAACGGGATGAAGGATAACCGTACAAGATTTGATTCATCCCGGCTCACGATGCCAAAGATCTTCCAGCAGAACGGTTATCAGACAGCGATCGTTGGTAAATGGCATCTGATCTCTTACCCGACTGGCTTTGATTACTGGAAGATATTACCCGGTCAGGGTCTTTATTTTGAACCCCGGTTCATTTCCATGAAAGGTGATACCAGCACCTATCATGGCTATGCCACCGATGTCATCACCGATGAAGCGATCAAATGGCTCGATAACCGCGATAGGAACAAGCCTTTTGTGCTGCATATCCACCACAAAGCGCCGCATCGTTATTTCCTGGCCCCGTTGAAATACATTGAGCAATTTCATACCAGGAAATTTCCTGAGCCCTCTACGTTATATGTCGATACGGCCGGGCATGGTACGGCATGGCGCTTGCAAACCATGAGCATCGAAAGAGATATGAAACTATCCAGCGACCTGAAGGTCGATCCGAAATACCTGATGGATATTCCCTGGCTCAAACCTGATTCAGCAGAGATAGCATATTACCATGCCATCTTCAATCGCATCCCCGAACCCGAACGCTCTGCCATTAAAAAAATATATGAAGAAAGAGGAAAGCTGATACAGGAACTAAAACCAAAAGGGAAAGAATTATTGAAATACAAATACCAATGGTATATGCAGGATTATATGGCTTGCGTAGCATCCATAGATGAAAATGTAGGACGGGTGCTTGACTACCTGGATAAAAATAATTTGACCAATAATACCCTGGTGATCTATACCGGCGACCAGGGAATGTATTTGGGTGAGAATGGCTGGTTCGATAAACGATGGATGTATGATGTATCCATGCAGGCACCGATGCTGATGCGATGGCCCGGGGTCATAAAAGCCGGTTCAGTGAATAATTTCATGAGCCAGACCATTGACTATGCTCCTACCATGCTCGATGCGGCCGGTATAAAAGCTCCGGACTCCATGCAGGGCATCAGCCTCGTCGCTCCTTATATCCATAAAATAAAAATGGCGCAACGTGATAATCTCTATTATCATTTCTATGAATACAAAGCCGATCATACTGTATTGGAGCATTTGGGAGTAAGGGGACAACGATACAAGCTGATCTATTTTTATACGGTCAATGAATGGGAGCTTTATGACCTGAAGACCGATCCACAGGAACAAAAAAATCTTATCCGGTCAGTTAAGCATCAAAAGATCGTAGAGCAGATGAAGGAAGAATTAATAAAGTTGAGAGACAAATATGATGACCATGAACCCGCCGGCATACTGCATTAAAGGATATCTTTTATTTAGCCACGGATCTATATATCTTTTGCCACGAATAACACGAAAAACACGAAAAAATAATTAAATGCAGATCAACGGACACTGATTAGTGCGATCCGTGTAATTCGTGGCAAGCCTTACTGATATTTTTTATACAACGAGTACAAAACTTTTTCAGCCGCCGGTGTCATTCGCTTCGTAGTGTCCTGCAAAAAATGTCTTTTGAATCCAACGATCGCTGCTGTCGTATCCTTTATATCATACCCGACGATGCGGATCGCTTCGAGATAATTAAAATTCGCCGGCACCTGCACACTGGTCGTATCATTCCACCAAAGGCCAAAACCTTTTTCGTTCAATTGTTTCCAGGGAAAGCGCCAATTGGGATCGTTCTTTCTTGTAGGCGCAATATCGCCATGCCCGATAAAGTTGGCAGCGGGAACGCTATACGCTTTTTTTAACCGGTCCAATAAGGTAACAAGGCTATTGATCTGTGCTTCGGAAAAAGGTTCAAAACCATTATTGTCCAGTTCTATTCCTATACTGGATGAATTCAGGTCGGTGGTATTTCCCCATTTACTTACGCCGGCATGATGCGCCCTCAACAGGTCATTGAGCATATGAAATACGGTTCCGTCGCGGCAGATCACATAATGAGCACTTACTTCTCTTGAATCCTGTGTAGTGAATGTTTTTACCGTTTCGTCGCAACTGTTCTGTGCCGTATGATGAATGATCACATAATTGGGACGGCGCATGGTGAAATTGGTGGTACCGGCCCAATCCATTGCATAAGGCAACCCGGCTGAATCTTTCAAAGGATATTCATCGAGCAGCTTTGCATAGGCTTTGATCTTGTCGCGGTAAATTTTATTGGTAGCGGCATGTTTGCTTTCCGAACAACTGTATAGAATAATAGTTGCTGAAAAAAAGAATAGTAATAGATATTTCATAGCGGCATCAAAGATAATGGGAATGGAACGCTGATGACGCAGATGAAACGGATTTACGCAGATTATTCTTGCGGTTTTTTGCCGTCGCCATAAGAAGAATAAAGAATGATGAGATGAGACTTATTCGAACTTACGATACACCATATAAATGATCTTACGCACCTCTGCATTTATAATTACAGAGTTGTCATTCATAAAATGTCTTTTGAATGATGCTAATGCAGAAGCGGGTGAAGAGATATCGTAACCAATTATCCGCAGACCTAATAAATAATCAAAATTATCCGGCACTTCTACATTGGTCGTATCGTCGTACCAGAGACCAAAACCTTTTTCACTTAAAGCCTTCCAGGGAAATTGTACACTGGGATCTACTTTTCTTGTCGGTGCAATATCTCCATGCCCGATAAAATTAGCCGCCGGTATCTTATACGCTGTTTTCAACCTATCGAGTAAGATCGTTAAACTATTCAGTTGTGCTTCGGTAAATGGCTGGTAACCGTTATTGTCCAGTTCGATACCAATACTGCTTGAATTAAGATCGGTGTTATTACCCCATTTACTGTCGCCGGCATGATGAGAACGTAAAAGATCATTGAGCATATGATGTACCGTTCCATCCTTACAAATAACATAATGAGCGCTGGCCTCTCTTCCGCCCGGGGTAGCAAATGCCTGCAATGTTTCTTCACAACTATTATTGGCAGTGTGATGAATGACCACAAAATTGGGGCGACGCAAACCCATATTCGGAGTGCCCACCCATTCTTCAGCATAGTTCAGACCTGCTGAATCCTCCATGGGATTTTTGAAAATAACTTTGGCCAATGAATCGACCATCTGGTAATAAAGCTGGTTGGCCTTGCCATATTTTGCCAGTACCGTTCCTATTCCTGCATTCGTTACACCTTTTGAATTGCCCGATTCTGCTGAATCTTTTGAAGTGGTTACCGTGCTCTTAAGCAATAATTCCTGGGGACCATGGATGTTATTCACCTGGTTCTGAGCTGATACCGTTCGTATCAACCCGCTGCATAATATAAAAAGGATAAAACCCCTCAAAGGTCTCCTGGTGGCGTTCGGTAGCATCCTTAAAAATAATATTTTTATTTTCTTTGTTTGTTATAATGATGATAAAACCTTTTGTTAGGTTTTCCACCACTACTCCTTAAACGGGGATGATAAGCCGGAGCAGCGCCCAGTTCTTCAGGCACTTGTGCTTTCTCAACTTCTTTTTCTAGTAATTTTTCGATAAGGGCAAATTTATTATGCTCTTTCTCCCCGATCAATGTATAAGCTATTCCATCAGCTTCGGCCCGGGCGGTACGACCGATACGATGTACATAATCTTCACCATCTGCGGGCACATCATAATTGATAACAAGATCGATCGTATCGATATCGATACCGCGGCTTAAGATATCAGTAGCCACCATTACAGGAATGCGGCCTGCCGTAAATGCACTCAACACATTTTCTCTTTCCGATTGCTCAAGGTCGCTGTGGATCTCGGCAACATTTATTTTACCATGCTTTAATTCTCTTGTCAGTTGTTTCACCGATTGTTTGCGGCTGCAAAACACCAATGCATTCTTATACGGCGTCTCTTTCAATAATTTTTTTACCAAAGGCAATTTCTGCGGCTCATACACCACAAATGCTTTCTGAACGATCTTAGCGGGAGGTTTGGAGATAGCGATATTGATCTCTGCCGGCTGATGTAATATCTTTCTTGCGAGTTGTCTTATCTTCTCCGGCATCGTTGCAGAGAATAATAAACTCTGTCTTTTAACAGGAAGCGCTTTCAATATTTTATTGATATCATCCTGGAAACCCATGTCGAGCATACGATCTGCTTCATCCAATACCAGGAATTGCAAACCTTTGAAGCTGACATAACCCATGTTCAGATGAGCGATCATTCTCCCGGGAGTACAAACAATGATATCGGCTCCCATCTGCAATGCCTTTTTTTCATTGATGAAATTATCGCCGTTATTGCCGCCGTAGATGGCAATAGAACTAAGATGAGTGAAATAAGAAAGACCTTCCACATGCTGTGATATCTGTATCGCCAGTTCTCTTGTAGGAACAATTATCAGGGCACCGGTCTTTCCATCCACATGATTCTTCAGCAGGTTATTCATGACCGGCAATAAAAAAGCGGCTGTCTTACCCGTACCAGTTTGTGCCGAAGCGATCACATCTCTTCCTTCCAGTATAGGTGGGATCACCTGTTCCTGTACGGGAGTCGCTGTTTCATAGTTGGAATCTTCTATGCCTTCAAGAAGGTTGGGATGAAAATTAAATTCTGTAAAACGCAAAATTGAACTGTTTAAGAAAGAGGCAAAGGTAGTTTAAAATAATCAGGGGTCGAAGAGTATTACTACTATGATCGGCCGGCAATTCGATTCAACAGGTCATGAACCCGCCATTCACTATTCACCATTCACTTGTTCAAATATCCCGCATTGATGTACCTTTCATAAAAACTTATATGGCAGCACAGTTTGGCATGATCGGTTTGGGTACGATGGGAAGAAATCTTGTGTTGAATATGGCTGATCACGGTATTGCGGTTTGTGGATATGACCGCAACCCCGACCAGCAAAAAAGATTGACGGAAGAAGGGAAAGATAAGCCGGTGCAGGTGGCAACAAACATGAAAGAATTTGTCGCCAGCCTTGAGCTTCCCCGAAGAATTATGATGCTGGTACCGGCCGGAAAGATCGTAGATGCCGTCATCGATGAGATAAGTCCTTTACTCCAAGCCGGTGATATATTGATCGATGGAGGCAATTCTCATTTTACAGATACCGATACACGAATTGAAAGATTAAAACCAACCGGTATTCATTTTACCGGTATGGGAGTGAGTGGCGGTGAAGATGGTGCAAGATTTGGTCCCAGTATGATGCCGGGTGGTAATAAAGATGGCTATGCTGAATTGAAGAATATACTGGAAAAGATCGCTGCACAAACCGACGAAGGGGCTTGTGTAACATTTGTCGGCAATGGTTCAGCCGGTCATTATACTAAAATGGTGCATAATGGAATTGAATATGCCATGATGCAACTGATCAGTGAAGTGTATGACCTCATGAAAAGCGCCGGCATTTCCAACAATGAACTGCAACAACTATTTTCAAGCTGGAACTCTTCAGAGCTCCGGTCTTTTTTAATTGAAATAACCGCAACTGTTCTACGTAAAAAAGATGAGGAAACAGGAGAACCATTGGTAGCACTGGTATTGGATAAAGCCAAACAAAAAGGTACGGGCATGTGGACATCTCAAAGCGCCATGGAACTGAATGTTCCCATACCCACCATCGATGCAGCCGTCAGCATGAGATATATCTCATCCATGAAAGACGAACGGCTCGCAACAGCGTCGTTGTACGATCATTCAAAAAAACAATTGGCTACAGGTAAGGCAGCATTGATCCCGCTCTGCAAAAATTCATTGCAATTTGGATTCCTCTTATCGTATGCACAGGGCCTGCATCTTTTAAAGATCGCATCGGATACATATAAATATGAGATAAATATTGCAGAGATATTGAGAATATGGAAAGGCGGTTGTATCATTCGTTCCGGGATGTTGAATGAACTGCACAACGCTTACCGGCAGGATGCTGCATTGCATAATATTATACAATCACCCGCTTTTCAACCGGTGTTAGCGGCCCTTCGGAATGATATAGCTTCGCTTATCAAAATAGCCACGGAAAATAAAATACCGACGGCAGCCTTATCGGCTACACTAAATTATTTTGATGCGTATTGTTCGGCCCAATTACCTGCTAACCTTATCCAGGCACAGCGGGATTATTTTGGTGCGCATACATACGAACGAACCGATAAACCAGGAACTTTCCATACAGAATGGAATTAAACTAATTCGATCATGTTCAAAGATAAAATGGCCCCGGCCAATATTGTGATCTTCGGCGGTAATGGCGATCTCGCCTGGCGAAAATTGATACCCGCCTTTTATAATCTTTATATCAATGGCTTCATGCCTGCTGATTTTTCTATTTATGGCGTCCATTATCAGCCCATGAAAGAAAAAGATTATGAAAAACATTTACTGGAAGGAGTGAATACTTTTTCCCGCAGCGGAAAAGTAAAAGCAGCCGAGTGGAAAAAATTTTCGGAGCGGATCTTTTATTTCCATGGCGATTTTACTTATGACGATACCTACAGTCGCTTGCAGGAACAATTAACCGCCAACGATAAAAAATGGAAAACAAGAGCTGTTCGCTTATTTTATTATTCCGTGGCGCCCCGTTTCATCGAACCGATCTCCTTATTATTAGCGAAACATGATCTTGCTAGCAATATCGCTATGGATCGTATCGTGGTGGAGAAACCTTTTGGCAGCGATCTTCATACGGCCCGGGAACTGAATCAACTGCTCACTACTCATTTCAGGGAAAAACAGATCTATAGGATCGATCATTACCTCGGAAAAGAAACGGTACAGAACCTGCTGGCATTTCGCTTTGCCAATATTGTATTCGAATCGATCTGGAATCACAACTACATCGATCATGTCCAGGTCACTGTTGCCGAAAGTATCGGCGTAGGAGAAAGAGGGAATTATTATGAAACAGCAGGTGCATTACGGGATATGATCCAGAATCACCTGATGCAATTATTATGTATCACCGCCATGGAGCCACCCGTCTCGATAGATGCCGAAGAGATCCGGAATAAAAAAGCAGATGTATTGAAAGCAGTGAGACCCCTGACAAAAAAAGATGTGGCGGAGAATGTGATACGGGGACAATACGCTGCAGGTAACAAGCAAGCGGCCTACAGGAATGAAAAGAATGTAAATAAGCATTCGCCCGTTGAGACTTTTGTTGCGTTGAAATTATTTATCGATAACTGGCGCTGGCAAAATGTTCCCTTTTATTTGCGAACCGGCAAATCGCTTGCAAAGACAACTTCATTGATCGTTGTACAGTTCAAACCGGTACCGCATAATTTATTTGATGCAAAGGTCATCAGCGATCAGCGACCTAACCAGCTTATCATTAGCCTGCAGCCTGAAATGGAGATCACTCTTTTATTTCATGCAAAAGAGCCGGGTGTTCAATTGAAAATTGCACCGGTAGAAATGGATTTTACCTACAAAGAAAGTTATGATGCGCCTGTTCCGGAAGCTTACGAAACTTTATTGCTGGATATTTTGGAAGGCGATGCGGCATTATTTATGCGGGCAGACCAGGTAGAAGAAGCATGGAAAGTAGTGACGCCCATCATAGAGACATGGAAAAAAGAACCGGCACCACGCTTTCCTAATTATAAACCCGGCGGTTGGGGTCCTGCCAAAGCAGCCACATTGATCAAAGAACAAGGTTGCACATGGACATTATTACCGGAGAATGGTATTACCAAAAACAAGATGAGAAAAAGATGAAACAAGATACTTCGGTAACAATATGGAAAGATCATGAAGCGGCCAGTATAGCAGCTGCGCATTATTTTGTGATGCTTTGTCGCCAATGCATTGCAAAAAAAGGAAGGTTCACGGTTGCTTTGTCGGGCGGCAACACCCCGAAAAGATTATATGAGTTATTGGCTTCTCCATTGTTCAGCCAAAATATTCCCTGGGAAAAAGTGTTTTTCTTTTGGAGCGATGAAAGGTTCGTCTCTCATACCGATCCTGAAAGTAATTACAGGATGGCCTGGGAAACATTGCTGCATCATATCCCTGTCAGTGATAAGAATATTTTTGCAGTCCCGGTTGCTGGTGAAGCAAAAGCTGCTGCCAAAGAATATGAGCAAAGCATTCTTTCATTTTGGAAAAAGAAAAAAGTAGTGTTCGATTGTATCCTCTTAGGCATCGGTGAAGACGGACATACCGCTTCTTTATTTCCCGGCACAAAAATTTTAAAAGAAAAGAAAAGGCTGGTAAAAGAAGTTTGGCTGGAAGAAAAAAGATCCTGGCGGATCAGTTTTACATTACCACTTATTAATAATGCTTCATCCCTTATTTTTTTGGCAACAGGAAAAGAAAAAGCAGCTGTGCTTTCAACTATATTGACAAAGAAAAAAAAGAAAGCCCTATTGCCGGCACAAATGGTAAAACCAGTAAATGGAAATGTTTCCTGGATGCTGGATGAGGAAGCTGCCGCTAAAATTCAGCCTGCCTGATCATAAAAAATAGTTGCCAATTCCTTCAATGGTTGTAACTTTCTGATACATTACCATCCTTTTTTTTATGCAACCAACAACTACAACCCGACCAGCAAGTCGCAGGCTTTTTACTTTCGTCCTGCTCCTTATTTCTCTTTATACTTCGGCACAAACAGACAGTCTCGCCTTTGGCGATAAAAAAAGACTACCCGATGGATTGATGGGTAAAATTTATGAATTACCGGAGAATACAACGAAGCTGCCCGATTTCGATACGATGAAAGCTGTCGGTACGCTGTTTGTAAAAAAGATCGATGTGCCGCGGCGTGACTGGAGAACAGGATTTCCGGGTGTAAGCCGTCATGAATGGTTTGGCATTGTTTATACCGGTTCATTCAAGGTAAAAAAAGCAGGGCATTATACGTTCCGTTTATATAGTGATGATGGCGCAAAATTATTTATCGATAAAAAGCTGGTGATCGATAATGATGGTGTACATGGACCGGGTTCAAGACTGGGTGAGTTTGACCTGGATGCATCGCGGCATTCTATCCGTATCGAATATTTCCAGGGACCGCAATGGGAAATAGCGCTACAATTATTCGCCACCTTCGATAAAGAAACGGAAGAGGTTTTCCCGGGAAATAATTTTACTCTCTCTGCACCGGGACAACAAACTCCATTGAAGAACTACCTGGTCTATGCCGCTATTGGCATCGTTGTGCTGTTGATCCTTTGGTTATGGATAAGAAGAAAAAGAAAGGTGCCTACAGCTTAAGTGCCGATCACATATTCCTGCGATATTGTCCGCCCACTTCATACAATGCATGAGTGATCTGGCCAAGCGAACAATACCTGACTGTTTCCATCAACTCTTCGAAAAGGTTGCCATTATTGATGGCCACTGATTTCAGGCGACTGAGCATTTCGCCCGATCTGCTTTCATTCCTATCCCAGAATGACCGGAGATTGCTTATCTGTAATTCTTTTTCGTCGGTCGTGCTGCGAATGACCTCGGTGGGTAAAATAGTAGGGCTTCCTTTTTTACTGAGGAAAGTATTTACACCGATCAATGGCAATTCACCGGAATGTTTTTGATGTTCGTAATACAAGCTCTCTTCCTGTATCTTATTCCTTTGATACATTCTTTCCATCGCACCCAGTACGCCACCTCTTTCCGTGATACGATCGAACTCTGTCAATACTGCTTCTTCCACCAAATCGGTCATCTCTTCGATCGCAAAAGAACCCTGTGTAAAGTTCTCTGTCTTGGCAGAACCCAATTCCCTATTAATAATTAATTGTATTGCCATCGCCCTGCGAACACTTTCTTCCGTCGGCGTAGTGATCGCTTCATCGTATGCATTCGTATGAAGAGAATTGCAATTATCATAGATGGCATACAAGGCCTGCAATGTTGTTCTTATATCATTGAAGTCTATTTCCTGCGCATGCAAACTTCTACCCGATGTTTGAATATGATATTTCAGCATCTGGCTCCGCTTGTTCGCTTTGTATTTATATTTCATGGCCTTTGCCCAGATACGTCTCGCTACTCTCCCGATCACACTGTATTCGGGATCCATTCCATTGCTGAAGAAGAAAGAAAGGTTGGGAGCAAAATCATCGATATTCATGCCGCGGCTCAGGTAATACTCCACATAAGTAAATCCATTGGCGAGTGTAAATGCCAATTGCGTAATAGGATTCGCCCCGGCCTCCGCAATATGATAACCGCTGATGGAAACAGAATAAAAATTGCGGACATTTTGTTTGATGAAATATTCCTGCACATCCCCCATTAGCTTCAATGCAAATTCGGTGGAGAATATACAAGTGTTCTGCGCCTGGTCCTCTTTTAAAATATCTGCCTGCACCGTTCCTCTTACCTGTGATAAGGCTTCTGCTTTTATTTTTTTGTAAACGTCTGCCGGCAACACATCGGCGCCTGATAATCCAAGTAATCGAAGGCCTAATCCATTATTACCTGCTGGCAAAGCTCCTTTCAATTCTCCTTTTTGCGGAATGACCAGCTTGCCATCTGTCCCGGTATACGCCGGCAGGATACCATTCTTATATTTTTCTTCAATGATCTTATTGACACTCTCTTTAAGATCATTATGCTGCAAAATATATTTCTCACATTGCTGATCGATGGCTGCATTCATAAAAAATGCCAGTAGCATCGGCGCCGGTCCGTTGATGGTCATCGATACGGATGTCTTCGGATCGCAAAGATCAAAACCGCTGTATAATTTTTTGGCATCATCCACAGTGGCAATACTGACACCACTGTTGCCCACCTTTCCATAGATATCCGGGCGATGATCGGGATCTTCTCCATATAATGTCACCGAATCAAATGCCGTGGACAATCGTTTTGCCGGCTGATCCACACTGACATAGTGAAATCTTTTGTTCGTTCTTTCAGGCCCGCCCTCACCGGCGAACATTCTTGTCGGATCTTCGCCTTCTCTTTTTAATGGAAATGAGCCCGCAGTAAAAGGAAAGCTTCCGGGTACATTTTCCTGCGACTGCCATTGCAGTATATCGCCCCAGTCTTTATATTTTGGTAAAACGACTTTGGGAACTTTCGTACCGCTCAGGCTTTTGGTGGTCATCGGCAATTTGATCACTTTATCCCTGACGGTATACTCGTAAAACTCTTTTTTGTATTCAGCTATTTTATTCGGCCAGTTGCTGATGAGTTTACGGGCTACGGGGGTTAATTGTTCTGTGTAGAAGTCGATTTGTTTTTGAAGGGCCTCGCCCAGTCCCTCCGCAAGAGGGGTTTTAGTCTCCGAGCTTTGAATAGTTTTTAAGGTTCCATTAAGCTGGTAAAGTTTGGAAGCTATGGCGGCCTGGTCTTTTACCAATTGATCATAGCCCCGGTTATTCTCTGATATTTCGGAAAGATATCTTACACGGCTCGCAGGAATAACGGCCTGGGAAACCTTTGCCGTTTCTGCAAAATGATATTCTCCGAATGTTATTTTTGTTTTGGCTTCAATTTTTTTCAGCATCAGCTCAAATAAATGATTGACGCCATCGTCATTGAATTTGCTGGCCATTGTTCCGATGATCGGCAGGTCAGCATCTTTGGCCGTAAACAACTGGTGATTCCTTTTATACTGTTTCTTCACATCCGCCAATGCATCCAATGCTCCCGCTTTATCGAACTTATTGATGCAGACAAGATCTGCATAGTCCAGCATATTTATTTTTTCCAGTTGCGATGCGGCGCCATACTCCGGCGTCATCACATACATACTTACATCGCAATAATCGAGGATGCTGGCATCGCTTTGTCCCACACCCGCCGATTCGAGGATGATAAGATCAAAGCCGGCCTGTTTACAAATATCAATGGCTTCCTGTACGGCACTGCTCAAAGCTGTATTATCATCCCTTGTCGCCAGGCTTCTCATATAGGCTCTCGGGTGAGAGATAGAATTCATTCTTATCCTGTCACCGAGCAGGGCGCCACCTGTTTTCTTTTTAGATGGATCAACAGAGATAACCGCAATTGTTTTTGCTGAAAAGTTATTTAAGAATCGTCTTACGATCTCATCCGTCACCGAAGATTTGCCGGCACCACCTGTTCCGGTTATTCCCAGAACCGGGATCCTGGCTCCCGACTCCTGACTCCCGACTCCCGACTGTGTTCCGTTCTCCGCATTGGTAATTTGTCTCGCTATCTTTCTTACATCCTTCGCTTCTTCCAGTTTCAATGCCGTTTTATAATCGGCCTTTCCATTTAATTGTACATCGCAATTCTTAATTACATCCTCGATCATTCCTTCCAATCCCATCTTTCTTCCATCATCCGGCGAATAAATTCTTGTGATCCCGTATTTATGCAATTCATCGATCTCATCCGGCAGGATCGTTCCTCCACCGCCGCCAAATATTTTTATATGACCGCAACCATTTTCTTCCAGCAGGTCTTTCATGTATTTAAAGAACTCCACATGACCGCCCTGGTAACTGGTAATGGCAATGCCCTGCACATCTTCTTCGATCGCCGTTTCAACGATCTCCTTTACAGAACGGTTATGGCCCAAATGAATGATCTCGGCGCCCTTGCTTTGCATGATGCGGCGCATGATATTAATGGCGGCATCATGACCATCGAACAAACTGGCCGCCGTAACAATACGAACCTTATTTACAGGGGTATAACTCATAAAATGTAAGAATTAGCAAATTTAACCTAAAAAGCCAATCTCTGTTAACCTGTTAAATACAAGGATTGCAGCGGGTTAATTACATTTGCTTATGCAGCATTTGGTTGAATCTATCTCTGCTTTATACAAAAAATGGAAAGGAGCAGAACCCTTATCGGTCGACGTACTACCCCAAAGCGGAAGTGAGCGCCGTTATTTTCGTTTGCATGGAAAAAAAGGATCCGTTATTGGTACTTACGGGGCCAATATCCCGGAGAATAATACTTTCATTTATTTCTCCCGCAATTTCAGGGACAAAAATCTAGCCGTTCCCGAAATATATACCCAGAGTGAAGATGGCATGTACTACCTGCAGGAGGATTTTGGAAATGTATCGCTGCTGGATCATCTCGAATCAAAAGGTTTTACCGAAGAAGTATATTCTCTTTTCAAAAAAAGCCTGGAAGCCATTGCCCATCTACAGGTAAAAGGAGATGAAGGGCTTGATTACAGCGTTTGCCTGACCAATAAAGAATTCGGTAAGCAAGCTATCATGGCCGATCTTCTTTATTTCAAATATTATTTCCTCGATGCGCTACGCAGGCCGTATGATAAACAAAAACTCATCGACGACTTTGAAGCCCTGAGCAATTATCTTACGCATACGGAATATAAATATTTCATGTTCCGTGATTTTCAAAGCCGCAATATCATGGTAACTCCTCCTTCGGAGGGGCTTGAAGAGGCCGTTCATTTCATCGATTACCAGGGTGGCATGAAAGGCGCTCCGCAATATGATGTGGCGTCGATGTTATGGCAGGCAAGAGCTAATCTTCCGGATGCCTGGAAAAACAGTTTGCTGGATGATTACATGGATAGTTTTGAGAAGATCATTGCACAGCAAATTGACAGGAGCGTTTTCCGTAGTCAATACAATGGCTATGTTTTGATAAGATTGTTACAGGTATTGGGCGCCTATGGTTTCCGTGGATTATTTGAAAGAAAAGCACAGTTCCTTACGAGTATCCCGTTGGCGCTTCGCAACCTGAAAGATTTCTTCAACAGTCAAAGCATTGGTATCTCCGTTCCTGAATTCAAAAAAGTATTGGATATGTGTGTGGCCGACGAGGTCATTCAGCAATTCACTCCCACCCAGGCGACGGAACAAACTCCATTGGTCGTAAAGATCAGCAGTTTTTCCTACCGTAAAGAAATGCCGCAGGATGATAGTGGAAATGGTGGTGGATTTGTGTTTGATTGCCGCGGTATTTTGAATCCCGGTCGTATCGACAGCATGAAAACACAAACAGGGAGAGATAAAGAAGTAAAGGATTTTTTGGAACAACAAACAAAAATGCCCGAGTGGCTGAACAGTGTATTTGATATTGTTGATATCACCGTAGAAGAATATATCAAACGTGGATTTGAAAGCTTGATGGTGAGCTTTGGCTGCACCGGCGGTCAGCACCGGAGTGTGTATGCAGCCGATGCAATGGCCAGGCATTTGAGAAATAAATTCAAAGTGAAGATCGAATTGAGACATTGTGTGCAGGATGCGTGTAATTGGCAGAACCCATTGCCGGAAAAGAGATGACTAATAGCAGATAGTTCATAGTTCATGGGCGAAACCGCTATGAAAAATGAACTATGAACAATGAACTAACCCATGCAAACAATGATATTCAGTGCCGGCCTCGGCACACGTTTTAAACCCTGGACAGATAAACATCCAAAAGCGTTGGCAATTGTCAATGGCAAGTCTTTACTCCAGAGAAATATTGAATACCTCCGGCAAAACGGGATAAAAGATATCATTGTAAACGTTCATCATTTTGCAGAGCAGATCGAAAATGCGATCGTGGAAAATGATGGATGGGGGAGCAATATACTGGTCAGCGATGAAAGAAATGAACTATTGGATACCGGCGGCGGGTTATTAAAAGCAAAAGAGCTTTTCGATCCTGGTAAAAGATTTCTCACGTGTAATGTTGATATACTCACCGACCTTGACATCAGTAAACTGACCGGTTTTCATGAGAAAAACAAAGCATTGATCTCTTTCGGTGTGACCGATCGCAAAACCTCCCGCTATCTTTTATTCGATGAGAATAACCGGCTTTCTGGCTGGAGAAATACTAAGACCGGTGAAGAAAAGATAAGAAGAGAAGCCACCCCATTGGTTCAAAAAGCATATAGTTGCGTGGTCGTTTTCGAATATGATATATTCCGCTTAATGGAAGAAAATGATTTTAACAGTAAATTTTCATTGATCGATGTGTATTTGAAACTTGCGGCCGATCATCTTATCCTGGGCTATGATCATTCCGGCGACAGGCTAGTGGATGTAGGTAAACCGGAATCGGTGGCTGTTGCTGAGTCGATCTTTCCGTGAATCGTGAATATGCGTGGTATAATAAAAAAATAACCTCATTGATGATCTTTCGTATGCGGATACCATTGACGATTCACAATTCACCATTGACCATTCATTATTATATAAAGAAATGCAAATACATTTTGAACGGTTTCGATACTGGCCTGCTTTTGGCCTATCTTTCACCCCACAAACACATAAAAATCATATGAAGAAATTTGTTCTTGGCTTTCTCAGCCTTCTTTTATTCATGGATATGTTTGCCCAGTCAAAGTATGACAACAAAGAAGCATTCAATCCACAGTTTTATCCTTATCCCGGCAATGAAGTTCGCACTGCCAGTGGTGAGCCCGGCGTTAAATACTGGCAGAACAGGGCCGACTATAAGATCAGTTGTGTTCTCGATACTGTTCAGCAAACTGTAAGTGGTGATGTAGAGATCTACTATACCAATAACAGTCCCGAGAATTTGAAATTTCTCTGGCTCCAGATGGACCAGAATATTTATAAAAAAGATTCCCGTGCTTCGGCTACTACGACAGAAGCGGGCGGCCGGTGGGCCAATGAGAAATTCACGGATGGTTATGTGGTCAAGTCCATATCCGCAGAATACAATGGAAAAACATATGTTCCGAAAAATATCACTACCGATACAAGAATGCAGGTGTGGTTGCAGGACGCCTTGAAATCAACAGGTGGAAAAATAAAATTGTCGATCAAATTTGAATTCACTGTTCCCGAGTATGGCACGGACCGTATGGGAAGATTGAAAACAAAGAATGGTATCGTGTATGAAGTGGCGCAATGGTTTCCCCGCATGTGTGTGTATGATGATATCCAGGGATGGAATACATTACCTTATTTAGGAGCCGGAGAGTTCTATCTTGAATATGGTGATATCGATTTTACAGTTACTGCTCCTTCCAGCCTGATCGTAGTGGGTTCCGGTGAATTGACCAATCCACAGGAATGTTATACGGCTGAACAAATGAAAAGATGGAATACGGCGAAGACAAGTGATAAGACCGTTGTGATCAGGGGTGAAAAAGAACTCAATGATAAGAATTCGAGACCTTCCTCTGCAATGACAACCTGGAAATTCAAGATCACCAATACCAGGGATGTAGCATGGGCGGCAAGTCGTGCCTTTATACAAGATGCGGCAAAAATAAATTTACCAAGTGGCAAAAAATGCATGGCCATCAGCGCATACCCTGTTGAAAGTATGATCAACAAAGATGGCAAAACCATTAAAGACGGATGGCAGCGCTCTACGGAAATGGTAAAAGGATCAATCGAGCATTATTCCAGTAAATGGTTTGAGTTTCCTTACCCGGCTGCTACGAATGTTGGCGGCATCGTGGGTGGTATGGAATATCCTGGTATCGTTTTTTGCAGTTCAGGCTCTGCGGGTGCCGGCTTATGGGGCGTTACCGATCATGAATTTGGTCATACATGGTTTCCCATGATCGTCGGAAGCAATGAAAGAAAATATGCATGGATGGATGAAGGATTCAATACATTCATCAATGGGCTTTCAACCGATGCATTTCATAATGGTGAATTCAAAGAGGCTGATTTCTTTGGTGATCCGAATTCTTCTTTCATGGTAAAGATGACCTTTGATGACCATATGGATGGCCTTTATAATATCCCGGATGTGATCCAGCAGGGGAATAACCTGGGCTTTGCTGCCTATTCAAAACCATCTCAAATGCTGAACAGTTTGAGAGATGTGATATTGGGTAAAGAAAGATTTGATGCGGCTTTCCGTGAGTATATCAATCGCTGGGCCTTCAAACATCCAACACCATGGGATTTCTTTCATACGATTGAAAATGTATCGGGTGAAGATCTTGGCTGGTTCTGGAGAGGATGGGTATTCAATACCTGGAGACTTGATCAAACGGTAAAGACCGTTGCATATAAGGACGACAAACCGGAGAATGGCGGCGAAATAACGATCGAGACACTGGAAAAAATGCCGATGCCGGTAACGGTACTTGTAAAAGAGGCCAATGGAAAAGAACATCGCATTGACCTGCCGGTAGAGATCTGGCAGCGGGGAAGTCAATGGACCTTTGGCGTACCTACTACCAGTGAAATAAAAGAAGTGGTATTGGATCCTGATAAAAAACTACCGGAATGGAACCGTGATAATAATACCTGGAAGAAAAAAGGATTTTAACCAATAACTATAAACTAATAACTAAAAGTCAGGGGCGTTCATTAAGAACGCCCCTGACTTTTAGTTATCATCTGTTAGTTATTAATTATTGATTTTTCACGGCTATCATACTGATCTCTACATTCACAAATCTTGGTAATGCGGATACCTGTACTGTTTCGCGGGCGGGGAATGCTGCATTAAAATATTTTCCGTAGACCTCATTCACGGCGCCGAACTGGTTCATATCGGTAAGGAAGATGGTTGTTTTTACCACATGACCGAAATCGAGCCCGGCTTCCTGCAGGATGTTTTTCAGGTTATGCATCACCTGGTGTGTCTCTTCCTGTATATCTTTATTCTTCAGGTTGCCGGTGGACGGATCGATACAAACCTGTCCTGAAATGAACAGGAGATTCCCTGTTAAAACAGCCTGGCTGTAAGGACCGATCGGTGAGGGTGCAGCAGAAGTGGTGATAATGGTCTTGCTCATTTGATAAATTAAGAACAGCGAATTTAGCTTTATACATTTTCTTTGCAAAATGAATATCGTTGTTATAACAAATAATGACTTAAGACAAGAATTGCTGGCGCAAGGCCTGCAAGATGTTGTAACTGTTCAGTATACAGAAGAGGTTTCGGCCATTGAAAAAGCAGGTTGCTATATTGATCTTTTATTTCAACCTACCGAAGAACGCATCAACAAATTAAAACAACTGCAACCGGCTTTGATCATTATTAATGCTGTAAGTCTGACCAGCAAAGAATTGCCGGCAGGATTTGTTCGCATGAATGGTTGGCCGGGTTTTTTAAAAAGTAATATCACAGAAGCCAGCACGAATGATGAGACCATAAAGAGTAAAGCAGAAAATATCTTTGCTTGTTTTGGAAAAAAAACAGAATGGGTGGCGGATATTCCTGGCTTCGTTACAGCAAGAGTTGTAAGCATGATCATCAATGAAGCCTATTTTGCATTGAATGAAAAAGTAAGCAGTAAAGAAGAAATAGATACGGCGATGAAATTGGGCACTAACTACCCGTATGGTCCTTTTGAATGGAGCCAAAAGATCGGTTTACAAAATATTCATGCACTGCTTGTATCACTTTCAACATCAAATTCCCGTTACGAGCCTGCAGAACTATTAAAGAAAGAAGCAACAGCATTATGAGTCTTATCCTGAATATCGATACCTCATTAGATATCGCTTCTGTTTGTTTATCGAACGAAGAACAAGTATTGCAGTTTGCTGTCAATGAAGATCAGAAAGATCATGCGTCGTGGCTACATATTACCGTGGCTGCGCTCCTCGAAAAAGCCGGGTACACTTTAAAAGATCTTGCGGCAGTAGCGGTAAGTATAGGCCCCGGTTCTTATACGGGCTTGCGGGTAGGTTTGGCAACAGCCAAAGGATATTGTTATGCATTGCAGATCCCGTTGATCACCGTCAATACTTTAAAATTGATCGCCTTCGCTGCAAAAAATGAAGCGGTTGATCTTATCTGCCCGATGATCGATGCAAGAAGAATGGAAGTCTTCACCACTATTTATACAAAGAATTTTGAGGAAAAAATTCCCCACCAGTCATTGATAATTGATGAAAAAAGTATTGAACAATTATTCTTATCTCCTCATATTCTTTTTTGCGGTAATGCGATAGTTAAAATAAAGCCTCTTCTGTCCAATAAGCATGCATCTATCAGCGAATCAACTGCAAATGCAACTCATCTTTCTCAATTAGCATACTCTTTGTTTATTAATAAAGAGTTCACCGACATTGCTTACTCGGAACCTTTTTATTTAAAAGAATTCTATTCAGGTGTTCAAAAAAGTTAAACTTCATTTTAAAAAGAACATTTATTTCAAAAGAATATTTATCGGAGTTAATTTTGCCGTTTATTTTAACCCACATCTGAACTATGAATAACTATTCTCTTATATTGAATACATCCCGTGACACGGAGACCCCGTTAAAAATAGACCTGCTCAATACAAAAAAAGCAGCCATGGTATTACGGGCCATCAATCATAAGTTGCGCCAGCAGATGCTGCGAATGATCGATGAACATGAAAAAATAACTGTTACCGAGCTGTACCAGAAACTGATGCTGGAGCAATCGGTAGCTTCCCAGCACCTTGCTATATTACGGAAAGCGGGTTTTGTAAAGACCAGCCGGGATGGCAAGTTCATTTATTATTCCGTGAACCTCAACAGGGTGCAGGAGATCAATCGTTTTGTGAACGATCTTTTACGTTAATTTTTTCTTTTATAGTAAGCCGTTTGAGGCGCTAATCAGCTTGTTTAATTTTTAATCAGGTAAATTTGTGCTTCAAACATTTCATCTATGTTTATTAAGCAGTTATATACCGGCTGCCTGAGTGAAGCCGCTTATTATATTGAAAGTAACGGCGAGGCCGCCATCATCGACCCGTTGCGTGATATCGATGTTTATCTCCAGTTGGCCAATGAAAGAAAAGCCACGGTCAAATATATTTTTGAGACACATTTCCATGCTGATTTTGTAAGCGGGCATATCGATCTTTCCAAAGCCACCGGTGCTCCTATTGTATACGGCCCTAATACTGTCACAAAATTCCAGGTGCATGTGGCAAAAGATGGTGAAAGATTTTCGATCGGTGCGCTTAGCCTCAAAGTTTTGCATACACCCGGTCATACGATGGAGTCAAGTTGTTACCTGCTGAAAGATGAGAATGGAAAAGATCATTGTGTTTTCACAGGCGATACATTATTTGTGGGTGATGTGGGTCGTCCCGACCTGGCACAGAAAGGTGCAGAGATAACGATGAACGACCTGGCAGGGATGATGTATGACAGTATTCATACAAAACTTTTTCCATTGGCCGATGACGTGATCGTTTACCCTGCACATGGCGCCGGAAGTTCCTGCGGAAAGAACCTTGGCCCCAATACATTCAGTACCATCGGTGAAGAAAAACAATTCAATTATGCATTAAAAGCAGCTACGAAGGAAGAATTCATTAGTTCTGTTACTGATGGAATAGCGCCGCCTCCACAATATTTTCCGATCAATGCTAAAATAAATAAAGAAGGATACAATAGTTTGGATGATGTATTGCTGAAAGGAATGAAAGCTTTACCGGTCAAAGAATTCAAAGCTCTTATTACGGACGACACGATTATCCTGGATACAAGAAAAGCAACCGTCTTCACACAGGGGTTTGTTCCGGGTTCTATCAGCATTGGCTTAGAAGGACGTTTTGCAGAATGGGCCGGTAGTGTTCTCTCCTTTGATGTACCTGTATTATTGGTTACAGATCCCGGCAAAGAAAAAGAAACGATCATCCGGTTAGCAAGAGTAGGTTTTGATAAAGTGAATGGCTATCTCGATGGCGGATATGAAGCATGGGTAAAAGCCGGGGAAGAGATCGATATGATCATCGATGTGGAAGCTGATGAACTGATGATGGATCTCCCGCATGATCCGAACCTGGTGGTATTGGATGTTCGCCGTACGACTGAATATGGCGACGGCCATTTAAAAGATGCTGTCAACCTGCCTTTAAATAATATGACCGATCCGGGTGCACTTGCCCATATTGAGGATGAACAAAACCTGTATATCCATTGCGAAGGCGGGTACAGGAGTGTGATCGCGGCTTCCTTATTAAAAAGACAGGGCCTTCATAACCTGAGAAACGTACTCGGTGGTTGGAGAAAGATAAAGGAACAGGAAAAAGCAGATATAGTTAAAGAGACAAGTGTACTTAATTGACCTTCGAATTAAGCATTACATTTTTGATTTGATCCACTCATTCAATTCCGGTGAACTTTCACAACTGATGATCGCAGCATAACGGGATTTAGTTCCATTATGTACGCCTACATGCCAGAGACGCTGTGAATCGACTACAAAATGTGCTCCCTTTGGCATTGGCACTCTTGCTTCCGATTCTTTGATAGGCAAATTATTCTCATCGCTATCGTACAGTAACATGTAGCTGTCAGGATTATCCGTCAATTCGATCCACATTCTTACTACCCAGCCTTCATCTTCCGGGTTCAAGCGGTTGTTATCATCCCGATGGACCGACCGGATAGCCTGGTCATGATTTTGTGGTTCAAGCCGGATGACCCTTACTCTTCCAAAATTGGCGGGGATCGATTTGATATATTTCATGAGATTCGGGCAACCTTCCGAATTAGGAGTGAAGATGGCATCCTTATCTGTTTTACCATTTTCCCAAAAGCCTTTACACTCGTTGGTACCATCACAGGAAGCCAGCGGTGCAAAGTTGGTATCACCACCACTTTTCCAGTCCATATAGATCAGGTTCTCCCATTCTGTAGCGGGGATACTGGACAGGTCCACTGGTTTCATGATCACAAAACCTTTTTCTTTCATTACGGGCATGCGGTAATGATTTGTTTGTAACGGGATCTTTACAGACCAGTGTTCGGAGTGGGGCCAGAATATGGTAGGGGCGGTTGACATGTCAAATGAAGTTTAGAAAGCAAAAATAGAGAAAGAAAGCATAGGGTGAAAAAACGGTATTGATAAAAGAAAAAAACTCTTTTTGATAAGACTTGATAATGATTATTTTTAAAGATCATTCAATTTATATTATTTAATCTAAAACCACCTTTTATGGCAGAAAAATTTTTCTACGATGCTGGAAGTGATATTGGCATCAATACTGGAGACACAAGCACATTTAAATGTTATGAGAATGGCAATACGATCAAAATCGAAATCCACTTAACTATGAACAAGCCCACGACGGTCAAAAAGGTTGGGGAAATTTATGACAATACTGTCATGCCTCCCAAGCAATTGACTGAAGCGGAGATCATGCTCATTCCCGGCAGAATTCATTTCCCAAAGGATTCTGTAGAGAATATATTGGGCAGTCCAACTGGAAATATCACCTACGAAAGTGCCACAAGAAGATCAATTTTCCATCTTACTTTACCCATAGGTAACTCTGGAAAAACCCAAAGTGGCCAATAATCTTAAAGAGGGTCGCAGTCATTCGATCATTGAATCTCTGCGATCCTTTTCATAAGGGCTGCATATCCGGTCTTTTTAAAAAAATCCGGGAACAAACTTTGCTCATTGATGAAAGCAAGCCTTATTTCATCAATTTCGCTTTTACTTCTAGGCAAAATTATCCCTACACCTCCATAGGAACCAAAAGGATTGTTATCCTCATAGGGATAACCCCCATTCTTATATAAATTTTTCCCTGTCAATTTTTTGCACTCTAATGCCTCTATTTCAGTGATCACTGCATTCAGCTTGGCTAAAAGATCAGAGAAGGCGGCTTGAGATCCGATCTCCTCTCTTGCTAATCTTAAAATAATATGCAGATCACGAATACTATTTGATTCCAAACAATTAATCGCATAATTAAAAGCAAGCCGGAGATTATTCCGTATAAAATCCAGGATCTTTTCGATCTCAGGATGATTAAGAATCTCGGTCACTACTTCTTCAAACAATTCAGCTATATAATCAATCTTCCTTAGGTTCACATAACAAATAGCCCAGGTATCTTCAAGCTCATCCAGCCACGGCGATGGCTTCGTCTTAAAAAGATCATTACTCCGTATACTCTCCATAATTTCATCTGCAGCCTGTTTTTCATTGACTCCTTTATCGAGATAATTTAAAATTTCGCGATAATTATAACCCGGGTGACTGATGCCCGACTCTGGAGCCACCAAATAGGTGACTACATCTTTAAAATCATATTGAGTACATAGATTTTGCATCAGGCAGTTATGCATTAACAAAACGTCGGCTTTCCTACTACTCAAAGCACCCGCCAATTCCTTATTTGTAAGGATATCAAATTTCGAGAGGATTGAATCGAGATCTTTTCCCAATAAAAAGGATGGCGAAAGATTGTACATGTCTTCAATGCCGGTAAAATTTTTTACTAATACGGGCTGAGGAAGATCATCGGTTAACCCGCCTCCCATTTCTTCAATAAATCCTGAAATATCTCTTTTAAAAAATTGAAAAAGAGTTTCTAAATAAAAAATCCCGAAAATTGACCCATGACCCCAGGTGACCAACATCAGTTTATCATACACTGCTTCTTTTTGTATGATTATATCCAGCAAGCTTTTAACCGAAGCTCCATCTTGAATGACAAATCCTCCTGTATTCACATTATACCATTCCAGTCTATTCTTTTCTGTTTGGTGGCGTACATAAGTATAAGCAGACCCTTTGGTCTTATCCTTTTTATTCTTTTCAATTATGCTTTCAATCACAATTATTTTAGTATTCTTGTTATATTCATGCTGGTTTATTGAATCTATTAAGGCTGATCTTTGTTGAGTCAATGGTACATATCCGGGCTTACCTATGTTTTTTTCGTCAAGAATGAAATCCTCATGCATCAAAAAAATTATAAGCCATTTATACGGATTGTCAGTTACAGTTTCCATGTCATTTTCTTTTTATGTTTAGGTATAAGGTTTACACATTCTCAAATAATTCTTCAGAAACATCTTCAAAAGTTTACACAGGAAAGTGGGCTCAGCAGCTACAACATACACAAGATCGTCCAGGATAATTACGGATTTATCTGGGTGGCCACACAAGATGGATTAAATCGTTTTGACGGAAAAACGTTTATTGAATATAATAAAAATGTTGGCACAAGCAAGCATAAGATCATTGCCGCCGATTGCAGGGATTTATATATTGATACTGCTCATCAAAAATTATGGGTGTTGGCCAATGAAGGTGGCATGAATGTTATTGATTGCCGTACAGGCAGGGTTGAACAAACCATTATCAGGAAATCATATCATCCCGACGACTGGGCTATTTCTTTCGAATTTGCGAGCCAAAAAATTTGGATCGGCACCGGTAATGGACTAAGTGTTTATAATGTAATAAGCAAGCAATTCGAAAAGGATCCACTCTCTTCCGTTCTCTCAAAATTGAACTCTGCAGTATCCCAGATCAGGTTCTGCAAAAAAGATCAATACAACAATATCTGGGCAGGCATAAATGGCGTGGGCATAGCCTTGATCAATAGCAAGACCAATGAATTAATCAAGATCATTCCCATCAAGGAGTTAAACGACCATACTCAATCGGGAGTCATCCAATTCTATTCTGCTATAGATTTTGACAACAAACTATTATTTGGCACAAGTCAGGGGTTGCGATTAATCAGGTATACCAAAAATTATGATATCAATATCAATAATACTCCCGCCATAATGTCGCCCATCCTGAATAATGTGCCCATCCTATGGTTAGGGAAAAGTAAGCAGGACAGGATATTCATATCAGCAGGCAATTTGTATTCGGTAAATATGTCGTTGACCGACCCGGTAACTTATAATGAACCGAGTACGGCAGCTAGCGATTGGTTTACGGATGTAAGTAACGGCTGTTTTGTCAATAATGACTTATTGTTCATGGGCTGCAAAGAAGGACTTGGTCTTATGAAATTGTTTCAGGAACCATTTGAAGCCGTGACCAATGAAACCACTGGAAAACAAAAACTGGGACATGTATTTTCATTATGGCCGTATTCAGAAGATTCCATTGTTGTTGCTTCTAACAACGGGTTGCATTTACTGATCAACAAAAGACAAATCACAAGCTTAAATGAAGATGGTTTCAATCAAAACATTTCTCCGTTTCCAAACCAACAGATTCTTGTATCGAAACCCGGAGGTCTAAAGCTCTTTAATAAAAAGGGAATGATCCAGCTTTCTGACACTTACCCCGAACTAGCAGAGTTGAAAACCTGGGAGATAAACAGTGTCATAAAAATGAATGATTCAATTCTCGCCTTAGGGACTGAGAATTTTAATGGCCTGGTCCTTTGGAATCTCAAATCAAAGACGATCAAGAAGGTTAATCAGTCCACAAGCCCTTTAAAGTTGGAGGCAGATATAGTTAATACAATATATAAAGACGCAAGGAATAATCTTTGGGTACTCTCAGATAAAGTGATCACAATTATCAATTCAGATCTTCACGCCTCGGTGTCCTTGAATTTTGTAGACTCGGTATCAGGCTTGCCGACAGGGCTTTTTTTTGATATGTGTGAGGCCAACGGGTTTTACTGGATCGCCACTTATAGTACCGGGATCATTCAACTTAATTCTTCTTTTAAAATAAAACGCATATTTACAACTAAAGATGGTCTTTGTAATAGTGGTGTATATAAGATCTTTAATTCTGGGAATAAGAAATTATTTATAACAAGTAATAACGGCCTTTCGGTTCTAAACTTAACCACTTATGGTTTTAATAATTATTATCAAACCGATGGTCTTCATTCTAATGCTTTTGAAGAAGCAAGTGGTGTGTTTTATAACAATGAAATTTTTGCAGGTGGCGTCAATGGTTTTACCATTATTAAACCTGATGCGATTGCAGAAGACAGTTCCCGTCCATTATTATATTTAAGTAATTTTGAAATTGAAGCGGATGATTACAAATTGGACTCAGCAGATCTCCTTATTAAAAAAATCAAGATCCCCAATGATTTTACCCAGGTCAAACTATTTTTTTCCGCACTTCATTATTTTAATCCAGCCAGGGTAAAGTTTAGATATAAAATAAAAGAACTCCATTCTGATTGGATAAAACTAGAATTCCAAAACTTCATCACTCTTATTGGACTTTCCCCCGGCACCTACCATCTCCAGGTCCAGGCCTTCAATGAAGACGGTATTGGCAGCGATATCAAAGAACTCACCCTCATCTTCCTTCCCAAATGGTACCAGACCTGGTGGTTCAAATTGCTGGTGGTGCTGATCCTTCTTACTTGCGGGTATCTTTTATACCGCATGCGGATCAACCAGTTCAAAAAAGAAAAAAAGATACGCAGTAAACTGGCCAGTGACCTGCATGATGATCTTGGCAGTACCATGAACAGTGTAAAAGTATACGCTAACCTTGCAATGATGGAGAAACAAGCCGATAAATACCTTCCCCTGATAAAAGATGGCACACAGGATGCCATCACGGGGATCCGTGATATTATCTGGGTGCTCGACGACAGGAAAGATATGATCGAGGACCTGCTTGCCAGGATCAATGCATTCGCCTCCCCGATCTGTGATGCCAATGAAATAAAATATAAACAGGAAGTATCCGATAATGCCCGCGATCATAAACTGGAACAGGAGGAACGCCGGAATCTTTATATGATGATGAAAGAAGCTATCAACAATGCCATCAAATATTCCGGTGGCAAAAATTTAGTAATAGATATTTCTGTTACCAAAGGAAGGCCTTCGATCCAGGTCAAAGATGACGGCAACGGTTTTGACACTACAAAGAACAGTGAAGGCAATGGTGTAAAGAATATGCATCGAAGAGCCAAAGAGATACGATATACTGTGATAATTGATTCTTCAGCAGGCAAGGGGACTGCTATTCTTTTTCAAAAGATCTAATTTACCTGTACGATACCATGTTTAATGGCAAATAAGACCAGGCCTACCCTGTTCTTGATATTCAATTTTTCAAACAGGTCGTCCCTGTAGCCGTCGATCGTACGCGGGCTGAGATGCATATTCTGGGCGATCTCTTTATAGGTCATCTCGGTGCTGGCCAGTTTCAGGAATTCGATCTCCCGGTCATTCAGATCAAGCATTTGACGGGTGCCATTATTGGGCTCGTCCATTTTGTAAATAGAATGAAGCAATTTACCTGTTACCAGTTCTGAATAATGGACACCCTTGGTCATTACATCATCGATGGCTTTTTTTAATTCCATCGGTTCGGCGCCCTTTAATATATATCCTTTGGCGCCACATTTCAGCATGCGGATAATAGCGCTTTCATCATCGTACATACTAACAGCCAGCACTTTTACCAACGGGTAATTTTGTCGTAACCATTCTGTTGTTTCATACCCGTCTATACCGGTCATATTAATATCCATCAGGACGATATCAGGGGGATCATTCTTATCCATTTTCTTCATAAGCTCATTTCCATCACTGCATTCAAATATCACATCGTAACCAAGATTAGCAACAAGACCTGCGAGTCCATTTCTTAATAATACATGATCATCTGCTAATGCTACTTTTATTTTGCCCATAACCGTTGATTGATTGGTACCTCTAATTTAATTCTTCTGTTGTCATCTCCTTTAGTTTTTATTTGTATCCTTGCCCCTACCAAACGGGCCCTGTCAAAAATGTTCAGTTCAAGACCATCCTGCAGGTCTGTATTATTTTTTTCCCATTTCATTTCGCCATGATAATTGAATGCAAAGATTATCTTCTTGCTATCATGATTTATGACCACAGAGTCGATACCCGCTCTTTTCTCCCTCGCGATCATTGTAACGATCTCCAGCAAGATCCCAAATACGATCAACCCTCTTTCGCCTCCTAGGCGGGCAGTCGTTAAAGTTTTTTCATCGGCAAGACAGGTAGCACGGGGAAATTGGGTCCTGACCTCTTCATCGATCACTTTATAAAGACCAGCACCACTGATGATCGTTTCCTCGGGATAGAACAACCTGCACATGCTCCGCAGGTCGTTTATGGTCTGACCTACCATTTCCCCGGATGAACTGATAGACTCCTCACCGTTTTCGGATCCCTGCCGCAATAATGAAAGCTTTACTCTTATCAGGCTTAGCATTTGGCCGATATTCTCATATACTTCTTTAACGACTGTTCCCAAATAATGTTCCCTGATCTTTAACCGGGTCCGTAAGACCTCGTATTGGTACAGCAATTTTTCATATGATACTTCGTATTGCATGCGGCAATGTCCATCTTCCTGGTTGGCGAAAAAAGAAGAAAAACACGGTAACTTTCTTTCCCGTCTTTTCACCTTTTAATTCCCGTTAATTCCTTCTTACAACTATAGCAGCAATTTGTTTAATTTGATGCTTAAAGATCATACATCATGAAAAAAACTACTATCCTCTTCTCTTTATTGTTTAGCTGCATTTGTATAAATGCCCAAAAAACTTTCCAAACCGAAGGTGATTTCTTAAAGAATCAATACCTGCCCTCTGAAGAACAAAGTGTCGACTTCGATATAACGGTAATAAAACCCGACGGGACAGCCGGCAAAGTAAAATTGTCTTCGCTTCCCATTGTATTTGCCGGAAAGAACCTGGACCTTTTAAAAAACCTTCCCCATGTCACTACTTCAGTTATTATAAAAAAGATCACTACCTCCGGCGGAATAACTTATGCCACTGCAGGTCTCTCGGGAAAAAATGAAACATATGAGGTAGCTGTCAGTTATATCCAATACAATAATTATATAGATGTTGCAAATGGTGTGGCGTACAAATATGGTTTATCTATGAGAATGGTCGCAAATATCACTACCAAGGAAGGCGGTATTGACCTGGGTAGTCTTTTTGCCATTGGATTCAGCGCCAAAAGACAAAAAGTAATTGGCTCATTAATTTATAAGTCTTCCGGAATGACCTCGAAAGAAATTCAAAACCTGATACCATTACCGTCTGAAATATCTCCCTCCAGCATTCAAACATGTATCCAGGCAATAGCTTTAATAAAAGCCAAGCTGCTTGATGCAGAAACAGTTTTAACTCCTGTTGTCATTGAAATAAAAAACGAAAAGCCGGAAGCAAGGACCAAGAATGACCTGCTGCAATTCAATAAAATCAATTAAAGATATCCGGATCTGCGGTAGCGCTCATTAAGGCTACATAAAAGGGTTTACATGTAAACCCTTTTTTATTTTAATGAATGATGATCTGTTTTGACCGGGTCCACCCGGTACATTTTAAGAAATACCTGCCGAATGATCGGGGTCAATGATCCTTTTCCGTGTTTTCACTCCCCCCTTACCGTTATTCCCACCTTTTTCAGACGGGTACCCGCTTTCATCTTTACAGCAGAACATTTATCCAACGAAGCAGTTCATCCCGTACCCGTGAAACCAGCCAAATAGTATTCACTTTTAAAAAATCACAGGTTATGAAACTAAAACAACTACTCTTGCTCATTGCTGTATTACTGATCAGCTGCTTTTTAAGTTTTTCCTTATTCGGACAGGCCCCTACTGCCGGGCTGCTTTGCCATTTTAAGTTTACCGGTAATATGACCAATACAGGTCCTGCCAGCATCACGGCTGCAGGAACCGGAACTTCTTATACAGCCGATAAATTCGGAAATGCAAATTCAGCCTTGCAACTTGCCGGTAATACCAGTTCGTATGTAACATTCACCGATAACGGTAACCTCGATTTCACCGGTAATTTCACCGTTTCATTTCTTTTTTATTTTACCGGCACCAGCGCTTCGGGTATGATCGATAATTGCCTTAACTATAATGGATGGGGCGTATGGTGCTGGAATGTCAATGGTCCCTGGAACATCCAATTCAATTTCCGGAATGGCTCCGTTGGAAGTACACTCACGCAATTCAATGCAAATACATGGTATCATGTAACAGCAGTACGTAACAGTGGTACTATATCAGTTTACCTGAATGGAGCATTGAAACAAACTGCTACAGAAGGAACTCAAACACCCTCTTACCCCATAGAGCCTATCGCAGGTGCTATGGCATTTGCATCCATGACCCCGCCACGTTATAATCCTTATGCCGGCAAAATGGATGAGATCAGGATCTATAACCGTGCATTGACTGCCACCGAGATCGCACAACTAGCCTCTTTTACACTGCCACTTCAACTGGGAGATCTGACCGCCCTGAAAAAACCAACCGGCATTCAACTGAACTGGGAAACATTCTCAGAACAAAACACTTCTCATTTTGAAATTGAAAGAAGTCTTGATGGCACCAGCTTTACACCCATTGGAAATATAAATGCAGCTGGTAATTCATCATCAACCCGATCCTATACCTATACAGATATACAAGCGCCGGCTAAAACCATTTTTTACAGGTTAAAGATGGTTGACCTTGACAGGACCTATAAATACAGCCCCGTAATTGCGATAAAAAACAGTTCTGCCCTGGTCACTCTTGAACTATTCCCTAATCCTGCAACAGATGTTATCCGCGTGCAGATACCATCTGACCGGAAAGAAAAAACAAGTATCAGGATCACCGATGCATCGGGCAAACAAGTTCATACAGAATCACTGCAACTCAATGAGGGTACCAATGCTATCAGCATACCGATCAGTCATTTACCAACAGGTACATATTATTTAATTGTTGAAACCGAAAGCGGGAAACAATCAAGATCATTCATCAAAATGTAATCGCATAGTTCTTTCATGCTCCTGTGATCCCAAGAGCTCCGCGTAATGCGGGGCTCTTTTTTTTGCCAATAAAAAGTTAACGACCCCCTTTTTTCACCATTCGTCAGGAATTTGTCACCGGTCAGATAAATAAAATTTTTTCCGCTTAACCTGCTATTATTTTTGAAAAACGAATGAATTAGGAGTAGTACGAAGAATATAGGATTCTGTAACCGAACAAGCCCTTTTTCGTCTTACTCCAGTAGTTAACCGCTGTTAAAGTATAGCCATGAAAATCAAAACCAATGTAACCCTCGGAGCAGCAATTCTCCTTAGTATTTGCTGTCGTGCCCAAAGCCCATCTACTGCAGAACACAAGCAGTTGGCATCAAAAAGAACAACAGCCTCCATAAAAATTGATGGAAAGCTGGATGATGCTGATTGGAAAACGGCTCCCGCATTGACCGGCTACTCAGAATTGAGACCGGTACCGGGCCGTAAAGAATTCGAGAACAGTAAAACTGAAACATATCTTCTTTATGATAACGAGGGTATCTATTTTGGTGGTTATTGTCATGAAAAATCAAAAGACAGTATCTCCACTGAATTAAATGGACGTGATGGTTTTGGTAATAACGACTGGGTAGGGGTCGTATTCGATACTTATGATGACAAGATCAATGGTTTTGAATATTTCGTAACACCTTTGGGTGAACAAATGGATGCTAAAATATCCCCGAACTCAAATGGCAATAGCGAGGATTTTAGCTGGAATGCCGTTTGGAAAAGCGCTGCCGTTATTCATGAAGATGGATGGTCTTTTGAAATGTTCATTCCATTTTCTGCAATACGATTCAGTAAAAAAGATGTACAAAATTGGGGGTTGAATGTAATGCGTCGCCGTCAAAGGATCGGTCAGCAAGTATTCTGGAACTTTTTGGACCCAAACGTCAATGGTTTTCTTACACAGGGGGGATTATGGACCGGTTTAGAAAACATCAAACCACCGCTTCGTTTACAATTCTCTCCTTATTTCTCTACAGCGGTCAATCATTTCCCTCATCACCAGCCGGGAGTAAAAGATTGGTCCACGACTGTAGGCGGTGGTATGGATGTGAAGTACGGGATCAGCCAGGCCTTTACATTGGATGTAACGCTTATTCCTGATTTCAGCCAGGTACAAAGTGATAGGGTCGTTTTAAATCTTACTCCTTTCGAACAACGCTTTACAGAGAACAGGCCTTTCTTTATTGAAGGCACAGATCTCTTTAGTAAAGGAAATTTATTTTATGCAAGAAGAATGGGATTGGATCCCGCCTTCACTCACGATATTTCTGAATATACCAATGCCAACACGGTCGTTGTTAAGGAAGCACCTGCTGAATCCAAGTTGATCAATGCAACAAAGATCTCGGGCCGTACCAGCAAAGGCCTCGGTATAGGTGTGCTGAATGGTATTACTAAAGAACGTTTTGCTGTCGTGGAGGATATCACAAGTAAGGAACGCAGGAATGTGGTGATCGAGCCATTGACGAACTATAATATCATTGTGTTGAACCAATCGTTGAAACATAATTCGAATATCAGTCTTGTCAATACCAATGTATGGCGCAGCGGAAACGATTATGATGCGAATGTAACTGCCGGTCTTTTTGATTTCAATGACAAAAAGAATATGTGGAATGTGGGTGGTAAAGTAGCCAGCAGCCAGCTGGTTGGTTTCCCGGCAAAAGGACAAACACTGAGTGGTTATAGCCATAGCATTTATTTCGGTAAGACCAGTGGTCGTTTTAATTTTAATATCGGCCAGGATTTTACCAACGATAAATTCAATAGCAGGGACTTCGGTTATTTCCAGTTTGGAAACACACTCGATCATTATGCATGGGTCGGTTATCGCTGGACCAAACCTAAAGGTTGGTACAATAATATATACCTGAACTTTAATGCCTTTTATTCACGCCAGGCCAAACCGGGAATATACCGCAATGCAAATTTCAATGCCAATGCAAACGGGCAACTTAAAAATCTTTGGTATGCAGGAGTATTGATCGGCTACGAACCGGAATACAATGACTTCTTTGAATCACATACCGGGAAGGTTTTCAAAGGATGGTCCAATTATTTTGTAGACGGATGGTTTGAAACCAACAATGCGAAGAAGTTCAAATTATATGCAGAGGTTCTTTATGTGAAAAGAAGTTTATTCAGCAGCGAACGCTACCAGATCAATGGTAATATCCGTTACCGGTTCAGCAGTAAATTCTCCGTATCACATAGTATATACCTGGAACCCCAATCTAATAACGTGGGTTATGCCTATGTATCTGATTATTTCAACCGCCGCGACAGAAAAACAGTAGAAAATAATTTAGAGATCAAATACAGTTTCAGCGATAAGATGAATATCAGGATACTGGCCCGTCATTACTGGAGCAAAGTGATCAGTAAAGAAATGTATGACCTGCTGGACAATGGAAAATTGCAGGCGAATAATGCAAATCCCGAACTTGCCAACCAGAACTTTAATTTGTTTACCCTGGACGCTAATTTCACCTGGCAGTTTGCCCCCGGTAGTTTCATATACCTGGTATGGAAAAATGCCGCCCAGGATTTCAACAGCATTGTACGTGACGGCTATTTCAAGAATTTCAACAATACCATGAAAGCTGACGACAATAATAATCTTTCATTGAAAGTGATCTATTTCCTCGATTATCTTCAATTGAAAGGTCATAAAAAGAAAGCATCGAAATAGACCGATCTATAATAAATAAAAAAACCGGCGGAGGTTCGAAACCCGCCGGGTTTTTTATTTATTTAAGCACAGGACCATATTCTTCCTTCCATTCCCATTTCCAGCGGCGATGGCTCCAGAGCCATAGTTCAGGATATTCCGTTATGAATTTTTCCAGGAAAGCAACATATTTTTTAGTCATCTCGCCCGGTTGCAATGAAGCCGGGTTCTCTTCTCCCATTTCAAAGATGGCCCTGTAATAACCTCTTTTCTCTTTGATGATCTTTACGAACAGCACAGGAGTATTTCCTCTTCTTGCGCCACTCTCCGGGGCTTTTAAAAAAGGAGTAGGACGATTTAAAAAATTGAACCACCAGGCATTTCCGGGATGCCCCGGATTTTGATCCGCCACCAATACAAGATTATAACTCTCCTTACGATAAGGCACCAATGCATTCCTCATATTGGTAGCCGGTAATAATATCGCCCCCGTTTTTGTCCTGAGCTTTACAAATATCTTTTCCATCACTTTGTTGGCAAGCGGCATATACACCACAAGGAATTTTTGTTTCATTCCCAACGGACCGGCCAGGCAGGCCCATTCCCAGTTGAAATTATGTGCCAGCAGGGATTGACATCTTTTACCTTCTGCAAAAAGAGGATCGTACAGGGAATAATCTCCGGCAAAATGTTTCAATACATATTTTGGCGAAGCTGAGATCAGCTTGATGACCTCGATAAAATTATCGGTGAAATTGTGGTAGAATTTTTTGGCGATGCGTTTTCTTTCTTTCTCTGTTTTTTCCGGGAATGCAATACGGAGATTATTCGCCACTACATCCCGGCGATATCTTATAATGTAAAATATCAGTCCGTAAAAGCAGTCAGACAAAATATACAGCACACGTAAAGGCAGCAGGGAGATAAGCCACAGGAAACCATAAACGATGTAGTACATAGCCCGCAAAGATAAAACCCTATAGATTTTATCAAAGTTGTCGTTTACTAATTGACGATATCCCCGTATTCAGGTTTCCATTCCCATTTCCAGCGACGATGACTCCAGAGCCACATTTCAGGATATTGTTTTATTACAGCCTCCAGGTATACGGCGAATTTTTGGGTTAACTCCGCTTCTGTTAATGACCGGGGGTCTTCCGTTGCCAGTGAAAAAATAGCTTCATAATAACCGCGCCTTGGTTTATGTACAAAAGCAAAAACAACAGCTGTGTCATTTGCGATCGCCGCTTTGGCCGGTCCTTTTACAAATGCTGTGGGCTTTCCAAAAAAATTGAACCACCATGCATTGGCCGGGTGCCCGGGACTTTGATCAGCTACTAATCCTAACAAGTATTGCGTATCGAGATAGGGAATGAATTCTTCTTTCATATGCGTTGCTTTTAAAAAAACAGCGCCGGTACGGGTCCTTAATTTGTAAAACAAGCGTTCCATTACTTTATTGCTCATCGGCATATAAACAGCCAGTAGTTTATACACTGTTTTTTTTGTCATGATCAAATTGCCCCATTCCCAATTGAAATTATGTCCGACATGCACCTGAACACTTTTTCCTGTGGGATGAATTGCATTTACCAGGTCCCAATTGGCCGTAAATCTTTTTGCAAGGACCTTTTCCGATGCCGTGATCATTTTGATCGTCTCCACGAACATATCGATAAGGTTATGATAGAACTTTTTGGCAATGGTTCTTCGTTCTTTTTCTGTTTTATCAGGAAATGCAAGGAGTAAATTCTTCATGACCACATCCCGCCTGTATTTAAGAATATAAAATGCCAGGCCATAGAATGCATCTGAAAGAAGGTAGAGTATTCTTAAAGGAAGAAGCGATAAAAGCCAGAGAGATCCATAAACGATATAATACATGTGGTGTAAAGGTATACTCTACAGCACAATGTTCTGAATAAGATTACTCTTACCCGGGTAATCGGTATTAAAATGCAGGCCGCGGCTTTCTTTTCGGAAACTGGCTCCTTTTACGATCAAATAACCAACAGTGATCATATTCCTTAACTCCAATAATTGCGGGGACAGGCTGCTTGATTGATATAACTGTTCTGTTTCTTCCCATAGAAGGTCCAGTCGTCGCATCGCTCTTTGCAAACGGATATCATTACGAACGATACCGACATAATCACTCATTACCTGTTGCAATTCTTTCAAACTTTGCGTGATCAGGATCATTTCTTTGGGTTCTGTCGTGCCTTGCGCATTCCAGTCAGGTATATCTTCCCGCGAAAGAAGCAATGCTGCTCTTTCTATGATATCTAAATAACAACGATGCGCAAATACCATTGCTTCCAACAATGAATTGGAGGCAAGACGATTGGCCCCATGCAAACCGGTAGAAGCACATTCACCGCAGGCATATAGATTCCGGATCGAGCTTCTTCCCCATTCATCGGTTTTGATACCTCCGCAACTATAATGTGCTGCCGGCGAGACCGGGATCATGTTCTTCGTAATATCGATCCCGATCGATAAACATTTCTCATAGATATTGGGAAAATGTTCAACGAATTTTTCTTTACTGAAATGACGGCAATCCAGCCATACATGTTCCGTACCGGTACGTTTCATCTCGCTGTCGATCGCTCTTGCTACAATATCCCTTGGCGCCAGGTCTTTTCTTGCATCATATTTCTCCATGAATGCTTCGCCATTCTTATTTCGAAGGATACCGCCATCGCCACGAACCGCTTCTGTAATTAAGAATGCCTGGCCTCTTACACCGGGTTCATACAATGCCGTTGGATGAAATTGTATGAACTCCATATTCTCGATCCTTCCTTTTGCCCTGTATACCATGGCCACTCCATCGCCAGTTGCAATAGAAGGGTTGGTCGTTGTCCTGTACACTTGTCCATTTCCACCTGTGGCCAGCAAGGTGATCTTTGAAATTATTTTCTCGATCTTATTATTCTGCAGGTTCAGTACATACACCCCATAGCATTCGATATCCGGCGTTGCTTTGGTAATAAGATAACCGAGATGATGCTGTGTGATGATATCGACGACAAAACAATGTTTGATGAATTCGATATTTTTTTGCCGGGCCAATGCATCCAGCAATGCTCTTTCCATTTCCCTTCCCGTTACATCTTTATGATGCAGGATGCGGAATTCAGAATGCCCGCCTTCTTTCCCTCTTTTATAATCACCGTCTTTTTCTTTGTCGAACCGTGCGCCCCATTCAATGATCTCTTTCACTCTTTCCGGACCCTCTTTCACCACGATCTCCACCACTTTCTCATTGCACAGTCCATCCCCGGCGATCAAGGTATCTTCTATATGTTTTTCAAAACTGTCGTTCTCGAGGTCATTCACTACTGCAATGCCGCCCTGTGCATATTTGGTATTGGTCTCATCAGCCGTTGCTTTCGTCATGACCAATACTTTTTTATCGGGGAACTGGTGCGCTACTTTCAGCGCATAGGTCAATCCGGCAATCCCTGAACCGATGACTAAAAAATCCGTTTGTTGCATAATTTAATTCCTGATTCTTTATTTCTTATTCCTTATCCCCGGTTTCTTGAATATATTTTACTGCTCCCCGAACAATAAAAACTTGCGCCAGGGCATATGTCGTGATGATCACAACACCCGCTAACTCAAATGGCTTATAAAATTTATTGATCGCAAGGACCGAATCCGATATCACGAATAATAGAGCTCCCAGCATCATCATTCTGCCAGCTTCTTTGTTTTTGATGAATAACATATGCATAGCCAACATAAACATAAAGCTGATCACAATACCATATACTCTTACAGGCCATTTCAGATCACCGAGATAAGGAGATAATATCGCTATCAATGCTCCATAATATATAACGACTATCACCATCAGCCATGGATTACCTTTTACAGCTTCTCTTATACGTACCTGGTGAAAAAAGACAATATAGAAAATATGGGCGACGAGAAATGATCCTAATCCAAGCATAAAAAAGATCTTGTCCCGGGATTCGAACATCAGTAATACATCACCTGCCCATGAAAAAAATAAAGCCCCGAGTATCCATGTCTTTAAATTCGTTTTGATGCCCTTCACTGAACTAAGGAAGAAGATCATCAGCAATGGCATCAGCAAAGGTTTGTTTACATATTGCAGGGTCTGATAATGAAATTGCATGCCGGCTGTATAGCCGAAGAAGGCTACCATAAACAGAAATATCCAGATCTCTTTTTTCATCCGGTGGTTTTATTCTTCTACCCAGGCATCATTTTCTTTGATCAAATTGATCAGCTCTTCCACGGCGATCTCACTGTTCACATTCCGCTTCACAATTTCTTTGCCTTTATATAAAGTGATCTTACCCGGTCCGCTGCCTACATATCCAAAATCCGCATCGGCCATTTCACCGGGGCCATTCACGATACATCCCATGATCGCGATCTTCACTCCTTTCAAATGATTCGTCACCGCCCGGATCTTCGCCGTTGTCTCCTGCAGGTCGAATAAAGTGCGGCCACAACTGGGACAACTGATATATTCCGTTTTAGAGATCCTTGTCCTCGTTGCCTGCAAAATACTGAAGGCTGTATTATTCGTGAACTGGTAAATATCTTTTACATCAAGATAGGTCCGGCCAGTCGCTTTGATATTCTCCAGTTTCGCCTGTTCACCGTATCCCAGGCAAATTCCATCACCCATCCCTTCTAAAAATAAAGCGCCGGTCTCGGTAGCAAAATGAATAAGATGTTCATCCGGTGTTTGCCATTTACTGTCAGTGATCAATACCACCGGGTTTTTGATCCCTTTATCCATTATCTCCATCATCATCCGGCGGACAGATTGCATAGCATTGGTGTTGGTCGAACTAAGACAAATAACAACGGTCGGATCATTGACGATCCTGTCATCAAAGAGTTCAACACTATTGCTGAAACAATCGATCATCACAAAATTCAATTTATCACTCTTGCTGGTCGCTTTCGAAAAATGAAGATCACTGAAGATGGGAAAATATTTTGTTTTATCTGCCGCTGCATTCCAGGTGTCAGGTCCAACGATCACTTTCAATGTGCCGGGCAATTCAAAATCCAATAATTGTTTCCCCGTAAAAACATAATCCGCCGCCGCATCACTGATATTCCATTTATCGGTTGGCTCATCATAAGTATACCCGATACTTTGAAGATGCTGAGGTGTTATCTTCTCGATCTTACTCAGGTCAGCGATCACAACCGGTACATGTTTGCCACCCATATTATCAACCGAAAAAGTTTCTCTTCTTTGATAGCTAAAAGGATCATAAGGAAGACGGAAAGTTGGTAAGACCGGAAGCCCGGAAGACACTACTGCCCGACTTTCGGACTTCCCGTCTCCCTGAGCATATCTTTTCACCAAATCCTTACACACCGGTATCTCAAACTCCGGGTCTTCTGTCAACGAAACACGGATCGTATCACCCAATCCGTCTTCCATCAATGTGCCGATACCAACCGCTGATTTTATTCTTCCATCTTCTCCATCGCCGGCTTCTGTAACACCGAGATGCAATGGATAGATCTCGCCAAATTCATCAAACATTGTTTTTACCAGCAATCGATAAGCCTGTACCATCACCTGCGGGTTGCTGCTCTTCATGCTCAATACAATATTGTGATAGGTCTCATCTCTTGCGATCCGTAAAAATTCCATGGCGCTTTCTACCATACCCATTGGTGTATCACCATAACGGCTCATGATACGGTCGCTTAATGAGCCATGATTGGTACCGATACGCATCGCTGTTCCATATTCCCGGCAAATTTTCACCAGTGGAGTGAATCTTTCTCTTATCCTGTCGATCTCTTCCGCATATTCCGCATCCGTATATTCGATCTGTTCGAATTTTTTCTTGTCAACATAATTACCGGGATTCACTCTCACTTTTTCAACGATCCGGGCAGCTATCTCGGCAGCATTGGGTGTAAAATGTATGTCGGCTACCAGGGGTGTGTGATAGCCTCTTTTATTCAATTCGTTTTTGATATGGAGTAAATTTTCCGCTTCTTTTTTCGAAGGAGCTGTAATGCGGATCAATTCAGAACCCGCTTCGATGCAACGGATACTCTGTTCTACGGTAGCGATCGTATCCATCGTGTCGGTGGTTGTCATTGTCTGGACCCTGATAGGATGATAATTACCCAGCAGCAGGTCACCGATCTTTACTTCTCTTGTTTTAAGACGCTTGTATTCGGTGAGGGATTCACAATACCATTGCATGAGAAAATGTGTAAATGAGATAATGTGCAAATTTAACTAACTAAATGCAGGAAACCCGTTCATTCCCACATTTCCTCGTTTTCATATTCGCTCATTTATCCTCTACCAATCCTTATTTGAGCTGGCCGCCGTTTTTGATTTCTGCGTTTGTACCCGCTGTTGTACTTCTTTTTCTTTTTGTTCCAGCAATTTCAACCGTTGCTCGGCTTCTTTCGGACTTAATTTGGATTGTTGTTGTTTCTTTTGCTGGTTCTGCTGTTGCTGCTTCTTTTTATCCTGTTCTTTTTTCTTGGGAGGCGGCGGTGTTTTCTTTTTTAATTCAAGCAGGGCTTTTTGAAGATTTTCTCTTGCTTCTTTGTCATTCGCATCATTGCGCAATGCACTTTTATAAGCCTCGATACTGGCCTCCAGGTTTTTTTGCTGGCTTAATATCACTCCTTTATTGTAGAATGCTTTTGATAACAGGCTTGTCTCTTTTGTACTACTGGTAATACCGGTAAAAAGTTGTGCGGCCTCTACTTTATTGTCCTGTTTAAAAAAAGCATTGCCGAGGTTGAATTTTGCAGTTTGATTTTCGGGCTCTATTTCGATCGCCCGTTTATATTCCTCGCCGGCATTCACATATTGCTTTTCCTTATAAAGATCATTTCCTTTTTTAATAGTGTTATCCGCTTTCTGCGACCGGGCAGAAAAAGAAATGAAGAAGAGACATAGTGTCAATATCTTTTTCATGCTTTCACTTTCTTTTTTTCAGGGATAAAGATTTCTGCCAGCAACAGAACGAACATAGCGGCAGCAAACCATATAAAGTAATTTGCAAAACTCATCATTGACACATCATTAAAAGCTTTTCTTTCTATTTGTGCCAATTGTGCTTTAACCAGACTTACCGCTTCATCGCTGTCATTCAGCCGGACATAAATACCATTCGTTGCACTGGCAATGCTTTTCAATTCTTCTTCATTCAATTTGGTCACAACATCATTACCCGCATCGTCTTTTTTATTCAGTCCCGTAGAAGGATCAATGATCGTTGAACCTTCCGGCGAGCCCATACCGATCGTATTGACCATGACACCATTCTCGGATAAAGCTTTTGCCGTACTGATCGCCGTTTCATCATGATCCTCTCCATCGGAGATCAGTATGACCGATTTAAATCTTTTATCGGCGCTGTTAAATACACCGGCACTCATTTTCAGTGCTTCGCTGATCACCGTACCTTGTTGCGGTACTGCGGCCGGGCCTGCCGACGATACATATAACTGAGCAGCGCCATGATCCGTTGATAATGGCATTTGCATATACGCTTTACCCGCAAACCAAACCAAAGCGATCCGGTCATCCGGCATCTCGTTCATCAGTTTGGTGATGAATTGTTTTGCTCTCTCCAGGCGATTGGGAGCAAGGTCAGTGGCCAGCATACTTTTACTTACATCCAATGCAATGGCGATATCGATCCCTTTTCGGTTGCTTTTATCAGAGGCACCGGCTTGCCTTGGATTCATAGCAGCAATTACACCTATCGCAAAGGCAATAGTGACCAAAATGAATTTTGAAGTAAATAATTTAGATGAATAAGTGCGGCTTAAAAGGTCGACCAGTTTTTTATCTCCCATTCTTTTCTTCACCTTGCTTTTCCAATACAATACCCAGGTAAATAATAAGACCAGGAGGCCGACGCCTGCAAAGAGTATGATCAGTTCTTTATGTTGAAACCGGAAGTTCAATGTGGCGATTTGACAATTAAAAAATATTTCCCGTTCTGAATTACAATTTCTGCGCCAGACGCTCTTTCTGCATTGTCGAATTAGCTAATTGTCTTAATTGGCTAATAATTTCCTACATCTTCCCTTCAAAAAACCCGAGATGCTTTAAAATATCCTTCAGCATTTTCATACGCACAGTAGCGATATCGAAATTTTTATCGGGACTTTCTATATTCAACACGAAAAAATACGGGTGGTTGTTTTCCTCTATCCAACCGACAACCCAACCGATATTGCTTCCTTTTTCATCAGATCCCCACCCTGTTTTATAACTTAAACGATAGCCAGCATTATCTTCAAAGAGCATGGCTCTTTTCACCATCTCCTGGTAACTCTTGAAAAAAGGAAGTCCGTCAAAATATAATTTCATCACCAGCCCCAGTTCCTGGTCCGGTGTCACCTTCATCGAATTATCCAGCCAGAAAGAATCGATCGCTGATCTGATGACCACTTTGTCTTTTATATTTTTCTTACCATAACCTAAACTGTCAAGCCATTGCTGCATGGTGTCCTTCCCGATGCGCCTGGCTACTTCCTGGTAATATGGAACAGCGGAAACCCTGAATGCTTCGTACATCGTAAGATCTTTATTCCATTCGGCTCTGCTTCTTTGCACGCCGTCCCATTTGATGACCATGCTGTCGTTAACGATCTTGCCGGTCTGCAGACCGATCAGTGAATTGACAATTTTAAATGTTGAGGCAGGAAGGTAGCTGCTGTCACGATAACGTTTAAGATTATATACCGTGAATTTGCCGGTACCATTATCCCTCATTCCAAAACAACCCTGTACTTTATTCTCATCAAAATACTTTTTAAGGCTATTATCCTTTTTTACATTATTGGGGGAACAGGAAACAAAGAAGCCAAAAGCCAACAGGCCATAAACAATTGATCTCATTCTTTGGAAAAATTTCAGCGAAGGTAGCAAGAAAGTCTTGAGTCATTGGTCGGGAGTGATAGCCAGGAGTCAATATCCGATACGTATGAGCCGTCTAAAGTATAAAGACTATCGGTTTTTTCCCGTGATCATTTGGCGAGTGACAGAACTGCTTTCTGGTAGCTGCCGACCTTATAACTGTCCACCGAGGGACTTTCATCCGTTCCTTTCCCGGTTGTAGCAATTGGCTTTGCCGATATGCTATAAAATTCGACCATGAGTTTACCCCCTTCTATCCAGAAATTATTGATGATGGTCGAATGCTGAACCGTGAATGCCCCGCTGAATTTGCCGCCCACCCAATATTGATCCAGCACTATACCATTATTCTCATTGATCGCCCAGTGTATACCGGCAGAGTCTTTTGCAATTAACCTATACGGCCTGTTGTCTTCGGTTTCGGATCCATAGATGATCTGCCAGGTCCATGCTTCTGCACTATCTTTTACGGGCACAGGTTGAATACGCAACTCCATATTTATTTTCTGTGGTTCGTCGGTCCCGGTCTTGAACCAATTCAATTCTCCTTTCCAATTGCCCTGCCATAAGTAGGGAAATCTTCTTTTGATGGGTGGATCTTTCTGTTGAGCTATGGCAGAAAAAGAAAGGAGAAGGGTGATAAAGAGTATGATCGATCTCATAATGATTTTTTTTGAATTTGATCATGTGTCAGACGCTCTTTGAGACGTCAGACACAAAAAAAATCCTGCGGGTCCGGGCCGCAGGATCGTGTCCAAAATGATCAATTATTTACAGGTAGATCCCATTCTTCAGGCGGTAATGTTTATTACCCTGGCAATCTCTTTTGGTGGCAGCACAAGAGCTGAATACAAAAGCTACAGTGGCCATGATGGCGATAATGAACAAAAATCTTTTCATACCTTTTTTTTAAAAGTTTGGTACAGCCTTCGCAAAAGCTATGGCGTACGGGTCAACAAATTAATTAAGGAAATTCCAGAAGATTTGGTGGGTAGAGTTTTTATTCCATCGTGTAGTAGATAACGAAAATAGTGCCGGTATATTATTTTACATAGTTTTCTGTAAATTATTTTTGACATTTATTTTTAATGCTGCATACTAAATGCAGTTTCTCGTAAAAACACTAATTGCACTACATTTAAACCCTTAATAAGATCATATGAAACGTATTTTTTCGATACTTGCAAGCTCGCTAATAATTCTTGCTTCCTGCAACAATAAGTCAGCAGGTAAAGAAGACAAGGCCAAAGCCGATAGTTTGGCCAAAGAGAGTGAAAGAAAAAATAAAGCCCAGGAAGCGAGCGATAAAGTAGCCGGGCAATTGGAAAAGTTAACACCCGTTACTGAAGAACAAATGAAAGCCTTGATGCCGGAAACACTGAAAGGCGCTGCACTGGAAGATTATTCCTTCAGCAATAGTTTGGGTGCATCCGTTGCCAATGGCAATTATAAGTTAAGTGACAGCACTTCGGTCATGCTGACCATTTCTGATTGTGCGGGACCCGGTGGTGCAGGATTATATAATGTCCAGTATTCAGGTCAGTTAGAATACAACACCGATAATGAAAATGAATATACCAAAGTGATCGACTTCAATGGAGGCAAAGCCATCGAGTATTGCAAGAAAGCAAACAATGATTGCTCGCTTACCTATTTTTCCGCTTTCCAGCACATTGGGATCCTAAGCTTAGAATTCCACGTGGACAAGTTG
>JADMIO010606992.1_pt1 | contig 60884 bp, 53 predicted proteins | sample 8958161 | NCBI WGS metagenome assembly JADMIO01 (sample SAMN16585339, study PRJNA669376) | soil metagenome | isolation source: Crop rotation soil | place: USA: Cullars Rotation, Alabama | collected 2011
CCCGCCGAAGAACGCGACGTTCAAAGCGGAAGAGAACATCATCGCCGGCAACGTCATCTGCTACGGCGCGATCGCCGGCGAGATTTATCTCCGCGGCGTGGTGGGCGAACGATTCTGCGTCCGCAACTCCGGCGCAACCGCGGTCGTCGAAGGCGTCGGCGATCACGCCTGCGAATACATGACCGGCGGGCGCGTGATCGTCCTGGGCAAGACGGGCCGAAACTTCGCCGCCGGCATGAGCGGCGGCATCGCCTACGTCTACGATGACGACGGCCAGTTCGCCAAGAAGTGCAACCACGAAATGGTCGAACTCGAAAAGCCGACGGAAGAGTCGGACAAGGCGACCATCAAGCATTTGCTCCAGAACCACTACGACTTCACCGGCTCCCCGCTCGCCAAGGCGGTGCTGGACGATTTCGAGAAGGAGCTGCGCTGGTTCGTGAAAGTGATGCCGACGGACTACCGGAGGGTACTAGAGCACCAGGCGGAGATAGAAGAACGCGCGCGCCAGTTGGCCGAACGTCAGACGGCTACGGTTTAGAAGCAAATTAACCACGAAGCCACGAAGAGCACGAAGCGATTCCTGGTCAATTGATATCAGATGACCGAGCGACGCTTCGTGCTCTTCGTGACTTCGTGGTTAACTCTGAATTGGAATTGAGGATTGAAGTCAGATGGGAAAGCCGACCGGATTCAAGGAGTTCCCCCGCGAGATGCCCAAGCGGCGTGAAGTGAAGCTGCGCATTCTCGACTGGAACGAGATCTACAACCCCTTTGCCGACGAGAAGCTCCGCACGCAAGGGGCGCGCTGCATGGATTGCGGCATCCCCTTCTGCCACCAGGGCTGCCCGCTCGGCAACATCATCCCGGAGTGGAACGACCTCGTTTACAAAAACCGATGGCGTGAAGCCATCGAGATGCTGCACAAGACCAACAACTTCCCGGAATTCACCGGGCGCATCTGTCCCGCGCCGTGCGAAGAAGCCTGCGTGCTCGGTATCAACGAGAAGCCGGTCACGATCAAGAACATCGAGTACGAGATCATCGAGCACGCGTGGAACAACGGCTGGATCACGCCGAACCCGCCGAAGGTGCGAACGGGCAAGACCGTCGCCGTCATCGGCTCGGGTCCCGCGGGGCTCGGGTGCGCGGCTCAATTAAACAAGGCCGGGCATACGGTCACCGTCTTCGAGCGCGCCGATCGCGTCGGCGGCTTGCTGATGTATGGGATTCCGAATTTCAAGCTCGAGAAGCGGTTCATCGAACGCCGGGTCAAGCTGATGGAAGCCGAAGGCGTGATCTTCAAGACCAACGCCAACGTCGGGCACAACATCAAGGTTGACGAGCTGGTGCGTGACTTCGATGCGATCGTCCTCTGCGGCGGCGCGACCAAGGCACGCGATCTGCCCGTGCCGGGGCGAGAACTCAAAGGCGTCTACCTGGCGATGGATTTTCTGCCGCAGCAGAACAAGGTGAACCTCGGCGACAAAGTCGCGGATCAGATCGACGCCAAGGGGAAGCACGTAATCATCCTCGGCGGCGGCGATACCGGGGCGGACTGCCTCGGGACTTCCGTGCGCCAGGGATGCAAGAGCGTGCACCAGTTCGAGCTGCTCCCCAAGCCGCCGGATGCGCGCGGGCCGGGCGTCGCGCCTTGGCCGTATTGGCCGATGATTTATCGCACCTCTTCCGCACACGAGGAAGCCGAGCAGGTCATCGATCCGAAGATCCGCGATTTCTCGATCAACACCAAGGCCTTCAGCGGCGAGAACGGCGTGCTGAAGAAACTCCACGGCATCCGCCTGGAGTGGACCAAGGACCCCGCGACCGGCCGACCCACGATGAAAGAAATCGCCGGCTCCGAGTTCGAGATGGACTGCGACCTCTGCTTCCTCGCGCTGGGTTTCCTCGGCCCCGAACAGGACGGCCCGGTCGGTCAGCTCAAATTGAAACTCGATCAGCGTGGCAATGTCATCGCGGACGAGAACTACATGACCTCCGTCCCCGGCGTTTTCGCCGCCGGCGACCTGCGCCGCGGACAGTCGCTGGTTGTCTGGGCGATCAGCGAAGGCCGCCAGGCCGCCCGGGGTGTCGATGAGTTCCTCATGGGCCGATCGGACCTCGGACCGGCACTGAAGCTGTTCTAATCCGTCGGAGATGCCCGTTTGTCATCCTGAGCGCAGCGAACGATCTGGCGTCCATTGCCAAGTCAGCCAGATCCTTCGCTGCGCTCAGGATGACGTTGCGTGCGTCGCGATAGCCATATCTAACATACGTTATAATGGGTTGATCGCGACGCTTGGGATATTCCGCGGATTTGAAAATTTCACCGAACTCTGCGACCCTGCTCAGATCAGAAAGGGAAACTGATCATGAAGCGTCTCGCTCTCGCGTTGGGTTGTCTCGCTCTCGCCTTCGCTGCCGTCTCCTGTGAAAGCAAATCGACCGAGTCGTCGTCGTCGCCGACGACGGGACCGAGCGGCGGCGCCTCCGGTGGATCCAGCGGCAAGCGCACGCTCGCCGTCATCCCCAAAGGCACCACGCACGTCTTCTGGCGAACCGTCGAAGCGGGCGCGAAGCAGGCCGGGCAGGAATTCAACGTCAACATCCAGTGGCAAGGCCCACTCAAGGAAGACGATCGCGGATCGCAGATCGGGCTAGTCGAGCAGTTCATCTCCAACAACGTGAGCGGCATCGTGCTCGCGCCGCTCGATTCGACCGCGCTCCAGGAGCCGGTCGCCAGCGCCATGGCCAAGAAGATTCCGGTCGTCATCTTCGATTCGCCGCTCAATGGCGAGGCGGGCAAGGATTTCGTCAGCCTCGTCGCCACCGACAATAAGAAAGGCGGCGAGATCGGCGGGGAAGAACTCGCGCGACTGCTCGGCGGCAAGGGCAAGGTCGTTCTCCTCCGCTACAACCCCGGCTCGGCCAGCACCGATCAGCGCGAGACCGGCTTCCTCGCCGCCATGGCCAAGCATCCGGAGATCCAGCTCATCGAGAAAGACCGCTACGGCGGAGCGACCGTCGGCGAAGCGCAGCAGAACGCTGAGAACCTGATCGACAAGCTCAAGCAGGCCGACGGAATCTTCTGCCCGAACGAGAGCTCGACGCAGGGCATGCTCAACGTCCTCGTCGCGAACAACTTGGCCGGCAAGGTGAAGTTCGTCGGGTTCGACACCTCGCCGGGCCTGCTGGATGCGCTGAAGAACAATCAGGTGCAGGCGCTGGTGGCGCAGAATCCCAAGAAGATGGGCTACCTCGCGGTCAAGACGATGGTCGATCAACTCGACGGCAAGCCGGTCGAGAAGGTTGTCGATACGGGCTGCGCGCTGGTGACGCTCCAGAACCTCGAGTCGCCGGAGGTCAAGTCGCTGCTTCAATCGCCGTGACGCTTCGGCCAACCGATCGAACCGCCCTCCGCCCGGCCCGTAGCGCTGGTAGCCGGTTTTCTCGACCGCTAGGCAATCGGCGCGATGGATCCGGATGCGAGACGACGGCGGGGTTGGGGGTTGGCGGTTTTTGGGTCGGTTTGATGTCGTTTTTTGGTCGTTTTTGGTCGGTTTTCGTCGTTTTCCGTCGGTTTTTCGCGTGCTGCGAAAACGCAAGTCCCGGCCGGGCCAATGCTTGGGCCAAAACGAGAGACTCAACACTTTTTCCCACAACCCCGCCGTGCCATGACGTCGTCGAACGTGTCAGCTTCTGCCCAAGCTCCCGCCGGCCCCGAACGCCTGCGCATGCACGGCGTGCATAAGCGATTCGGCGCGACGATCGCGCTTGGCGGGGTGGATCTGTCGGTCCGCGCAGGCGAGGTGCTCGCGCTCGTTGGCGAGAACGGCGCGGGCAAGAGCACCTTGATGAAGGTTCTGTCCGGCGCGCATCTGCCGGACCAGGGCGAGATGTGGCTGGACGGTCAACCGTATAGCCCGCGCACGCCGCTCGATGCCAGGCGAGCGGGCGTCGCGATGATCTACCAGGAGCTGTCGCTCGCCCGGCACTTGAGCGTGATGGAGAACATCGTCCTCGGGATGGAGCCGGCGAAGGGTCCGATTCTCGACTGGGCGAAGATCAGGCAGCTGTCGGCCGACGCGCTCAAGACACTGGGTCGGCCGGACATTCCGCTGAATGTGCCTGCCGGCCAGCTTTCGGTCGCGGAACAGCAACTTGTCGAGATCGGGCGGGCCGTCGCGATCGGCTGCCGGGTGCTGGTGCTTGATGAGCCGACCAGCAGCCTGACCAAGTCCGACATCGCGCGCCTGTTCGACCTCGTCCGCCGACTCAAAGCCCAGGGTCACGCGATCGTCTACATCTCGCACTTCCTCGAGGAAGTGAAGGAGATTTCCGACCGCTTCACGGTGCTGCGTGACGGGAAGAGCGTGGGCGGCGGCGTGACAGCCCAGGCAACCAGCGAGCAGATCATTGCGCTGATGGTCGGAAGACAGGTGGAAGACCTCTACCCCCGCTCCGATCGCAAGGCGGGCGAGGTGGCGCTGGAGGTGCAAAATCTCTCCGCTGCCCCGACGGCGGAGCCATCGGCTTTGGATATGCGCGACACCGCGACCGCGCCGGACGAGCGAGAGAAGCTTCCCTCGCAACCGAAACCCGCTCCGATCGAAGTCGCGCCGTCCGTCCGTCTGCGGCTCGCATCGCTCACGCTGCACCGCGGCGAAGTCGTCGGCATCGCGGGCCTTGTCGGCGCGGGGCGAACGGAATTCCTCCGCTCGATCTTCGGTCTCGACAAGGTTCGCAGCGGCGCGATCCGCGTCGGCGTACACACCGGTCCGGCGTCGCCCGCGCGGCGATGGGCGCAGCATGTCGGCATGGTCAGCGAAGATCGCAAGGTCGAAGGGTTGGCGCTCGGATTGAGCATCGCCGACAACGTCACCCTTTCGAGCCTGCCGCTCTTGAGCAGCCCCAAATCCAAGGCCGCCTCGTCGCAGCCGTGGATCGCGAAACTGAAGATCAAATGCCGATCCGCCCATCAGCCGGTGGGCGATCTGTCCGGCGGAAACCAGCAGAAAGTCGCGATCGCCCGGCTGCTGCATCATGATGTCGATGTGCTCCTGCTCGATGAGCCGACGCGCGGGATCGATGTCGGATCCAAGGCGCAGATCTATGAGGTGATCGACGAGCTGGCGCGATCTGGCAAAGCGATCGTGATGGTCTCGAGCTATTTGCCGGAACTGATGGGCGTCTGCGATCGCATCGCCGTAATGTGCCGAGGCGTCCTCGGCCCGGCGCGACCGGTGTCACAGGTGACCGAGCATCAGATCATGGTCGAAGCGACCGGGACGACGATCACGGCTGCGACCGCGTCAGCAGCGCCGTCATCCTGAGCGAAGCGAAGGATCTGGCATCCGATACCGAGTCAGCCAGATCCTTCGCTGCGTTCAGGATGACAAGGTTCGAATCAAGGCCCATTGGATAGCGAACAGGACATGACCCTCCCCCTCGAATCCGACAATCCGATCACCAAGTCTCGCTTCAACTGGGGCGCGGTGCTCGGCACGCTCGGGCCGCTCATCGGTCTCGTGTTCGCTTACCTTCTCTTCACGATCCTCTCGCACACCGTCCCCGACGCGGCGCCGTTTGCGACGTTCGACAATTTTCAGCTGATGCTCCGCCAGACCAGCGTCGTCGGCATCGCGGCGCTGGGGATGACGCTGATCATCATCAGCGGCGGAATCGATCTCTCCGTCGGCTCCAACATCGCGCTCTCCACCGTCGCACTGGCGAATGTGCTCAACATGATGAACGGGCAGAACGGCTTGGTGCCGGCGCTCGTTTGCATCGCGGTGGCGGCGTCGGTGGGATTACTCACCGGCGCGCTGATCACCGGCATGCGGCTGTCGCCGTTCATCATCACGCTCGGGCTGTGGGGATCGCTGCGCGGCTTGGCGAAAGGCGTGGCGCACAATCAATCGGTCTATCCCTCCCCGCCGGGCGCGTGGCGGAAGACGTTTCTCTCCGGGCTGATCAGCACGTTGCCCGACGATCGCAAGTGGATGATCTTCCCGCCGGGCGTCTGGCTCATGATCATCCTCGCCGTGATTGTCGCGATGATGCTGCGCTACACGCGGTTCGGGCGGCACATCTTCGCCATCGGATCGAACGAACAAACCGCCCGCCTGTGCGGCATCCCGATCGATCGCACCAAGATCGCGATCTACACCCTGGCCGGGACATTGGTGGGCTTGGCGAGCGTGCTCGAATTCTCCTACGTCGGCCAGGGCGATCCGACCGGACGCACCGGCGCGGAGCTGGACGTCATCGCGGCCGTCGTGATCGGCGGCGCGAGCCTCTCGGGCGGGCAGGGTTCGATCTTCGGCTCGGTCGTCGGCGCGCTCTTCATGACCATGGTCGCCAACGGCTGCACCAAGCTCGGCTCCCCCAACTGGGTGCAGCAGATCGCCACCGGCGTCATCATCATCGCCGCCGTCGGACTCGATCGCCTTCGGCATCGTCGTGCTACTTGAACCGGCTCAACTTCAGGAACTCGATCGGCAGATCGCTCGCCTTCTTCGTCACCAGATCTGCGACCGCTTCGCCAATCGCCGTCGCAAACTTGAACCCATGCCCGCTGAACCCGCCGGCCAGCGTGATGCGCGGACGTTTGGGATGCCGATCGACGATGAAGTGCCCATCCGGCGTGTTGGTGTACATGCAAATCCGCAGCGAAACGATCGGCCCGTCGGCATCCGGCAAAATCGTCTTCAGCGCCGGGCGGAAATCGTCCTCATCGCCCGGCTGCGGCGAGCGGTTGATCGTGTCGGGATCGTCAGGCTTGCCTGGCGCGTGATGCGCCAGCTTCAAACCCGGATTGTCCGGCATCATTGGAAAGCCGTAGTAGATCGACCCATCGCCGATATCGCTCGCCCAGACCGGCATCACGCCGAGCAGGAAATAATCGCGACGCTTGGGCTGCACCCAGCCGAGCACCTGTCTCGTGACCACCAGCGGTACGCCGAGATCGCGCAGCAGTTTTCCCGACCACGCCCCGCCGCAGAAAACCAGCTCATCGGCGTGATACGTGGCGTGCTTCGTCTTGACCATCGCGCCGGCCGTTGTGGTTTCCCAATAGACGACCGGCTCGTTCCCGTGAATCTCCGCGCCGTGGCGCATCGCCAGATCAACCTGCGCGCTGATCGCCAACTCCGGCAGGAGAAAGCCGGCCTCGTAGTCATAGAAACCAACCCAATCGTCCGGCACATGGAACGCGGGGTGCTGACTTCGAAGCTCACGCCGGGTCAGCATCTCGTGCGACAATCCATGTCGCGTTGCCGACGCGAGCGATCCCTTCACCAGCTCCCCTTCCGCCGGCCCGAGATAAAGGCCGCCGGTCAGGTGAAGGATCTTCGAGAGGGATTCTTCCTCCAGGTTCTTCCACAGCTCGATCGATCGCTTCACGAGCGGGACATAATCCGGGTGCTCGAAATAGGCCGAGCGGATCATGCGCGTGAAGCCGTGCGAGGAGCCTTTGTCGTGGGGAATGGAGAATTGCTCGAGCCCGAGCACGCGCAGCCCGCGGCGGGCGAGGGTGGAACACGCCGCCGATCCCATCGCCCCCACGCCGATCACGATCACGTCGAAGCGTTCCTCTGCCATGCGCGGCGGTTAATATACCCGGCGATGCTTCGCCACGCGCTCTGGATGGTGCCCCTTCTCGCTGCGACCGCTTCCGCTGCGACCGTCACGACGGCGCAGGTGACACGAGCGACCCTGACACCGCGCGGCTGCGCGGACGTGACCGGCAAATCGATCGCGGGCATGAGCGGCATCACCTACGCGGGCGGGCCGACCTATTGGACGGTGCTGGATAACTCCAACCGCGTGATCAAGCTGACGATCAAGCTCAATCGCGACGGATCGATCAACTCGCTCAAGCCCGCGGGCGAAATCACGCTGCCCCAGCGAAAGGATTTCGAAGGCATCGCCTACACGGACACGACGCGGAACTCCGTCTTTCTCAGCGACGAATCGCCGGGGATCTGCGAATACCGGCTGAGCGATGGCAAGCCGATCCGACTCGTCGATGTGCCGGAAGTTTTCAAGCGTGTCTACACCAACCAAGGCTTCGAATCGCTGACGCTCAGCCCCGACGGCAAGACTCTCTGGACCGCGAATGAACGTGCGCTGACGATCGACGGCAATAACCAGGTGCTGGCCGAGCCCATGTTCTCGACGACGCGCTGTCGATTGCAACGGTTCACCATAGAGGGGGAGGCGATCAAGCCGTCCGGGCAGTTCTTGTATCGCACGAGCGGCGTGCACGACATCGGGGGGCAGATCGGGCTGTGCGATCTCGTCGCCCTGCCGGATGGGCGACTGCTTTCGCTGGAGCGCTCGGCGGCGAAGAACCTCTCGGACTTCTATTCGGTGCGCACGCGGATCTTTCTGATCGACGTGAAGGATGCCAGCGACATCTCCGGCGCGCCGCTGGATCGCGGCGTCCCCCGGGACGATTCGGGCATTCGACTCGTCGAGAAGACCTTGCTCTTTGACGGATTCGTGTGCGATGAGAACGGCGAGAATCTCGAGGGCCTGTGCCTCGGCCCCGCGCTGGGGCCGGATCGGTGGGCGATTCTCGGCGTCGTCGACAGCGGCGATGGGCCGATGCGCGTAAGCCAGTCGCGGGTCGTCGCGTTTGAACTCAATCTCAACGCGCTCGCGCCGGAAACACGTCCAGCGCCGGAAACACGTCCCGCGGCGACAACCACTGGCAAGCCTCCAGCAGATCAGTAGATTTTCGGCAGCAGTGACAACATCCCTCATGCGATATCAGTTCGACCCGATCGAGTTCATGGAAGCGGCGAGCGCCCGCTCGCGGGGGCGCTTTGCGTTTACCGCGAACACGCAAGCGACGGCTCGGGCGTGGCAAAAGTCGGCTCGCGCGGCGCTGGTCGAGAAGCTGGGATTTCTCGATACGCCTCGGGTTCCGCTGGACCCGCGCACGATTCATCGCGTCGATCGCGGAGCTTACGTGCGACATCAGATCGTCATTCGCACGTCGAGGCACTCTGAGTTGCCGCTGTATCTGCTCGTCCCCAAGAATATCCCGCGTGGCGGGAAGCGCCCCTGCGTCCTCGCGCTCGCCGGACATGGCTACGGCGCAAAAGATCTCGTCGGTCTCTGGGAAGACGGCTCCGAACGCCTCTCGCCCGATGGCTATCACAAGGACTTCGCGACGCAGCTTGCCCTTCGCGGCTTCGTCGTCGCCGCCCCGGAAATATCCTGCTTCGGCGAGCGGCAATTCTCCAATGAAAACTTCCGCGCCAACGGCATGAACGGCTCGTGCCACAACATCGGCACCTGGGCAATGATGCTCGGCAAGAGCGTCGCGGGTGTGCGCGTGATGGACGGCCTGCGCGTGATCGATTACCTCACCGAGCAGAAATTCATCGACGCGACGAACATCGGCGTGATGGGGATCAGCGGCGGCGGGATGCACGCGTTTTTTTCCGCCGCCGTCGATCCGCGCATCAAGGCGGCGGTCATCTCCGGTTACTTCTGCAACTGGCGGCACAGCATTCTCTCGATCTTCCACTGCACGTGTAACTTCGTACCCGGCTTGCTTGAGCTGGGCGAGCTGAGCGATCTCGCCGGCCTGATCGCGCCGCGGCCGGTGATGGTGGAACATGGAATTCGCGACGACATCTTCCCGATCGCGCGTGTGAAAGAAACCGTCGCGAAGGCTAGCCGCGCGTGGAAAGCCTTCGGCGTCAACGAAACCATCGCCACCGACTATTTCGAAGGCCGCCACCGCATCAACGGACCGGCCGCCTATGACTTTCTCGCGAAGCATCTGCACCTGGAGCGCTCGAAATGAAACTCGGCATCAGTTACTGGTCGATCGAAGGCGGGCTGGCCAACACCGCTCCGCCGGAAGAGGCGATGAAGCAGGCGAAGGCCGCCGGCTTTGAGGCGATCGAGCTCGCGATCGGCACGAGCGGCGTGCTGCACACGCAGAGCGATCAGAAAACGTGCGAGTCCTACCGCGCGGCGGCCGAGAAGATCGGCATCCGGGTCGAATCCCTCGCCGCCGGTTTGAGCTGGGGATGCAGCCCCACCTCGCCGGATGCAGCAACGCGGAAGCAATCCATTCAGCTCCACGCCGACGCACTGCAACGTGCCGCGTGGCTCGGTGTCGATTCAATGCTCATGGTTCCCGGCGCGGTGTCGATCCCATGGGACGACAAGTACGGACCCGTGAAGTACACCGACGCGGTGAAGTGGGCGAAGGAAACAGCGAAACATCTTGCCCCCGTTGCGGAAAAAGTCGGCGTGGATCTCTGCCTGGAAAATGTCTGGAACGGCATGTTTTACTCGCCGCTGGAGTTCGCCGACTTCATCGATTCCGCCGGCTCGCCGCGCGTCGGGTGCTACTTCGACGTCGGCAACGTGCTCGGCTATCACCAGCACCCTCCCCACTGGATCGAGATACTCGGCAAGAAGCGCATTCGCCGGGTGCACATTAAGGATTTCAAGAAGAGCGTCGGCAACCTGAGCGGTTTCTGCGATCTGCTCGCCGGCGATGTGCCATGGAAGGAATCGATCGCCGCGTTGCGCGCGATCGGCTACGACAAGACCTTGATCGCCGAGATGATGCCGCCGGATGCAACGCTGCTTCAGCGTACGAAGTCGGCGATGGACAAGATTGTGAAGATGTAACCGGACGAGGAGAGAGACGACCATGAAAATCGGAATCATCGGCCTGGGCATGATGGGCCGGACACACTACGAAGCGTATCAGGGGATCGAAGGCGCGCAGATCGTCGCGGTTGCGGATCAGGATCCCAAGCGCGCGGCGGGCGATCTTTCGGGCACCGCCGGGAATGTGCTCAAGGAAGGGGTGAACAAGCTGCCGATGGACAAGATCCGCGGCACCACCAATGCTTCTGAGCTGATCGCGATGAAGGACGTCGAGGTCGTCGATATCTGCCTGCCGACGACGCAGCATGTCGAATTGGCCGTCGAGGCGCTCAAAGCGGGCAAGCATGTGCTCTGCGAGAAACCGCTGGCGCGAACGGCCGCGGATGCGGAAAAGATCGCCTCCGCAGCACGCTCCGCCAAGGGCATGTTCATGCCCGCGATGTGCATGCGTTTCTGGCCGCAGTGGACGTGGCTGAAGCAGGCGGTGGAGCAGAAGCGTTTCGGCAAGGTGCTGGCGGCCACTTTCCGTCGCGTCGCGTCGATGCCGCCGGGCTGGTATCGCGATGGCAAAATCTCCGGCGGCGCGGCGCTCGATCTGCATATTCACGACACCGACTTCGTCCAGCATCTCTTCGGCATGCCCCGCACCGTGCGCAGCGTCGGCTATTCCAAAACCAGCGGCGAGATCGATCATCTTTCGACGCAATACCTCTATGACAACATCCCGCTCGTCAGCGCCGAGGGCGGATGGTGCCTGGCCGATGGGTATGGCTTCTCCATGCAGTACACGGTCAACTTCGAAACCGCGACGGCCGACTTTGACCTGGCGCGCGGCGATCAACCCTTGAAACTCATCAGCAATGGCAAATCCGAAACAGTCGATTGCGGCTCCGGTTACGGATATGCCGCCGAGCTGCGCTACTTCCTCGACTGCATCACGCGCGGCGAGAAACCGGGCATCGTCACCGCGGACGACGGCGTGCGCAGCATCCGGATCGTCGAGGCCGAAGTCCGCAGCGCCCGCACAGGCGATGAAGTTTCGCTATGACCGAGAATCCCTTTGTTTTCGGGCCTGAAACGCTTACGCAAACGATTAATTCTCACTTCGTCGTGCGCCGATATTAACTCGGGCCGGGATGTCTTCCGGCCAGGATGGCACGCACGATGGAAATGGACGGAAACTATCTGATGCTCTCCCTGCTCTTCAGCATGGTGGGCACGGGCCTGTTCCTCTTCGGCAAAAAGGCCCAGCAGATGCCGCACCTCATGGCGGGCCTGGCGCTGATGATTTGCCCTTACTTCCTCACCAACCTGATTGCGATGGCGTCGGTCTGCATCGTGTTGGCGATAGCGCCGTTCGTCATCCCGCAGAGTTGAGCCAGCGCGTCCACATCTCGCGATAGAGTTTCTCTACGTCCCGGGTAAAACCCGCCGAATCCATCAAGGGGGATTGCTTCATTCGCGCGCGCAGGGTGGCGCGAAGTGCGGAAAGCCTTTCGCGATCGCACGCCAAGTTCGCCACGATCTCAACGTATTGATCCGTCGTCCGCGCAAGCAATTCCGTCAGCCCGATCGCCGCGAGAATGCTCGCCCCGCCCCGGCCGACGCTCGTCCGGCCCTCCAGACTCACCACCGGCACGCCCATCCAGAGCGCATCGCAACTGGTCATGTGCCCGTTGTAGGGCCAGGGATCCAGACCGATGTCGATCTGCTGGTAGTTAGCGAGATAGCGCTCGCGCGACGCGCGCGGGACGAAGATGAGCCGCGTGGGATCGATCCCCGCGACGGCGCGCGCCGGACCTTGAAGCATCAGGCGCGACGATGGGACGGCGGCGAGGATCTTCGACCAGGTTTCGATAGTCCCCGGCGAGATCTTGGCCGGATTGTTCAGTGAGCCGAACGTGATCGGACCGTCGCCGCGCGCCGCCGGCGCGCTCGGCAGCGGGTCGCCTTGGCCGTCGTAGCACCAGAAGCTGCGCGAGAGGCGGAGAAGCGTCTCCGAATTGACCGATTCACTCGCACCCGGCGGATCGAGCCAGGGATCGGTGATGCGGTAATCGATCTGCGAAAGCCCGGTGGTCGCGGGGTAGCCGATGAAGGTCACCTGCACGGGCGCGGCACGCCTGGCGAAGAGCGGCAACCGATTGCCGGTCATGTGCAGCGTGGTATCGACCAGGATATCGATCTGATCGGCCCGGATTTGTTGCATGAGCTGCTCGTCCGACCACCCCGCCGACTCACGCCATGTCGTGGCGAAGCGACGCAGCCGTTGCTGGATCGGATCGTTCGCATTGGCGATCGAATCGCTGTAGCAGGTCGTCATGAACTGATCGCGATCAGCTTGCTCAATGAGCGGCAGCATCGCCCGGCCGACCGGATGCTCGCGGAAGTTCGGCGAGATGTAGCCGACACGCAACGGGCGATCGAGCGTTCGCTCGTTCGCAAATTGAACCTCACCCAGCGGCGGAAAGCCCTCCGCCCAGGCGCGGTGTTCGCGCGCGATCTGCTCGGCGTCATAGCCTGCGTGAAAGAGCAGCGTGTAGAGATAATTATCTTGAGCTGCGCGATAGCTGGGCGACAGTTCTTTCGCCCGGCGGAAGGATTCGATCGCCTGATCGACCGCGCCCATCGCACTCTGCGCCAGCCCGAGGTTGTTGTGGACGTCCGCGGCCGTCGGCTGAAGCGCCGCCGCTCGCGCGAACGCCTCCATCGCCGCGTCGGCGCGATCGGCGAGCATCTGTGCGGAGCCGAGGTTGCGAATCGCTTCAAAGAACGTCGGCGAGAGCTTCATGGCGGTCGCAAACGCATCGGCCGCCGCATCGAACTGCTTGGTGTTCAGCAGGGAATTGCCGAGGTTGTAGAACGCTTCGGGCTGGGAGGGATCGAGTGCGATCGACTCGCGGAGATACTGGAGCGCGATGTCGTGACGATTCGCCTGCTGTGCGAGGATTCCGAGCAACTGGAGCGCGCGGACGTTGTTCGCGTCGAGCGCAAGGACTTGATGATAGGTCTCCTCCGCTTCGCGCAATCGCCCGGTGCGGTGATGCTCGAAAGCTTGATGCAGGAGTTGATCGGGAGTGACGAAGGACATCGCGGACTTGATCCGACTCTTCGCTGCGCTCAGACACCGGCGTCTGGGCGTGGAGGATTTTACGACGATGGGATGAGGGAATAGTGCGACGTATCGTTCATCAGCGCGATCTGTGGACCCGCTTCGCGGACGTGGATGATGTTCAGGCACGCCAAGTCCTGCGCGAGCCGATCGCGGTAGCGGCGCGGGTCGAAGCCCAGCCATGCCGCCAGGAGCAGCCGGTTTGTCGCCTTGTGCGAGACGACGAGCACGGTCTGCCCGGCATGCTTCGTGACGATGCGCTGTGTCGCCCGCAGCGCGCGATCGAGGACCATCTTCCCGCTTTCGCCGCCCGGGATGACGGTGTTGACCGGATCTGCCGACCAGGCGCGATACTCGGCCGCGAACTTCTGCTCCACTTCCTTGTGCGGCACGCCTTCCCAGTGGCCGTGATCGATCTCGCGCAGATCGCGATCGATCGTCGGCTCGATCCCGTGCGGATGGGAAATGATCTCGGCGCTGCGAATCGCGCGATGCATGTTCGAGCAGTAGGCCGCATCGATGGGGACATTTCTCATCGCATCGGAAAGACGTTGGAGCTGCGTGATTCCATGCGGCGAAAGCTCGACATCGCTGGAGCCGGCGAAGCGATCGTCGGCCGAAGAGGTCGTAGCGCCGTGACGGACGAGGAGAATGCGGGTGACCAAAGCCATGGGCCGAACGATACCGCAAACATGGAAGGCCGACGATTTTTCGCCTAACGGTCGCCCGCCGCATTCTGGCGGGCTCATGTCGCCGACGACCTGAGATACGCACCACGCCCGAAAAACGCGGCGGCCTTGCGGGCGTGAGGTCGCTCTAACTGTCGGTCCGGCCTAAGCCTAGGCCGGGCTTTCGGTCAGTTCCAACCAAATGCGTCGCTCATGGCTCAGGCGGCGTGTAGCGAAAGAGATAGATTGAACCGCCAAGGACGGCGATGGGCTCCCCGCTGGTGAGCTTGCGGTAGTACGCGCGGGCCGCGTCGTTGGCGAAGTTCTGACCGTGCATTTTCGTCACGCTGACCGCCAGCACGCCGGGTTCGCTCGGCCACTGCGTGACGGTCTCTCCGCGCGGAACATCAGCGCCGGGGACGTACTGGAACTGAATGCCGTAGAGCGCGGGATCAACGCTGAGTAGGCACGACACGTAAAGCCGCTCATCGGGATGTGCCTTCTGCCACTGCGCCAGCAGGGCCAGGTCCTGGCCCCAGTCGATGTTGTTATCGCTCAGCAGGCGAACCCCCCCGCGCGATCCGCCGCTGGGCGCGTTGAAGAACGCGATGTAGTTCGGGTAAGCGACAGTGGATTCGACGGCCGTGCCGACGAACAGCAGCGCCGCGACTGCCCCGGTGATGATGGCCGCGGTTCGGCCTCGTGCGATCAGGCGGGACGCGACCCAGCCCAGCGCGATGTAGAACAGCGCGTAGAGCGGAAAGACGTGCCGCAGGCCGAGATTGAGATTGGTCGTGAGCGCGGCGGCTCCGTAGACGATCACGGGAATGGCGATGACGGCGACTTTCCAGAGATGGGCGGACGCCAGCGACTTCCGTCGTGAGATCGCGAGCCCGATCGCCGCGAGCGTCGCCAGCAAGCCGGCGATGAGCGTGGCCGTCGGCGTCTTGAACAGGATCGCCAGCGGGAAGTAGTACCACCATCCCGTTCGCCCGATCTGTCCGAGCAGATACGTCCCGCGATACAGGCTGCTGCCATACGTGTAGATCAGCCCCGCGTCCCATGCCTGCGGCATCGCATGAAATCGGTACGGCAGAAGCAGCAGATTGACCATCAATGGCGGGGTCCAAACGTCCAAGTCCGTCTGCTGGAATGGGACGGCCGGGTTGCGTGCGCGAATGTCCGACTGGGCCGTGAACAGGACGACATGCTGCATGTCGACCTGCTGGCCCTGAGGCGTTGCGGCGAAGCGGAAGCGATAGCAACCCCAGACGAACACGATCGCCACGAAGAACGCGACCGCGCCGATCCGCAGCGAAAGGAAAGCGCGATCGCCCGGCGTGCGCGAAGCGCTGCCGAAAACCGACCAGTCGATCGGCAAAATGGCGCGCACGATCAGCGCGAGCACGACGATCGGCACCACGAGCACGCCTGAAAATTTCGTGCTCAACGCCACGCCACACGCCAGCCCCAGAACAATGACGGTCTTCCAACTGGCCCGGCGTCCAACGGCATCGATCGCCAGGGCAACCAGCACGAACGTGAGCGCGTTGGCGACGTCATTCTTCACCAGCGATCCGTGTCCCAGGAAATTCGGATCGAACGCGTAAAACGCAACGGCAACCAGTGCCGCGAACGGCCCGCCAAAGCGCCACGCCGCCGCGCCGATCGCCGCGCCTAAGCCGATGCCGATCATCAGCATCATCGCGCGCGAGCGATTCACGCGATCGATCCACTTCGCCTGCGGCTGATTGAACGTCTCGCGGATCCAGTCGAAGCGCGACGTTGTATCCTGAAGCACCTTGGGCCACAGCGGTGAACTCAGGTTCAGGTCGGAAGCGACATCCGAATTGGGCAAGCTCGCCCAGTAATGCCAGAGCGGCGGGTCTTCGTAGTTGACGCGGAAATCACCCAGCTCGCGCGTGGCCGATGCGCCGATCACATCCAGCGGCTCGTCGATGATCGGCGCCTTGGTGCGAACCGCCTTCCACGTCAGCGTGGCGTAGACCGACAGAAGAAGAACGCAACCGACCAGACAGAAAATCGCCACGGGAGAACGCCGCGGGAGCGCTCGCGGCGCGATATCGCTGTCGGTCATGCGGGCATTTTAACGGTTCAGGCGCGAATCTTCAGCCAGTCGAAGTTGGCGACCGAGCCGTGGTCAGACGTTGAAGGGAACTACCGCCCGTTCATCGCGCCGACGGCTTGGCCGTAGACATCGACGCAGGCTCTCGCGGCGTCGGTCCAGCTCATTCTGGCTACCTCGAACGAGCCGTGTTGGCGGAGGGTGCTGGCGAGCGGCGGGTGTTTCAGGACGGCGATGATCTTGTTCGCCATCTCGTTGATGTCCCAGAAATCGACCTTGAGCGCGTGGGTGAGGACTTCGCTCACGCCGGACTGTTTGGAGATGATGACGGGGACGTCGTGGCTCATCGCCTCGAGGGGGGCGATACCGAAGGGTTCGGAGACGCTCGGCATCACGTAGAGGTCGGCCATGCGGAAGACTTTTTCCACGTCGCCGCCGCGGAGGAAGCCGGTGAAGAGGACCTTGTGCCCGATGCCCATACTGGCGGCCATTTCGATCGTCCGGCGGATCATGTCGCCGGAGCCGGCCATCACGAACTTCACGTTGTCCATGACCTCCAAGACCTTCTTCGCCGCGGCGAGGAAGTACTCGGGGCCCTTCTGCATCGTGATGCGACCGAGGAACAGGACGATCTTTTCGTCCTTGTGGATCTTGTATTTCTCTTCGTCGAACGGGCCGTTGCCGTTGGATTCGATGGCGTTGTAGACCACCTCGACCTTGCCGGGATCGATGCCGTAGTGATGCGTCACCAGATTCTTGGTCAGGTAGCTGACGGCGATGATTTTTATCGCGGCGTGCATACCGCGGCGCTCGATGTCGTAGATGCGTTGATCGACGTGGAGACCGCTGCGGTCGAACTCCGTCGAGTGAACGTGAACGACGAGCGGCGTGCCCTTCAGCGCGGCGACGGCCATGCCAGCGGGGAAGGTCATCCAATCGTGAGCGTGGACGACATCAAACGATTCGTTGCGTGCGACCTCGGCGGCGAGGGCGGCGTAGCGCTGGACTTCGTTAAAGAGATCCCCGCCGTAGTGATCGCCTTTGACTTTGGGTGCGCCGCCGGCGGCGGGGGTTGGCTCACCCGGGGCTTGAACGACGTAGGGTTTTTCGGTCGGCGCTAAGCCGCGAGCGGCTCTGGTGGCGGGGTCGGCGTAGTCTTCGGCGCCTTCATAGGGATCGCCCAGCGCGGCATTGATCGTTCTAAATGTGACGCGCTCAAATTCATCGAGGCGGAATTCGGTGCTTGGCACCGCCAGCGGCGAGCCGGGTCGCGGACTCACCAGTTTCAGATGGGTGCTGAACGGGGTCGAGACGGGGCGCGGCAGCACGAACAGGATGTCCGTGCCGATACTGCTCATGGCCTTGGTCAGGCCGTAGCAGGCGGTTCCCAGTCCACCGGAGATGAACGGAGGAAACTCCCAGCCGAGCATGAAAACGCGCATAGGAAAGAACCGCCTGACCCGTAAAAGGAAACGAAAACCTCAGGAACGCCACCAACGCCCGACAAGAATTGCGAGCGCGCCTCGCGTCGGCGGGAGGCACAGCCGCACAAAAGGCGCGCACACACGGTTTCCGCGCGCATACGTATAATTTGCCTAGTATCGCGCGTCAATCTTTGACGCGCCACATTCTGTTCAACGACTGAGCACCATTCTCATTTCGCAAGCCGATTTTGCCGCGCACCTAGGCAGATCCTACAATCCTCGTTTCAACGCCCTTGCGTGCCTATTGAGTGCTTCCGTTCCGATCATCTTCTCCCCATCGATCGAGCCGACACGCCTGAGTATCCCGGCCCGCGTGATGGTTTTCGCGATCGGGGTCGCGCTGCTCGGCGTGCTCATCCTGGCTCACGCGCTGCGCCCGTCAGCGTCGGGCGTCGAAACGCATAAGCAAATGGGATTCCAACGCTGCGAATTCCTGGCGCGTACCGGGCTCCCCTGCCCGACCTGCGGAATGACGACCTCCTTCAGTCACTTCGCTCACGGAAACGCAATCGCCAGCTTCTTCGTCCAGCCAATGGGGTTTTTATTGGCCATCGCGTTTGGAGCGGGGTTTTGGGCGTGCATGCATATGGCTCTCACCGCCGCCCCGCTGCACAACCTCCTGCGGCAAGTGAAGGTGGTTCGGCTCATCGTGATCGTCATGGGCTTTGCTATCGCCGCCTGGGGGTGGAAGATCTTCATCCATCTCAATGGGTGGGACGGGTGGCGCTGAAATCTTAGGAAAAAGCGAGGATTGCGGATAGAAGATGGCGGATAGCAAAGGCACCCCCAGAGGCACACCATGACGCGCATCACGAAGTTAGCCATCCTGTATTCTCTATCCTCCATCCTCCTTGTTTTCTTCGGCGGCGGGTGTGCCGCCATCGGGGCCGCGGCGTACAAGCTTCAGCCACCCAAGAAGATCGACCCCGAGTACGCCGACTTCGCCGGGCAATCGGTTGGGGTGATGGTCTGGCTCGAACGGGGAATCAAAATTGATTGGCCGACGCTTCAGCTCGACCTGGCCAACAGCATCGACAAGCAGCTGCGCGAACAGACCGTCGACGCCAAGGGGAAGAACAAAGCGAAAAACCTTCTCGGAGCAACTTATCCGGTTCTGCCCGCTTCGATCATTCGGTACCAGACCGATCATCCGGATCTGGAGGCGTACGCAATCACCGACGTCGCGCCGAAATTCGGCGTGTCGCGGCTGATCTATGTCGAGGTCGAAGATTTCGCCACTCGATCCGATCGAACCGTCGACCTCTTTCGCGGAACCGCCAAGGCAAGCGTTCGCGTTCTCGAAATCGATAAAGAAGGGAAGGCGAAAGTCGCATATGAGAAAAGCGGCGTGACGGCGACGTTCCCGGAAAAGGGTCCGCCGGAAGGATCGCCGAGCCTGGGCGATGCGCGGACCTACGCCGGGACGCTCGACGCCTTTGCCACCGAGATCGTGCATCTGTTTGTTCCCTACGAGGTGGAGCCGCACTGATGCGATACGTCTGCGGAGTCGCAATCGGGCTGATGTTGCTGCTGATGTCGGGCGGCTGCGCAATGACGGGGGCGGCGTTGTACAAGGTCACCGGACCCCCGGATATCCCCGCCAAGCACGAACTCGCCAAGGTGCCGACTCTTCTCCTGGTCGAGAATTATCGACATCAGTCATCCGTGAACGCACAGGCGGAGACGTTGGCGCGACAACTGGCGGATGACCTCCAGGCGAACAAGCTCGGGCCCATCATTTCGCTCGACGAAGTGCAGGCCTTGCGCGATGCGCACCCGAAGGAATTTCCCACGATGTCGATGGTGGAACTGGCCAAGGAGCTCGGGGCGAAACAGATCGTCTACGTGCAGTTGCACAGCGCCGATGTTTCGCCGCTGGCGGGAGGGACGGGCTACGCCGGCTCGGCCACCGCGACGGTCAAGGTGGTCGACGGAACCACGGGTCAAACGGTCTGGCCGATCGAGCAGGCGGAGGGTTACGGCGTGACCGCGCAGACCAAGATGGGCGGAAAGCACTACCCCACCGCCGCCGACGTGCGCAATATGCTCTACGCCGACCTGACCGTGCAGATCTCCCAACTCTTCCACAAGTGGAAGCCCGAATACGAAGGCCAAGGCGTGCACGACACCGAAGCGTCGAAGTAGTCAGTCAACGCGCTGATCGACCCATTCACACAGTGTGTGATAGAGCAGCTTGTGACCTTCCTGGATCCGGTGCGACGTCTGCGCCGGGACGATCAATTCGATATCGCAGAGCGCCCTGGCTTTGCCGCCATCTTTTCCCAGGAAGCCGGCGGTGAGCATCCCCTGCATCTTGGCGGCTTCCAGCGCGCGGAGGATGTTGGGGCTGTTGCCGCTGGTGGTAAAGGCAATCAACACGTCACCGGCGTTGCCGAAGGCTTCGACCTGGCGCGAGAAGATCGTGTCGAAGCCGAAATCATTGCCCGCACAGGTAATCACGGTCGGATCGCATAGTGCCAACGCCGCCAAGGCGCGACGATTCTTCTGAAACCTCGCGACCAGTTCCTCTGCCAGATGCATCGCATCGGACGCCGATCCCCCATTGCCCGCGACGAGGGCTTTGCCCTTCGCGGACCAGCATTGCATCAGCGCCTCGCCCAGCCGGGTCATCTGCGGCTCGAGCGCGGCCAGCTTCGGCATCAACTCCACGGATTCGCGAATCGCCCCGTCCAGTAATCGTTTCATGCTCGGGAAACTGTAACGTCCCATTAAACGGATTAAAACGAGCGGAGAGGGAACGGCACGAGGCGGTGGGTGCACATCCAGCATTGACCGCATGGGGTTAGCGGTGAATTCTCCCGGTGGGGATCGCCAGAACAACCTATGCACTTCAAATACGCTCTCGGGGCCGCGCTCGCGTTGTCCGCCGCTGCCGCCACCGTCCATGCCTCGGTCTATGTCACCGATCGCGGCGATCTTACCGCCGCCTCCGCACAGATGCAGCGATTCGCGCCGCTCGGAACTGATCCCATCATCAGCCACGACGTGTACAGCGACTTCGACTCGTTCGCCGGCCTGCTTCCCGGATCAAACATGGTCTCCAGCAGCGCATCCGGCAACATGATGGACACCGCTACCGGGCTGGCGCTGGTCGCCTCCGGCGCGGCTTCCATCAATGCGACTTCGAGCCTTTCCTATGACGGCGATTCGAACCTGAATCTCTACGTCGTCAGCGGGCACTACGCCTCGACGATCAACTCCGCCGCCATGGCCGGATATCTTCCGCCGGCGATCGATCCCGACACCTTCCCCTACCTCACCGGCGGCGCGCTCTACAATTCGGGCATCAGCTTCCTGGTCAGCGATGTCCCCGCGACGTTCACCATCACGCTCGCGCAAGCGAACAGCGTCGGCGCGAACCTCTTCAACGCCGGCATGCTCTACAAAGACGCCAACAACGACGGAAACTTCATCGAAGCCGACGGCGATGAGATGATCCAGGACTATTTCGTGATCAACGGCGACGGTACTGACAGCCGCAGCGGCGTTCTTCAGCCGTCGGCGTCCCCCTACCGCATGTTCTTCTTCGGCAACAGCTACGACGGGACGTTCGACGACAACAAGACGCTCACCTCGTCGTCCGATTACACCAGCACCTTCAGCATCTCGGTGCCCGAGCCGACGTCGATCGCGGGTGTAGCGTTGATGGGTTTCTCCGTCCTGCGTCGCAAGCGCGGCCAATAAAGACAACTATCTTCATGTGGCCGGAAGCTCCTTGATCCGCAGGTTCCGGAACTCGACTTCCGCGCCGTGACCGAGGAATCCGATGTGCCCGGACTTGCTCTGCAAGCCTGGGTGCTTGGCGAGCTTGGCGGGGTCTTTCACGTCATCCAGGTTTGCATCGACGATCGTCACGCCGTTGAGCACGACTTTCACGTGTCGCCCGTTGGCGGTGATCTCTTCGGTGTTCCATTCCCCGACCGGCTTCTGATGCCCGCGCTCGCAGGGAAAGACATCGTAGATCGAGCCGTGGTACTGCGTGGGGCGGAGCTTGGCGTATTTCTCAGCAGAGTCATCGAGGACCTGGATTTCCATCCCTTGGTACGCGCCGTTTCCTTTCAGCGGCGCGCGGATCGCGATCCCGTTGTTCGCGCCAGGCGTCAGCTTGAATTCGAAGCGCAGGGCGAAGTTGGCGTACTCTTTTTCCGTGTAGAGATTTCCGCCGTCGGCCACGGTTGAATAGATCGCGCCGTCGCGCAGTTGGTATCCCTTGCCCGCCTGGTAGCCATAGACCCAGCCGTCGAGGTTCTTGCCGTTGAAGAGGGGAACGAATCCGGATTCGGCCTGATCGGCATGACCGGCGCGAGCCGCATGCCGATCCGACGTGCATCCCGCGACGAGAATTGCCAGCAGCACCATCGATGACCAACTGATCTTGTGCATGGGCGGAATTTATATACCGGATGTCCCTTTCCGTCGCGGGCAGACATTCAATAGCGACGATGAGCATGTTTTTGCGAAATCGGCGCTCAAGTGCGTTCACGCTGGTCGAACTCCTCGTGGTCATCGGCATCATCGCGCTGCTGATCGCTGTGCTGCTGCCCGCATTGCATAGGGCTCGCCGCCAGGCCTTGAGCGTGGCGTGCCGGGCGCAGATGCACGACATCGGGCATTCGATCTTGATGTACGCCAACGCCAACCGGGGCTGGCTTTTTCCGCCGGACCGGGGGTTGATCGTCCCGCCTTCGGAGCGGTGGTTCCGATTCGTTTTGAATTGCCCGACGCCTTCAGATCAGGCGATCACGGACCCCGAACCCTGGACGCCCAAGATCCTGATCTGTCCCGCCGACGATCCTCAACCGGTCAACGCCCACACCTATGTCGTGAACAATCACCTGATCGAGCACCACATTCTCTACTCGGGCAAGCCGCCGGCGAATCTCACTCCTTCACGGACCGTCGTCATGGGCGAGAAACTCACCAACGCGACGAACTACTACATCGAGATCCTCAACGGCCAAAGCACCTACCACACCCAGGTCGATGAGTATCGCCACGGCCGGGAGGCGGGATCGAACTATCTCTTCCTCGACCTGCACGTCGGCGAGCGGGAGAAGAATCTGCCGGTCTTCGGGGCAGACCCTTGGGATTTCCCCTGATCCGCGGTTATCTTCTCGGCCCGCCCGTATGAGCGAGCCGACGAAGAACAACAACATCAACGCGGAACTCCGCAAGCAATTCGCCGAGGTCTTCGGGGCGGGCGGAAAGATCCATGTCGTCCGCGCGCCGGGGCGCGTGAACCTGATCGGGGAGCATACCGACTACAACGATGGATTCGTCTTCCCCATGGCGATCGAGCCGGACATCCGGTTCGTCTGCCGCACGCGCGAAGATGCGAGCGTGCGGTTGGCGTCGTCGGCATTCCCCGGCCAGGTCGTGGAATTTTCGCTCTCGCATAAGATCGGGCGCGGCGAGCCGAGCTGGACGAACTATCCGCGCGGCATCGCCGCCGAACTGCTCGCCGCGGGCATTCCGCTGCCCGGGATGGATTGTCTCATCGCCAACACGCTTCCCGTCGGCGGCGGACTCTCCAGCAGCGCGGCGCTTCTCGTCGGCACCGGCAAGTGCCTGCTCGCGCTGGCCGGCCTCGACATGGATCCGCAGCGGCTCGCCTTGCTATCGCAAAAAGCGGAGCACGAATACGCGCTCGCTCCCGTCGGCATCATGGATCAGACGATCATCGCCTGCGGGCGCGCCGGGACGGCGATGATGCTCGATTGCCGCGACCTCACCAAGCAATTTGTCTCACTCGATGCGAACGAGCTGCGCGTCGTCGTCGTCAATTCCATGGTGAAGCACGAACTCAGCGGCGGAGAGTACGGCGCACGCCGCAAGCAATGTGAAGAGGGCGCGAAAATCCTCGGCGTCAAAGCGCTGCGCGACGCGACACTGCCACAACTCGAAGCGGCGAAGTCAAAACTCTCGGAGGCTGTCTTCCGCCGCTGCCGGCATGTCATCGGCGAGATCGCCCGCACCACGCAGTTCGCCACGCTCCTGGGCCGAAAGGATTACGACACCGCCGGGGAGCTGATGGTTCAGAGCCACAACTCCCTGCGCGACGATTATGAAGTGAGCGTGCCCGAGCTCGATTTCCTTCAGGAAGAGGCGATGAAGGTGAAAGGCGTGTACGGCTCCAGAATGACCGGCGGCGGCTTCGGCGGATGCATCGTCGCCCTGACCCAACCCCGAGCGGCCGAGCCGCTCATGAAACACCTCGAGCAGGTCTACCCCGGAAAATTCGGCAAGAAACCCCAGAGCTTCACTACCACCGCCACCGCGGGAGCGTCGGTACTAGAATGACCCGGGACCGATCCGCATGACTTCTCTTCGCGACATCCTGCTGAAACTCTCGCGTCGGGAGGATCTCACGCGGGATGAGGCGCGCGAAGCGTTTGACTTGCTCATGTCCGGGCAGGCGAGTGAGGCGCAGATCGGTGGGTTGCTCGTCGGGCTGGCGTCCAAGGGGACGACCGTGGAAGAGCTCATCGGCGCGGCGACGGTGATGCGCGAGAAGGCGGTCGCAGTGGGATGCTCGCCGGGGGATGGCGGCGTCATCCTCGATACCTGCGGCACCGGCGGCGATGTTCGCGGGACGTTCAATATTTCGACCGGGGCGGCGATCATCGCGGCGGCGTGCGGGGTCAAGGTCGTCAAGCACGGGAATCGCTCGGCTTCAAGCAAATCCGGGTCGGCGGACGTATTAGAAAAGCTCGGCGTGAAGCTGGAACTCTCGCCCGATGCGCTTCGCCGATGCGTTGATCAGGCCAACATCTGCTTCGCCTTCGCGCGCAGCCATCACCCCGCCATGAAGCACGTCGGCCCGGCGCGAACGTCGCTGGGCATCCCGACGATCTTCAATTTGCTGGGCCCGCTCACCAATCCGGGAAAGGCGAAGCATCAATTGCTCGGCGTATTCGCGCCGGAATTGACCGATCGCCTGGCGACCGTTCTGAAAGGTCTCGGCAGCACCCGCGCGTGGGTCGTGAATGCGATGGATGGGCTGGACGAGATTTCGACCATGGGCCCAACGCGCGTGAGCGATCTGCGGGATGGGCATGTGCACACGCATACGATCGACCCGCGCGAGCTGGGAATTTCGTACGCCCGGCTGTCAGATTTACAGGTGAACAGCGTCGATGAATCCGCGGCCGTGTTGCGATCGATTCTCGACGGCAACAAAGGCCCGGCCTACGACATCGCCGCCCTCAACGCCGCCGCCGCGCTCGTCGTCGCCGAGCGGGTCGGTGATCTGCCTGCCGGGCTGAAGCTCGCCCGCGAGGCCCTCGACAGCGGCTCTGCACGCAAAACACTTCAATCGCTGATCGAGACTTCACAGAGCCAGGCGTAGACAACTTTTCCAAGGTTTGCGATTTCGCGGCGCGACAGCAAAATAGTCGCTTGCCGCGCATGCAATCCAAACGCATCGATCTTCACTGTCATAGCGACGCCTCCAACAAGGCGGCCGAAGTCGTGCTTAACGCCATCGCCTGCCCGGAGTGCTACAGCGACCCGCTCGAAGTCCACGCGCAAGCGAAACGCCGCGGGATGGACTTCGTCACCATCACCGATCACGACACGACCGACGGCGTCACGTCTCTCGCGAAGCAAAAGGACGACGTGCTCATCGGCGAAGAAGTGACGTGCTGGTTTCCCGAAGACGAGTGCAAGCTCCACCTGCTCGTCTACGGCATCTCGCCCGAACAGCATGACGAATTGCATCGACGCGCGCACAGCATTTATGACGTCGCGGAATATGTGGAGAGCCAGCGCATCGCCCACGCCGTGGCGCATCCGATCTATCGCCAGAACGACAAGCTCGAACGTTGGCATCTCGAGCGACTGATCCTGCTGTTCAAGGGATTCGAGTGTCTCAACGGCGCCCACAGCCCCCTTCATCGTGAAGCGTTTGAGCCGGTGCTGGATCGATTGACGCCCGATGAAATCCGCCGGCTGAGCGAATCCCACGGACTGGCGGCGCGCTGGCCGGAACCCTGGGTGAAGGCACGAACGGGCGGAAGCGACGATCACGGGCTCTTGAATATCGGGCGGACGTGGACGGAGTTTCCGGCCGAGGTGCGATCGGTCGGGCAGGTGCTGGATTGCCTCCGCAGCGGGATGTGCAAGCCCGGCGGCGAAGCGGGATCGAGCGCGAAGCTGGCACATACGTTCTATGGCATTGCGGTTCGATACTACACCCGGCACATCATGTCGCCGGATACGACTCCGAACCTGACGACTTCGCTTTTGCAGACGATCGTTGGAGAGAAGCCACTCCCCAGTAAAGCGACGCTCGTTCGAGCGAAAGTGAAATCGATCGCGAAGAAGGTCGTGCGTCCGTTTTCTGCGAAGAGGCAAGCCAGCGGCGGCTCGGATGAACATTCCGCGGTCCTGAAGCGACTTTTTGTGGAGTCATTGAACCGGCGCGTGCGCGAGTTTCCGGAGCTGCGCGATGCGCTGGGTCGTGGTCTTCCCCCACTGGGGGAGCACGAGCAGATGTTCGACTTCGTCGCGAAGATCAACCAGGACATCAGCGCCGGCCTCGCCGCCGCGATCTCGAAATCGATTGACGATGCGAGCTTTACGGGACTCTTCGACGCGATCGCGGCGATCATCGCCCAGCAGTTCGTTCTCTCGCCCTACTACTTCAGCGTCTTCCATCAAAACAAGGAGCGGCATCTCCTCCGGCAGATCACCGCTCAACACACGCCCAAGCGGCGGGAGACGCTCAAGGTCGCGCTCTTCACCGATACGTTCGATGAGATGAACGGGGTCGGACGGTTTCTGCGGGATATGTCGGAGCAGGCGCGCGTCTCGAATCGACAACTCATCATCCACACGTCATGTCAAAGCCCTGGGCCAGCAATCCCAGGGCTTTCGGGATCGCGGAAGAATTTCACCCCGCTTCTCTCCCGACCGCTTCCCTACTACGACCAGATCACGCTCAATCTCCCACCCGTCCTCGAAGTGCTTGAGTGGTCCGATCGCCAGCAATTCGACGTGGTGCACGTCTCGACGCCGGGCCCGATGGGACTCTGCGGATGGCTGGTCGCGAAGATGCTGCGCGTGCCGCTGCTGTGTACCTATCACACGGACTTCCCCGCATACGTGCAGGCGCTGACGCGCGATCATCGCGTGACCAACGGAACGGTCGCCTACATGAAGTGGCTTTATGCCTCGCAGGCGACGAGCGTTTTCTCGCGCAGCGGAGCATATCGCTTCAAGCTGAGCGACCTGGGCGTGGCGGAAGAGAAAACCTCCGCGATCGAGCCTGGCGTGAATCTCGAAAAATTCAATCCGCGCCGGCGGGATGAATCGATCTGGACGACGTTGGGCGTGCGCGAGCCGTATCGGCTGCTTTATGCGGGACGGGTCAGCCGGGAGAAGAATCTGCCGATGCTCGTCGAGACCTTCGAGCGTTTGTGCGCTCGCCGGCGGGATGCGGCGCTGGTGGTTGCGGGCGACGGGCCTTATCTCGCGGAGATGCGGAAGGCGTTGTCGCACCTGCCGGCCTACTTTCTTGGGGCGCAGGACGATCAGCCGCTCGCGGCGCTCTATGCGTCGGCGGATTGGTTCGTCTTCCCATCCCGCACGGACACGCTCGGACAGGTCGTGCTCGAAGCGCAGGCGTGCGGGTTGCCGGTCCTGGTTTCCAACGAAGGCGGACCGAAGGAGATGATCGAGGACGGACGCAGCGGCGTGATCGTGGAGGCGAACGATCCGGCCCGATGGGCGGGCGTGGTGGCGACCCTGCTTGACGACCCCGATCGCCGGCGATCGATGAGCCAGCACGCGGCCGAGCGCGCCAAGCGATGGTCGCTGGCGAACACGTTCGACCAATTCTTCGCCGCACACCTCGATGCGTGCGAACAGGCGGCTGAACCGGCGGCCAATCCAGCGGTTCCGGCAGCCGGCGGCTTGAGAATCGGCGCGCGGTTATAACCCCGATTCGCGTTCCTTTCCGGCGGACACACCGTAGAATTGAGCCAGCATGAAGGGCTTCGGTGGCTTCATCATCGCTGCCGCACTCACCGCGCTGATCGCGTGCCCGCTCATCGCACAAAGCACCGCGCCCTCGACCACCGCACCCTCGACCACCGCGCTACCGACCACCACCCCTTCGGACCCGGCCGCCGTCGTTGTCGTTCTCCGCGGAACCATCGACGAATACTCCCAGCAGACGCTCATCAGCCGCGTCGAGCAGGCCAAGGCCGCCGGCGCCAAGACGGTCATCATTCAACTGCACACGCCCGGCGGACTCGTTTCCGCCGCCCAGGAAATCACGCGATATCTCCGCCAGCAAAGCACGATCCGCACGATCGCCTTCATTGACGGCTACGCCTACTCCGCCGGCACCATGATCGCCATCGCCTGCGATGAGATCGTCATGGCGCCGGGATCGTTCATCGGCGACTGCGCCCCGATCGTCCTGTCCGATGAAGGCGGCCTGCACAGCCTCGGCGCGACCGAGCGCGCCAAGGCCGAGAGCCCCGTGCTCGCGGATTTCTACCTCTCATCGACGCGCAACGGTTACGACCCGCTGCTCACCAGCTCAATGGTCACGCTCAACCGCGTCGTCCATTACATTCAAAACGACGAAGGCAAGAAACGCTTCGTCGATGATGCGGAATATCAGACGCTGACCAAGGACGGCGCGTGGAAGGTCGTCGCGGGCGTGCCCGATCCGGTCGATAAGGCCGACACGCTGCTGACCGTCGATTCGGATCTCGCGCAGAAAGTTGGATTGTCCAAAGGCACGTTCGCTTCGCCGCAGGCATTCGCGGATGCGCGCGGGCTGAACATCTCGCGCACGCTCGGCCCGCGCGCCAGTGAAAAGCTCATCGCCTGGCTCGGCAGCCCCGCCGTCCGCGGCATCCTGATCATCGTCCTGCTCCAGGCGATCTACTTTGCCTTCGGCCATCCGGGCCATTTCTGGCCTGAAGCGATCGGCATTGGAACGCTGCTCCTGCTGCTGGGCATTCCGTTGCTCAACGGGTACGCCAACTGGCTGGAAGTGATCGCCATCGTCGTCGGGCTGCTGCTGCTGGCGCTGGAAGTGTTCGTCATCCCCGGCTTCGGCGTCGCGGGGATCGCGGGGATCATCCTGGTCTTTGGCGGACTGGTGCTCACCTTCGTCGGCAACGAACCCGCCCTGCCCGGATCGATGCCCATCCTGCGCGGCAGTTGGATGAACCTCCAGCGCGGCCTGCTTATCGTCACCGGCGGGCTCGGTTGCTCGCTGCTCCTCTGGTTCTGGCTCAATCGCTATCTGCCCCGGCTCCCCTACTTCAACCGCCTGATCCTGACGGCGACGAGCGGGAACGTGGGGGCGATCCTCGCCGACCGCCCGATCGAAACAGGCCCCGCCGTCGGTGATGTCGGAATCGCCGTGAGCGACCTTCGGCCGGGCGGTTCGGTCAAGTTTCTGACCGAGAGCTATCCCGATGGGCGAGTCGCGGCCGTCGTCAGCGATACCGGCTACGTCGCCTCGGGAACGAAAGTCGTCGTGAGCGAAGTCGCGGGCAACCGAGTGGTCGTCCGCGCCGAGGCATAACGATGCTTGAAGGGTACACGCTCGCTCTGGTGCTCCTCATCATCGCCGGGGTATTGCTGCTGGCGGAGGTGATCCTGCCGACGCACGGCATCCTCGGCGTCTTCGGCATCGGAGCGGCGCTCGCCGCCATCTTCGTCACGCTCAAGCAAAACCCGTGGGCCGCCGTGGGTCTGACGCTCGCGATGGCGCTGGTCAGCCCGCTGATCTGGTCTGCCGCGATGCGCATCTGGCCCAAGACATGGATGGGCCGGCGCATCTTCCTCCCGCCGGTCGATGCAACGTTGCCGCCGTCGCCCGTCTGCGTGGGCGATCAGGGGATCACCGTCAGCGAGCTTCGCCCGATGGGCGTGTGCGAATTCCCGGGCGGCACGCGTGTCGAGGCAACCAGCGAGCATGGCATCGTGGAAACCGGCCAGGCGGTTAAAGTGATCGCACTGGTCAACAATCGCCCCGTTGTGCGCGTCGCATAGAACTCGGGGGACGAAAGGGCTAAATAGAAACCATGAATCACCTCCCACTCTCCATCCCAACCTCGATCGCAACTTCCATCCTTGCCCAGACCGACAGCGGCTGGGGCGCGATCGGGACGATTGTCGTCATCTTCCTGCTGATCATCTTCCTGGTCGTCTTCGCGATCCTCTTCAACTTCATCGGGCTCTATATCCGCGCTTATGTCAGCGGCGCGCGCGTGAGCATGCCGGAACTGATCGGGATGAAACTGCGGAAAGTCCCGGCCGTCATCATCGTCAACTCGCGCATCCAGGCGCATCGCGCGGGATTGAATGTGACGACGCAGGAGATGGAATCGCACGTGCTCGCCGGCGGCGATGTGCAGCGGGTCATCAACGCGATGATCGCAGCCAACAAGGCGAACATTAATCTCCCGTGGCAGACCGCGACGGCGATCGACCTCGCGGGGCGAGACATCCTGGACGCCGTCCAGACGAGCGTGAACCCAAAAGTCATTGACGTCCCCAGCGCCTCGATGGGCCAGGTCACCGTTGATGGACAGTCCAAGGACGGCATCGAACTGCGGGTGAAGGCGCGCGTCACGATTCGCACCAACATTCAATCGCTCGTCGGTGGTGCGACGGAAGAAACCGTCGTCGCCCGCGTCGGGCAGGCCATCGTCAATGCCATCGGGTCGGCCGAGGATTACAAGCACGTGCTGGAGAATCCCAACACGATATCCAAAGCCGCGCTCAACATGGGTTTGGCCGCCAATACGGCGTTCGAAATCCTGTCGATCGACATCGCCGAGATCAAAGTCGGCGAGAACATCGGCGCCAAGCTTCGAGCGGACCAGGCGGCATCGGACCTGCGCCGCTTCCAGGCGGAGGCCGAGCAGCGGCGTGCGATGGCGGTCGCGCACGAGCAGGAGAACGTCGCCAAGCAGGCGGAAAACCGCGCGGCCGTCGTGCTCGCCGAAGCCGAAGTGCCCCGCGCGATCGCTGAGGCGTTCCGCAAAGGGAACCTCGGCGTCATGGACTATTACAAGCTCAAGAACGTGCAGGCGGATACGAACATGCGGGAAGCGATCGCGAAACCGGGAGAGGGGTCCAAGAGCTAGAGGGAGCGAAACGTCATCCTGAGCGAAGCGAAGGATCTGGCACCCAGCGCTCTGTCAGCCAGATCCTTCGCTTCGCTCGGGATGACAAAGTGAGCACGCGACTTCGATATGAGAACGCAATCATGCCCGTCTTCATCATCTTCATCGTCATCATGGTGATCATCTGGGGCATCATTGCCTCCAGCGCCGCCGCGAATAAGCAGAAGGAGATGGAGCGCCGCCGTCGTCTCCAGGCAGAGCTTCAGCAGATGGCGATGCAGCAGGCGGCGCGGAACGCAGGCGTGGTCCCCCCGCCACAACCGACCCGGCGGATCAGCCCGGGGATCGCGCAGCGCTTTCCCGATGTGCTGCTCCCCCCCGCGCCACAACAGTGGCAGCAACAGCAGCCCATGAGCCGCACGGCTCCCCCCGCGATGAGACGTCAGATTCAGCCGCAACCCAAGCGACCCGCGCAGCGGCGCGTTGCTGCGCCGCCGCTCGCGCAGTCCCAGCCATCAAAGCCGCGACAGGCTCCCGCGCCGTCGAGCGCGACGGATCCGATCGTGACCCTGACGCCGGAGCGCACCGTGACCGGCGTGAACGCCGCCGCCATCCGGCGTTGGGCCAAGCCCAACGTCCTGCGCCAGCAGTTCATCCTGACCGAGATCTTCCAACCCCCGCTGGCACTGAGAGATACAAGCGATCGATAAGAATCGCTCGCAAACGAAAATTATCGTTCCCTTCCGCCCCGCCGATCGGTACAGTCGGCCTCCACATGTCTGTTTCTTTCATCTCATTCCTTTTTTCCCGGAGGTACCGCGTATGCATCGCTGCTCTCGCTCGCGCGCCGTTGTCGTCCGGATGTTTTGTGTCTCGCTGATCGTCACCGGCTTAACCGCCGTCGCCCTGGGCGTCGCGGATCGACGGTTTGATGTCGCTACATTCAACTGCACGCCGGATGGATCGGACGATCACTTCTGCCAGACGCAGTTCGATCATCTCAACTGGGTTTCGCCCAACGGGCACTTCATCTGCATGGGGACTGACGCGCATCGCGCGGAACTCAATGGCAACGGCAACTTCCTTGCCGCCTACTACGACAGCCTCACATCGCTCTATGGCGTCTACAACGGCACGCAGGCGGCCGACCAGATTGAGAACTACGTCGTCGGCAATTTCACCTCGTCCGGCGTGAAGCCGACGTGGCTGGTGCTGAACGAAATCTCCGGCAGCCAATGGCCCAGCAATGCTGACTATCGTGCCTGGCTGCGCACGTGCGTCGCCAGGCTGAAGAACACCTACGGCCACTCGGTCATTCTCTTCAGCCCGTTCCCCAATCCTGCAAACAACGCCGCCGACTGGGTCCCGCTGAGCGGCAACTGCTACATCGCGATCGAAAAATATCTCAGCGGCGCGACCGTCAACGCGCACGCCAATTCCGTCGCATGGTGCCAGGGCGAATACCAGAGCTCGAAGAATTCCTACACCGCATTGGGCATCAGCGCGACAAAGCTGTACCTGGCCGAGCATTTCGGCCAGACCGTGACCGGCACCAACTGGGGCCGCGGCGGATGCAGCTACGCGGGGTGGGACAACGCGATCAAGGCGAGAGCCGACGCCGCTAAGAACGTCGGCTTCGCCGGATTCATCGGCTACGCCTGGAGCAAGAACGGCATGGGCGTAAGCGAGGCGGATATGGTGCACTTTGAGGACACGTATCGGGCGAAGGTACTGCCGTAGTCTTAGACCGTGAATGCGTCATCCTGAGCGAAGCGAAGCGAGGGATCTGGCATCCATGTTCAGGCAGCCAGATCCTTCGCGTCGCTCAGGATGACATGCTCCGCGAGAGATGCACCGCCAGCACGGTCACATCCGCCGGCGTGATGCCGCTGATTCTCAGCGCCTGGCCGAGGCTGCGGGGTGTGAACTTCATCAGCTTCTGCCGGGCTTCGTTGCGCAGGCCGACGACAGACGCGTAGTCGCAGCTCGCGGGGATGAGCTTTTCTTCCATCGCGGCGAAGCGCTCGATGGCCTTGTCCTGGCGCGCGATGTAGCCGGCGTATTTCACGCGGATCTCGACCAGCCGGGCGATGTCGGGGGGGATTGCCTGAAGCTCGGGCGGGAGATTTGACCACGTCACTTCGGGCCGGCGCAGCGATTCGAACGCCGTCGATTCGCCGACGCGCGTTTGCTTGAGCAGCGCGGCGGCCGTATCGATCGCATCACGCCGGGCTGAGAAGCGACGCCAGCGATCATCGTCCACCAACCCGATTTCCCGCCCGATCGGCGTCAATCGCTCGTCCGCATTGTCCGCCCGCAGATGCAGCCGATGCTCGGCGCGGCTTGTAAACATGCGATACGGCTCAGTCGGCGGCTTGGTCACGAGATCATCCACCAGCACGCCGATATACGCCTGGTCACGACGGAGGATGAAGTCCTCTCCGCGTAGGGCCTGCGGCGAGCTTCGTCGAACCGCATTCACGCCGGCGATCAATCCCTGCGCCGCGGCCTCTTCATAACCGCTCGTCCCGTTGATCTGCCCCGCCAAAAAGAGCCCGGCGATCTTCTTCGTCTCCAGCGTCGATTTGATCTGCGTCGGCCAGACCATGTCGTACTCGACGGCGTACCCGTGGCGGAGAATCGTCGCATTCTTCAGACCCGGAATCAGGCGGATCATCTCCTCCTGGACATCCGCCGGGAGCGACGTGCTAATGCCATTGCAATAAATCTCGTCCGTGTCGAGGCCCTCGGGCTCGAGGAAAATATGATGCCCGGCCTTGTCGGCGAAACGCACGACCTTGTCCTCGATGCTCGGACAATAGCGCGGGCCGGTCGAGGCGATCTGTCCGGAATACATCGGTGCGCGATGAAGATTGGCGCGGATGATCTCGTGGATCGATTCGTTTGTGCCGGTGATCCAGCAGCTCACCTGCGGCAGCGGCGGACGCCACTGGTCGTCGGTGTATTCGTTGAGGAACGAGAACGGCGCCGGCTGATCATCGCCGGGTTGAACTTCGAGGGCGGCGAAGTCGATCGTCTGCCGCTTGAGGCGCGGGGGCGTTCCGGTCTTGAGGCGGCCTAGCTCAAGGCCGAGACGCTCGAGACACCCTGACAATCCTCTCGCGGCGGCTTCACCGACACGCCCGCCTTCGGTTTTCCGTTCGCCGGTGTGCATGAGCGCCCGGAGAAACGTCCCGGTCGTGACGATTACCGCACGACAAGGCAGACGCATCCCATCCGCGAGAGAAACGCCTTGAACCACATCACGATCGACTTCAATCTCCGCCACTTCCCCGGGAACGATGTCGAGATTGGAACAAGTCGAAAGCAGTCTCTGAACTTCCCCGGCGTACTTGTACTTGTCGGCTTGTGCTCGGGGTCCCCAGACCGCCGGCCCCTTGCTGCGATTAAGCATCCGGAACTGGATGCCGGTGTTGTCTGAGGCGATGCCCATCAGCCCGCCGAGCGCGTCGATCTCGCGGACCATCTGACCCTTGGCCAGCCCACCGATCGCGGGGTTGCAGGACATCGCGCCGATCTTTGATGGATCCAGCGTGATCAGCGCAACGGAAGCGCCAAGCCGCGACGCCGCCCACGCGGCCTCCGCGCCGGCGTGGCCGCCGCCGATCACAACGATGTCGTATTCGCCGGACATGAATCAGTCGATCTTAGGCGCTGACGATGTGATCCCGCTTGCCCTTCACGTTCTTGGTCGCATTTCGCGTGTCCACGATCAGCTTGGCGTTGTCTGCGACCACCTGCCAGTCGTACGCCGCGTGATGCGTGGCAATCAGTACACAGTCGTAGCTCTGCAGCGTGGCAGGCGAGAACTCGACGCTCTTCATGTGCAGGTCATGGTGCCGCATCTTGTGCGTCGCCGGAACGTGCGGATCGTGGTAGTCGACGTGCGAGCCCAGTTCCTCGAGCTTCTCAATCAGCTCGAAACTCGGACTCTCGCGCACGTCATCGACATCCGGCTTATACGCCAAACCCAGCACCAGGATCTTCGAGCCCTTGAGCGCCTTGCCGCGATCGTTCATCGCCAGCGCCAGCCGGCGGACAACGTAATCCGGCATGTGCCGGTTGATCTCGCCGGCGAGCTCGATGAAGCGCGTCGGCAATCCGACTTCACGCGCCTTCCACGTCAGATAGAACGGATCGATCGGGATGCAGTGCCCGCCCAGACCGGGGCCGGGAAAGAAGGGCTGGAAGCCGAACGGTTTGCTCGACGCTGCGCCGATCACTTCCCAGATATCGATGCCCATCGCGGTGAGCACCATCTTCATCTCGTTCACCAGCGCGATGTTGACCGCGCGGTAGATGTTCTCCAGCAGCTTGGCAGACTCAGCGACTTCGGCGCTCGAAACCGGGATAACCTGCTTGACGGCCTTGCGATACAGCGCCGTCGCGATCTCGCCGCTCTTAGGATCGATGCCGCCCACCAGCTTGGGGATGGTTTGCGTGTTAAAATCCTTCCGGCCCGGGTCTTCGCGCTCGGGCGAATAGGCGAGGAAGAAATCCACGCCGCACTTCAGGCCCTTGGCCTCGAAGCGCGGGAGCATGATCTCGCGCGTCGTGCGCGGGTAGGTCGTCGATTCGAGCACGATGAGCTGGCCCTTGCGCAGCGTCACAGCGATGTCGTCGGCCGTCTTCTCGACGTAGCTCAGGTCAGGTTCAAGGTGCGTTCCCAGCGGCGTGGGGACGCAGCTGATGATGACATCGGCGTCCGCCAGCTTTTTGAAATCGGCAGTCACTTCAAACCGGCCGGCCGAGACCATCTCCTTGACCATCTCGGGACCGAGATGCTTGAGATAGTTTTCGCCGCGGCGCAGCGCTTCGATCTTGGCGGGATCGACGTCAAAGCCCAGGACGGGAAACCCCGCCTTGTGAAACGCATGAAGCAGCGGGAGCCCGACATATCCCAAGCCGATCACGCCGACGACTGCCGACCCATCCGCAACTTTCTCGGCCAAACCCATTCGCAAGCTCCTCAATGTTATCGCAGGAGGACCGTGGCGATCCGTCGAGCGGGGACCGTGAGGTCCGCGATCGAATTCCCCAGTTTAACCGCAATCGCCGCATCGGCGCGGCCATCCAGTGTAACGGCATTCGCCGACGAGAACTTAGTCAAGCCGCCTATCTTCACCGAAGCCGAACCGTCGCCCGGGTTAAACAGGCGAAGCAGTAACGAATCATCCTGCCGCTGGACCGACGTAACCACCACGTCGCCGTCCACCTTCAGGAACGATTGCTCGCCCGGCAGCTCTTTTTTGCCCGTCGCGGGGGCGAGGGCCTGCTGATCCATGGGCAGCAGATCGACCTGCCGAACGGCGCCGAGAATGCGCTGTCCCTGCCGGCAGAGGCTCGCGCGGGGAAGCGCCCCTGTGTAGGGCCGCAGGTCGTAGCGGAAGACGTGCGTGCCCTGGATCTGTCCGCCCATGTTTTCGTTGGTCAGCACCGCGCGACGAAACGCGCGGAGAAGGGTCAGCGCAAGCGTTCGCTGGGGCGTATCGGTCACGGCGATCTCGGGCAGCCCGCGCGTGACTACGGCGAACCCGCCGGCCTTCTCGCCGACCGCACTCCACGTGAAGTGCGGCTTGGTCTCGACATCGAGCTCCTTGCGGATCGCGTTATCCTTCGCCAGCGCCACCTCGCGCTCGACCACGTCGTAGTTCGAATCGCTGAAATACGTCTTGCTCGCAAAGTCGGTCGGAAAGAGGACGCGAAGGCGATGATCGAGGACGGTATTCTGAACCGTCGTCGTCACCTCGACGCTGTCGCTCCCCTTCCGCAGCGTGACGTCCGAAACGATCCGCAGCGGCACAAGGCGCGGCGAGCGCGTCATCGATTTAGAATCGAACGCCTCCGGCACGTTCATCGTCACGCCGATGCGCAGCGTCGCCTTGAACAGCCCGTCCGCAACCAGCGCCACATCCGCCACGCCGGCGGCGGAGGTGAAGATCTGATCATTGACCGCGACGCCGTGATACCACCCATCGCCGATGTCGGCGCGCTGCTCGAAGGTCAGCAACTGGTCGTACGCCTTGCTCGACTTCTTATCCGTCAGCTTGATCGTGCCATTCGAATTGACGCTGATGCGAAGATGCTCGTTCTCGATCGTGCCCGGCCCCGTCGCCATGGAGCCGAGATAGCGCGTCGGCGGTTCCGCGGGCTCGGCGAAGAGCGTCGTGTACCCGTAGGACGGCACCTTCAATTTCGCGGTCACACTGATCACATGCCGGAAATCAGGCTGCGGAAATTTCTTCCGTAATCGCTTGAACGCGATGTGGTCGCGCCGCTGGGCGACGAGCTGATAAGGCACCTCGTTCCCCTTCGAATCCCGCAGCTTGAACGCGAATTTCTCTTCAAAGCCGAAGAACTCCTGGAATTTCTTCGACCACGTCGTCGGAAGCGGAATCTCCAGATCCACCGGTCGATCGATTTCCTCCGCCGTGTGATTGAACACCCCGAGCTTGATCGCTTCCTCCGCCGCTTGCGGCTTAGCCCCCCCCACGCCCGCCGCCGCCGTGATCGCTCTCATCGCATCGCGCGTCAATCGCGATGAAATCCCGATCGATTGATCGAACCGATAGATCATGTCCTGGTGGACCTGGTCCGGTGAGCAGCCGCAGATGCTGTCGTGGGGGTGATTGTCCAGCAGATGCTTCCACGCAACGCGGAGATAACCCAGCGGATACTCGCGCCCCAGCGCCACATGAGCGAACGCGCTGAACGGCTCGGCCCACAGGCAAAGCTCATCCTCGCACGCGGCGTTGCGCTGCTTGAGATGGATCCGGCTCGAATACACGCCGGGGATCAGCCATTGCTCGTCTTCCTTGCCGGGCTCGCGCCCGGTCTCGCGCAATTCGCCGACGAGTTGCTTGTCGATCTTCGACGCTTCCTTGAGCACCTCTGCCTGGTACGCGTCGAAGCTGCTGTGGACGATGCGGATATTGTGGGCGGCGAGCTTTTCGTTCGCCTTGGCGAAGACCGCGTTGATCGCCGGCTCGATCTCGATGTGATCGCCGCCGTCGAAGAGGAGAATCGGCCCAAGCGGCGAGCGGGCGGCTTCCTTCAGCGTGAAATCGACGACCTTCTGCACCGCGGCCTCGGGATCGAAGGGAACATCGAGCTTGCCGCAGTCGCGAACGTCGGCACAAAACGAGCAATAGCCGACGCGGCCGAAGCGATAGCTCGGGATCACGCTTCCGTCCGGGCTCTTCCAGTTCAAATGCCCGTGATGTTCTCTCTCACACGTCCCGCGCCAGATGTAGGCGAAGGGAATCCCCAGCTGCAAAAAAATTTGCGGCATCTGGCTCATGTGCCCGAACAAATCGCACACGAAGCCCGCCTTGCTCGACGGCGCGCCCAGCTCATTCGACAATCGAACGCCTAGTTGAATATTGCGAACGATGGATTCCCCGCTGACGAGCCATTCATCCGGCAGGACGTACCACGGCCCGACTTTGAACCGCCCTTCCTTCACATACCGCCGAATCGTCTCTGCCTTCTCCGGGCGGATCTCCAGATAATCCGCCACCGGGATGTATTGCCCATCCATCGTGAAGATCTTGAATTCCGGATCGCGTTCGAATTGATCGAAGACCTCATCCAGCAACGAGACCAGTCGCATTCGATAGCCTTGGAGCGGCTCATACCACTCGCGGTCCCAATGGGTGGAAATCACATAATGCGCGGTTCGCTGCATGAGCGTGAATATATGGTAGAACGGGGTCGGATTCACCGAATGCCGTGCTTGTCCGACTATGACCCGCCTGATTTAGCCGCCGAGCTTGCTCGGCGCGGTCATGCGCCGTCCCACGCGCGCCAACTTCTGCTGGAGTTTTACAAGCGAAACGGATCGGTTGACGTATCAACTCTGCGTGGAAGCCGGGCGTATCTCGGCGATATCGCGGCGCATTTCACATCGTTGCGCTCGCGCGTCATTGACCGGCATCAATCCAACGATGGCACAATCAAGCTGCTGGTCGGATTTGAAGCAGGTGGCGCGGTCGAAGCGGTGCTGATGCCGACATCCCGGCCGGAGCTTGCCGCAGGGTGCGTTTCGTCACAGATTGGCTGCGCGATGGGATGTGATTTCTGCGCGAGTACGAAGAACGGACTGGAGCGAAACCTGTCGGCCGGGGAGATCGTCGAGCAGTTCCTTCATCTCCGCCGCGAAGCCGCTGCCACCGGGCGAAGACTTCGCACGCTCGTCTTCATGGGCATGGGCGAGCCGATGCACAATCTCGATCAGGTCATCCCCGCCATCCGACGCATCGCCGACGGCGCGATGGGAGCGCTGGGCTGGCGGCAGGTGACGGTCTCGACCGTCGGCATCGTGCCGGGCATCGACCAACTCGCCGAGGCGGACCTGAACGTGCACCTCGCGCTTTCACTGCACGCGCCGGACGACGCGACGCGCGCGCTGATCGTGCCATCCAATCGCCGCTATCCGGTGGCCGACATCATTACCGCCGCCAAGCGCTACTACGAACGCTCCGGCCGGGAGGTGAACATTGAATACTGCCTGCTCGGCGGGGTGAACGATTCAGACGCTCACGCCAACGCCCTGGCCGAGCTGCTCGAAGACTTTCGCGCCCACGTAAATCTGATCCCCTACAACCCCATCGGAGCAGGCATCAGCGGGCGGGTTTACACTCGGCCGAGTGAGGATCGCGTGCTGCGGTTTCTGGAAATCCTTCGCGAGCGCGGCGTGGTGTCCCACATTCGTGTCACGCGCGGCGACGATGTTTCCGCCGCCTGTGGACAACTTCAGGTGCTTTCCAGCTAATTCCCGGTTTGTTGCCTGACGAACCGCTCGGTGGGGTCTTCTCCCGCAACGTCGTCGGTAGCTCGGCGGGCGATCTCTGCGGCGATGTCACGATGTGCTTCGCAGCCGATGACGCTCCGATCCGGCTCCGGCCGGGCGGTTTTGACGTATTTCGCGAAGACCGTATCCATCCGCCGGGAGGCTTCTTCCATCCGCTCGCGTGAGACGTTTTTCGCCAGCACATCGATCGCGCGATTTTGGAGCTCGACGCTGTGGCAGATCCAGAAGAGATCGATCCCCGCATTGGCGCCGTGGATGATCGCATCATCGAAGCCAAAGTGGTCCGCGATCGCCTTCATCTGCATGTCGTCGGACATGACCAACCCGTCGAATTTCAGCCGCTTGCGCAACAGGTCTTCGAGGATCACGGAGCTGAGCGTGCCGGGATAAGTCGCATCGACGCCGGTGTAGATCACGTGGGACGACATGATCGACGCCACGCCTGCCTCAATCGCGGCGATGAAAGGCGGGAGCTCGATCTGCTCCAGGCGTTTCAGATCGTGCGCCGGCAGCGTCGGCAGTTCGTGATGGCTGTCTTTATTGGTGTCGCCGTGCCCGGGAAAGTGCTTCGCGCACGCGCCCACGCCGTTGTCCTGCAAGCCGCGCACGACGGCGACGCCCAGTCGCTTCACCAAGTCGGTATTCCCGCCGAAAGAACGCGAGCTGATGACCGGGTTGCCAGGATTGGTATCGACATCGACGACGGGTGCGAGGTCCATGTCGAAATTCACCGCGCGCAATTCGCGGGCGAGGATCTTTCCGACTTCGTACGCGAGCTTTTCATCGCCCACGCGGCCCACCTGCCGCATCGACGGCACCAGCGTGAACGGCTCGCGCATCCGCAAGACCCGGCCGCCCTCCTGATCAACGCTCATCATCAGCGGAGACGTCGCGGCGGCTTTGCAATCGAACGTCAGCTTCGCCAACTGCTCTGGCGATTCGACGTTCCGAGAGAACAGGATCACATTCCGCACGCCGCGATCGATCAGCGCGCGAGCCTCTTTCGTCAGGCTCGGCCCGACGAATCCGATGCCCACCATCTTGGCGGCCAATTGTTCAGTGGTCACTTGCAGCCTTGATCTTTTTGGTCTCTTCGGAATCCATCGGGATGATCAGCAGCGTGAGCGTCCCGGGGATGGTGAACAAACACGCGGCGATGAAGACGCCCTTGTAGCCGAAGACCGATTGCACAATCCCCGCGAGAATCGTCGCGAAGGCGATGAAGAGCGCGCCCAGGCCCGTGCCGATGGCGTAGTGGCTCGTCACAAACTTGCCCGCGCCGCGCTGGGCGACGTGCATGAGATAGACGAAGTAACCCGCGAACCCGACGCCGTAGCCGAAGGCTTCGAAGAAGACTACTGGATAGAGCCACTTGGCGGCGGGTTGTTCGTAGGCGGCCCAGATGTAAAGGGCGTTGGGGACGTGCATGCAGAGGACAAGGGGCCAAAAGGCTTTTCGCAGTCCGACGCGTGAGATCCACCATCCGCCAAGCAATCCGCCCAGGATCAAACCCGCGGCCTGGCCGAAACCTTTGATCACGCCCAGCTCTTCAACCGTCACGCCCATCCCGCCCACCTCGCGCTTGTCGAGGATGAACAGCGCGGCCATCGCGAAGACCATCGCTTCACCGAAGCGGTAGAAGATGATGAAGCAGAGGATCGCGGGAAAACCGGGCTGCTTGATGTAGCTGACGAAGGCATCCCCCATCGGCGTGCCGCGCACTTGCAGGCGGATCAAGCCCCACAGCAGCGGCGCGAGCAGCGCGCAGACGCCGAGCTTGATCCACTGTTGAATGAATTCGGTTCGCGTGAGTTCCCAGTTCTTGGGGACCGAGCCGGGCGAGGTATTGTGATAGATCGCGTAAGCGATGAGTTGGAGCGTGCCGTTGATGAAGTAATAGATGACGACGCCGGCGGCGATGATGGTGAGGGTTCGCCAGATGTTTTTCTTGCGTTCATCGGGCGCGACATCGACGGGAACGTCGGCCGCGGGCCTGGGGAGCATGAAGAAGTTCCAGACCATGCCCACGCCGTAGAACAAGGCAGCAATGCCGAGGGCGACGAGCCAACTGAGCTTCTTATCCCACCCCACCGCGATGAGCCGACCGGCGATGACAACCAGACCCGAATCGACAAAGAGCCGCCCCAATCGCGAGAACGCCGCCATCACGCCGCTGAAAGCGGCCTGGCGCTTCTTGTCCAGCGACATGAGGTACAAGCCGTCGCAGGCGATGTCGTGCGTCGCCGAGAGCGTCGCCATCAGGAACAAGCACGCAACGGTGATCGCGAAGTAGCTGGGCGTATTCATCGCGCCGGCGGTCAGCAGCAGCGTGACGAACAGCAGCACCTGCATCGCGATGGTCCACTTCCGCTTGGTGGAATTGGTATCCACCAACGGCCCCCAGAACATCTTGAATGACCACGGCAACGCCGCCAGCCCGGTCCAGGTGGCGATCTTGACGTTGTCCACGCCCAGGTTCTTGTAGATCGCGCCGAACATCGACGTGACTAAACCATTTGGCAGGAACTGCATGAAATAGAGGACGGGCACGAACCACCAGGGATTGATGGACGTGCTCTGCTTTTCCGCTTCGAGCCCGGGTTGCTCTTGTACTTCCGTCGTCGTCAAATCGCCTCCATTGAGTCGGCTTGGTAGTCTACACGGAACAGCGAGGAAACTGCCTGCATGGCCTTATTGATTGACGGCCTGATCGTCCTTGTCTACTTCGCGGGGATCATTTCGTTGGGCCTTTACATGGGCCGGCGGGAGAAGTCGCTGCATGATTTTGCGTTGGGCGGTCGGCGGGTGCCGTGGTGGGCAGTGATGGCGTCGATCATCGCCGCCGAGACCTCCGCCGCCACCTTCCTGGGCGCGCCGGGCGAAGGGTTTGAGAATAAGAGCCTGGCCTACGTGCAGCTCATCATCGGCCTGATCCTGGGCCGGGTTCTCGTCGGCTACGTCTTTCTCAAGCCGTACTACGACTACAACGTCTACACCGTCTACGACTATCTCGGCATCCGTTTCGGCCCGCTCTCCAAGAACTACGTCTCGGGCCTGTTTCTCTTCATGCGCACGCTCGCTTCGGGAACGCGCATGTTTGTCCCGTCGCTGGTGATGGTGCTGGCATGGCAGCTCTTCTCCGGCGGGAAAGAGAACGTCAAGTTCGCCGCCGTGACCAACGTTTGGCTTTATGTATGGGCCATCGTCATCCTGACGGCGCTCACGTGTCTCTACACCGCGATCGGCGGGATCAAGGCGGTCATCTGGACGGACGTCATCCAGGCCGCGCTCATGTTCATCAGCGCCCTGATCGCAATCGGCACATTGCTCTATCACATTGGCGGCGACAACCTGAACCTGCTCGCCGGCCTGCGTACCCTCGCGACCAACGTCCCGGCGATGACTTCAAGCCAGGGGTACTTCCTCACCGGGTTCGAAACCGAGACCGTCGAGAAATTTAAAGCGGCCAACCGCATCGCGGAGATGACGCCGTGGCACTACGTGCTGATGGTGCTCGCCAGCCCATACACCATTTTCAGCGCGACGATCGCCAGCACGCTGGGGAACATGGCCGCGTTCGGAACGGACCAGGACATGGTCCAGCGCATGCTCACCGCCGAAACCTATAAGAAGGCCCGCCGCAGCCTCATCACCGCCGCGGTCATGGATCTTCCCATCGCGGCGGCATTCACGTTCATCGGCATCCTGCTCTGGGTCTACTACAACAAGACAGACCCGCGATTCCTCCCGCTCAACGACAAAGGTCAGCCGGTCAACAGCGATGTGTTCGGCAGCTACATCTTGAACGTCATGCCGATCGGCATCCGCGGGATGGTGCTGGCCGGTGTGTTCGCGACAGCGATGGGATCACTCTCCGCCGCCCTGAACGCGCTGGCGACGAGCGCGACGAACGACTGGTACATCCCCTACTTCGCCCGGCACAAGAGCGAGCATCACCACGTCTCCGCCGCGCGGTTTTTTACGGCTGTCTTCGCCTTTTTGATGATCGTCATCGCCAGCGTCTTCGCCTACGCCAAGGTGCGCGATCCGAACGTGCGGATCATCCCGGTGGTGCTCGGCATCGCGGGTTTCATCCTCGGGCCGATGCTGGGTGTGTTTTTGATTGGGATGTTCACGCGCAACCGCGGCTCGGATCGCGGGAACATGATCGCCATCTCTGCCGGCCTGGCCATGACGATCGTGCTGGGCGGGTTGCACATCGACCTGGCAAATCTCGCGGCGGGCATCGCGGGAATGAAGGCGACGTTCGTCCGCCCGGGGTGGCTGCCGCTGGTGTCGTTCACGTGGTTCGCATTAGTCGGCGCGGCGGTGGTCTTCGCGATCGGCATTCTCTTCCGCACGCCGGAGCACGTGCTCGATGAAGCAAATCAAAAGCGCGCCGACGCGCATCAGGACGACCGTCCGGTTGCGCTACGAGACTGACGCATTCGCTTTGCTCCCTCTCCCACAAGAGGAGAGGGAGCAGGACGAAATCACAACGATTCCACAAGAATTTTGGCCGCGGCCTGGGTCCCAAGCGTCACGGCCGACTGGTTGCGCGGATGGATGGCGACGGAGTCGGCGATGTCGTCGCGCTTTCGCACGACCACTTCCGTCCCGGGTTTGAGGCTGTGTTTTTCGACGAACTGTAAAAACTCCGGATTCTGATCCATCACCCGCGCGACGCGCATCGGGCGGTTGAGATCGCACTCCGCCAGGCTCACCATGGCGCGGTGCGGGATCTTTCCCTTCGCGGTCGGGATCGGATCGCCGTGCGGATCGACCTGCGGGTGATGGAGCAGCTCGTCGATCTTTTCCATCACCTTGTCGGAAATGGCGTGCTCGAGTTCCTCGGCCTCCTGATCGACTTCAGACCAGTCCAGCCCCAGCACCTCGACCAGGAACAGTTCGACCAATCGATGGCGACGAAGGACATGCAGGGCGAGCTTTTCCCCCTTGGCCGAGAGCCGCACCCCCCCGCGCGGCTCGTAATCGGCCAACCCCGCCTCGGCCAAGGTCTTGACCATCGCGGTGGCGGTCCCCGGCGCGACGTTCATCGCCTCGGCGAGCGCGCCCATGGCCACCAGCTCGCCGCCGCCCCGCTGCTGCTCGGCATAAAGCGCCTTGAGATAGTCCTCGACGGTCCGACTGGGCAAGCAATTCCTCCTTGACAAATCTTCAACAGACCATAGTGTATATTTTGAGTGGTCAAAATCAAGGCATTGGGAATGCGAAAAGCCGGACGACAACTTCTCTCCATCGCGGGCAGCGCCCTGCTTTGCGCCAGCCCCGCCTTGGCCGCCGCTGATCCGGTCGAAATCGCCGCCAAATCGCAGTATACGTTGCTCAATCCTACTCCGGTTCGCCTGATGCGCGAGATGAGCACCGATCGACCCGATGTCACCGAGAGCCCCATCTCCGTCGATGCCGGGCACTTTCAAATCGAGTCCAGCCTGGTCGAGTACGCCTACGACGATGACGGGCAGACGACACGGAACGAGCTGTCGCTGATGCCGTCGAACCTGAAGGTCGGACTGCTCAACAACACCGATCTTCAGCTCGTGCTTGAGCCGCATCTCTGGGAGCGTGAGCGAAGCAACGGGCAAACGACTCGGGCCGATGGGTTTGGAAACATCGAGCTTCGTTTGAAAATAAATCTCTGGGGCAACGATGGCGGGCCGACGGCCCTAGCGGTCATGCCGTTCGTTCAGCTCCCCACCGCGCCGGACTCCATCGGCGGAACCGATCACGTGCAGGGCGGGGTGATCGTGCCGCTGACGGTCGAACTGCCGCGCGAATTCTCGCTGACCATGATGGCCGAGATCGACTTCGCGCGCGACGCCGGCAACGACGGTTACGGCACCGCGCTGGTTCACACCGCGTCGCTGTCGCATCCGCTGGGCGATCGCCTGGGCGGCTTTGTCGAATACGTCGGTGTCGCCAGCGACGACCTGGGCGAAACGTATCTCGCGCAGATCGACGCCGGGCTGACGTACGGCTTGAACGAAAACACGCAGCTCGACGCCGCCGCCCAGTTCGGACTGAGCGATGCCGCTGATGACGTGCGCTTTCTCCTGGGTCTTTCGATTCGGATTTGAGGATGCTTGTGACGACTGAACGATCTGGATCTGTGCCTGATTCTCCAGGCGTCGCGGCGCATACCGGCACGCGCTCGCTGGACAACATGCACTCCTCGGTGCCGGTCCCGCAGCATACCGCCAGCTTCTGGCGGCAATACCGCGCCTTCGCCGGGCCCGCCCTGCTGGTCTCGGTCGGCTACATGGACCCGGGCAACTGGGCGACTGATCTCCAGGGCGGGGCGCTCTACAAATATGGGCTGCTCTGGGTCGTCGCCCTCTCCAGCATGATGGCCATCGTTCTACAGGTTTGCTCGGCACGATTGGGTATCGTGACCGGCAAAGACCTTGCGCAGGCCGGGCGGGATTTTTATCCCGCCTGGTCGCGCTGGCCGAACTGGATCGGGACCGAAGTCGCGATCATGGCGTGCGACCTGGCCGAAGTGCTCGGCTCCGCTGTCGCCATTCACCTGCTCTTCCCCGGCATCCCGCTGATGTGGGCCGTCCTCATCACCGCCGCCGACGTGCTGCTCCTCCTCTCTCTCCAGAGCTTCGGGATGCGCATCATCGAGGCGTTCATCCTCGTGCTCGTGGTGACGATCGGGGCGTGCTATTTCATCGAGATCTTCGTGCTTCCGCAGACCCGGCCGGACTTCGGCGAGATGGGACACGCACTGATGCGTCCCGGTTTCCGCGAGCCGGGGATGATCTACGTCGCGATCGGGATCATCGGCGCGACGGTCATGCCGCACAATCTCTATCTCCACTCCGCGCTCGTGCAGACGCGCGCGTTTCAATCCGATGAGCCGTCAATCAAGAAGGCGATCCAGCTCAACACGATTGACTCGGTGCTGGCGCTGTCGATCGCGTTCCTGGTGAACGCGTCGATCATGATCCTGGCGGCCATCACCTTCTTCGGGAAGGACACCGTCACGCTGGCCAGCGGGCAGGTGATCCAATTTGGCGAAGACTGGATCCAGGAGGCGTATCACACGCTCGCCCCGCTGCTCGGCACCACCGCCGCCAGCATCCTCTTCGCCGTCGCGCTGCTCGCCAGCGGGCAAAGCTCCACTGTCACCGGCACCCTCGCGGGGCAGGTCGTCATGGAAGGCTTCATGCACTGGCGCATCCGCCCGTGGGTGCGGCGGATGGTCACGCGATTGCTCGCGATCGTCCCCGCCATCATCGTGATCGGCATCAAGGGCGATCAAAGCGTCAACAGCCTGCTCACGCTTAGCCAAGTGATCCTCGGCATCCAGCTTCCGCTGGCCATGATCCCCCTGCTCCAGTTCACCAGCTCAAAGAAGCGCATGGGCAAGTGGGCCAACGGCCCGTTCCTGCTCATCGCGGGGTGGACGTCGTGTATCTTGATCACCGCACTCGATGTGTATGGGTTGTTTGGAATGTTGAAGGACGCCATCGGAGGAAATTGACGATCGAGTCACGTGATTCAATCCTCAATCCCATTGCCATGTACAACACCATCCTCGTCACCCTCGATGCAACGCCGGCGGATAAGACGATCCTGGATCACGTCCGCGCGCTCGCGAAGATCATGCACAGCCGGCTCGTGCTGCTGCATGTCGCCGACGGCTGGACCGCCCGCACCTACGGCGCCGATGCGGTCAGCAAGGAGATAACGGAAGACCGCGCGTACCTGGCAAAAGTCAAAGCCGAGCTGGAAGCCGAAGGAATCGCCGCTGACACCGAGTTGGCCTACGGCACCCCCGCCACGGAGATCATCAAGTGGGTTGAGCAAAAGCACTGCGACCTGATCGCCATGAGCACGCACGGGCACCGGCTATTGGGGGACCTGTTCTTCGGCGTGACCGCCCATAAGGTGCAGCACCAGGTGACGGTGCCGGTGCTGCTCCTGAAGGTCAAAAACTAGTTTTCTGCTACACTGGCCGCCATGTTTGGGAGGACACCGCTCAGATTGCTGGGACTTGGTCTTGCCGTGATCGCGTTGGTCATCGGCTGCGAAGAATCGCCCGCGCCGACGCCGGAGGCGACTACCGAACCGACCAGCCGCCCCAACCCGTTCGTCACGCCTTTCAAGCCGCCGACACCCCTGCCGCTTCCGACGCCGGCGACCACTCGATCTGCAACGACAACCACTTCTCCCGCGACGACGCGCACGGCGGCGACCAAGGGTGCCGACCCGCTGGCAACGCCGGAATCCGCCCTCCGCGCGCTCCTTGATTTGTCCGGCAAGAAGCAGGTTCCCAGTTTGGACACGATCATTTCCTGGGTCGTCGAGCCTCCGCCGGATGAAGAGCTGGTAGAGAAGCTGAATCAGATTCGCCGCCCGCTGTTGCGCGGGGCCACGTGGGAGATCACCGACAGCATCACACACAACACCGCCGCCGTCGTCGTTTACACCATCAAACCGCCCCCCGACAAACCGGGAAAACCCATTCGCGTTCCGACGCTGCTGCTGAAGCGTTACGGGCGATGGAAGATGGTCTTCGGCGAGATCACGCCGATGCGTTACACCGACGGCGAGAAGAACGACATGATCTTCGTAATGGATTGGGGGAAGCGTCGCGTGCCGGAGCTGGACGCCGGGGCGGCGTCGCAGCCGGGGGTGGCGTCGCAGCCGACGTCGGGACCGACAACCAGCCCCACCGCCCCGTAGAGGCGACGCAGGCCGCGCTACTATTCAAATAATTCGTCGCCGTTCTCGGCGTTGGCGGCGGGTTTCCACTTCAGCTTGAGATGCTCATACGCCGACTTGGTCGCGCGGCGACCCTGCCGCGTGCGCGTGACCATCGGCGGACGCGTCTGCAATAAATACGGCTCAATCACATCCTCGAGCGTGTCGCGTTCTTCGCCCATGGTGGCGGCGATCGCCTCAATGCCGACGGGACCGCCTTCGTAAACTTCGATCAACGTCCGCAGGAAGGTTCGATCCTGCTCATCAAGCCCCTTCTCGTCGATCCCTTCGAGCTTCAGCGCCGCCTGCACCATCGGGATCGTCAGCTTCCCCGCGCCCTTCACGGCGGCGTAATCGCGAGCACGACGGAGCAACCGGTTGGCGATGCGCGGCGTGCCGCGGCTTCGATTGGCCAATTCTGTCAACGCCGCCTCATCCGCCTGGAGATTCAAGAGCTTCACGTTGGCCAGGAGAATCCGATGCAGGGCCTCGGGCGGATAGAACTCCAGGTGGAGATCCAGCCCAAACCGCCCGCGCATCGGCGCGGTGAGCAGACCCTTTCGCGTGGTCGCGCCGATCAGCGTGAACGGCGCCACGGGCAGCGTGAACACCCGCGCGTGCGCGCCCTGGTCCAGCGTGATATCAACCTTGAAATCCTCCATCGCTGGATACAGGTATTCTTCGACGATTGAGCTGAGGCGGTGAATTTCGTCGATGAAGAGGACATCCCCGACGACCAGCTTGCTGAGGATTCCCGCCAAGTCCGCGCCCTTGGTGAGCGCCGGGCCGCTGGTCACGTAGACCTGCGCGTTCATCTCGTTGGCGATGACGTGAGCGAGGGTAGTTTTGCCCAATCCGGGCGGGCCGTGGAGCAGCGTGTGCTCGACGGGTTCTTTTCGTTTTCGCGCGGCATCGACGGCGATCTTGAGTTTTTCGATGACGCTGTCCTGCCCGACGTACTGCTCAAATTGTTGTGGCCGAAGCGCGTAGTTGAGCTTATTCTCGTCCTCGCTGTGAGATTCCCCCGACAGAACACGCTCGCGCGGCATGGCGTGAGTTTTAGCGATTAGGATGACGTTAGGCAATCGCGGGGGTGCGACGGATGACGACTCCGACTCCAGTGTGGGCCAAGGTGGCCGCCTGCGTGGGACTGCTCATCGCAACCCACGCCGCCGGTCAGACCAGACCTTCCAACGCCGAGACGTTCAAAGACCTCTACGATCACATTGCCAAAGTCTATCCCTGCTTCGCGATGAAGCAGATCGACTGGAAGAAAGTCGGCAATGAGTTGCTGCCCGAATCGGAAAAAGAAATGAGCGATGAGCAGTTCGGCCTGCTCTGCCTGCGGCTCATTGCACGGCTCAAGGACAGCCACGCAGTGCTGATGAACGGGACCAAGACAGTTCCGACTCCGCGGCTGCCGACGTATGACCCTGGCTTCGCATGCCTCATCGACGATCGCGGAAGGCCGGTGGTCTACTCCGTCGTCCCCCGGAAGCGCCGCCGACGATGCGGGGATCCGGGTCGGCATGACCATCACTGCCGTCCGCGGCATGATCGCCGAGAAAGCCATCGACCAGTGGATGGCCAGGACCAGCGAATACTACGGATACTCCAGCGAGCGCTATCTCCGTTACGACGCGGCGTTGGGCTTCATGCGCACCGAGCAGAGCGGCTTGTCAAAAGTAGAAGCGGAGGACGTTGATGGCACGCCGATCGAACTCGTGCTTCAGTCGAGCAGGACACCGAGATATCTGCCGCGACTCCCCGTCCCGATCGAAGGCATCAACGACAATGAGAGCATCGGCTTCACGACCCTCGGCGACGGGATCGGCTACATCTACGTCCGCCGGATCGATGAACAACTGACCAAGAGGCTCGACCAGGCGGTCGAGAAGCTCGCGCCGAAGATGTCCAGGGGCCTGATCCTCGATGTTCGCGGCAATACCGGCGGCGGGTTCAATTCCTCCATCGCCTTCGGCAACTTCGAGCTCGATGAAAAATCCGGCCGCCCTCGTTCACAACGCTTCACCGGCCCGATCGCGATGTTGCTCGATGAGCGCTGCATCAGCGCCGGCGAAGGGTGGGCGAGTTGGTTCATCGCCAACAAGCGCGCCCGGACCTTCGGCTCCGCCACCGCGGGCGCGTCGTCGCGCAAAGAGGACTACCCCCTCATCAATGGATCGTACGTCGCGCGAATTCCCGTCAAGGCATACACCGGTTCGCTCGATCGGCCCATCGAGCTCAAGGGCCTGGAACCGGATGTGCCAGTACGGTGCAACGCCAAAGATCTGGCGGCGGGGAAGGATACCGTGCTGGAGAAAGCGAAGGCGTGGTTGAGAGAACTGAAGGAAATGAATTAGCCACAGATGGGGCAACAAATCACGCGCGGACCGTTCGCATCCGCAGCATCTCGCGGATCAGCGCATCGGTTGTCTTGGCGCCTGGATCCGCGGAGCGGGCGCGATCGAGCAACCGTTCCGCATCAACGCGCCGCTCCCCCAATTGGATCAAAGCGGCGATCGCATCCTCTTCCGCCGGCGTGTGACGGGCGCTGCTGGCGCCCACCACGCGATCCGCCGAGAACGGCGTGGCGAACGCTTTCAATTTGCCTGACAGCTCCGCGACGATCTGCTCGGCGGTGCGCTTGCCGATCTCGGGGAGCTGGCAGAGGAAGCGCGCGTCCTTCGCCTCGATCGCCTGAGCGATCTCGCCTACCGGAAGCGCCAGCGCCTTGAGCGCTTTCTTCGGGCCGATGCCTTTGACCGTAATGAACTTCTCGAAGAATTTTTTGTCCTGGGCGCGGAGGAACCCGAGCAGTCGCGGCTCCATGTTGCCGCCGTTGGAGTCGCCCTGGAAATACATCAGCGTGTGGAAGGTCATCTCCTCGCCCACGCCGGCCTGCAGGATGTTCAGGTCCGACGCCGGGACCAGCAGCTCATACACGATCGGCCCGGCCTGGAGATGAATGCGGTCCTCCTCGACCGCGCGAAGCTGTCCGCTCAACGACGCAATCATTTCGCTTTCTCCTGGAGAGTCATCAGTTCCTTCTTCAACTCTTCGAGCTTCGTGCTGGATGCGGGATCGTGGATCAGGTTCTTCATCTCGTACGGATCGTCGGCGAGATGATAGAGCTCGTCCATGTCGGTCAGGTCAGTGTAGTGAATGTATTTCCAGTCGCTGGTGCGGATCGCCTGCCAGGTTTCGATGTTCGGATACGCCTTCTCCAGGAAATACTCGAACAGCGCGCTCTTTCGCCAGGTCGATGCGTCACCCCTGAAGAGCGGGACAAGCGATTGGCCGTGGCAGTTCTCGATCGGCTTGGCGCCGCCGAGCTCGATGAACGTGGGTGCGAGATCGATGTTGAGGACGATTGGATCGATCTTCGTGCCGGACTGGATGAGCTTGGGATAGCGCATGACCATCGGCACGCGGATCGATTCTTCGTACGCCGCCCGCTTGTCGCCGAGATGATGCTCGTTCCAGAAGTAGCCGTTGTCGGAAGTAAAAACGAGCAGCGTGTTGTCGAGTTGCCTGGTCTCTTCGAGCGCTGCGATGACCTTGCCGACGCTTTCATCGACGGAGAGGAGACAGCGGAGCTGGTTGCGGACCAGTTTCTCCGGCACGCCGTAGGCGGGATGATCCGCCGGCATCGTCGCGACCTTGCGCGTCAGCGCGGGCTTGGTCTTGTTGTCATCCTGCACGTTGGGCCTGACGGGGAGCTTCTCATCGGTGAACTCCCCCTTGTGCCGTTCCGCCGGCGTGAAGGGACCGTGAACGGCTTTGTGGCCGAGCCAGACGGAGAACGGTTTGCCGGTGTGGTCTTTCTTGATGAACTCGACGGTTTTGTCGGTCAGCACATCGGTGATGTAGCCGCTGGTGGGCGTGACTTTGCCGTCGATGTTGATCGGGCAATCGTTGTACCGCCCCTGCCCTTTGAAGACGGCCCAGTGGTCGTAACCGGGACGAGGCGAATCATCCACGCCCATGTGCAGCTTGCCGATCATCGCCGTCTCGTAGCCCGCATCGTGCAGATGAATCGCATAGGTATCGAGCTGGTGCGAGATCGGCCCCATGGCGGCAGTGTTGTTGATCAAGCCGTTGGCGTGGTTGTACCGCCCGGTGAGAAACGCCGCCCGCGAAGGGCTGCACAGCGGCAGCGTTACGAACATGTTGTTGAAGTACGCGCCTTCCTTGGCGATGCGATCGATGTTGGGCGTCTTCAAAAACGGATGCCCGGCGGCGGACAGACAATCCCAGCGCTGATCGTCGGTGATGATGAACACGATGTTCGGCCGATCGGCGGCGAACGCGGAATTCAACCACAGAGGACACAGAGAGCACAGAGAAAGCAGAAAGCTCAAGAGCCGCTTGGTCGATCGCATCATATGCCTTCCTCTGTGTCTCTGTGCCTCTGTGGTTTCTACTTCTGCATCTGCATCGCCCGCCCACAGCACAGCGCGACGGCGAGCGCGTCGGCGACATCCGCCGGCTCGGGGGGTTTGGCCAAACTCCACGTCTGCTGAATCGCCCGCTGCATCTGCTCTTTGCTTGCGTGGCCGTGGCCGGTCAGCGATTGCTTGATCCGGTTGGCGGCGAACTCCTGCACCTCGACGCCCCGCCGCCGCGCGACCAGCAGGATCACGCCGCGCGCATGGCCCATCAGGATCGCGGTGCGCGGGTGCTCGTAGTTGGAATAAAGCTGCTCGACGGCACAGAGATCGGGCTTGTGCTCTTCAAGAAGCGAATCAAGCTCGGCTTCAAGTTCGACCAATCGATCCGCAATCGGCGTCTTCGGTTTAAGACGGATCACGCCGCCGTCGATTAGAGCGGGTCGGAGCGGCTTCCAGTCGATCACACCGTAGCCGGTGAGCTGAAGGCCGGGATCGAGTCCGACGATTCTCATAAAAAAATCAACCACGAAGTCACGAAGAGCACGAAGCGTCACTTGGTCTGTCACGTCAATCGACCAGAAACCGCTTCGTGTTCTTCGTGACTTCGTGGTTCATCTTCTGTTTCAGTTCTTTCGCCAGATCGTTTCGTCCGCCCGGTCTTCCAGCGTGATGCCGAGCGCTTCCAAACCTTTACGGATTGCATCGGCCATCGCGAAGTTCTTGTCCTTGCGCGACGTCGCGCGCAGCTCGATCAGGAGCTTCATGAGCTGATCCGCCAATCCCGTATCGCGCACCTCGGCCTTGCTGAAGCCGGGGCGGAAGAGACCGAGCATCAGGCCGAGCTTGCGGAGACTTTGCGTGGCGGCCGCGACGGCGGCGACCAGTTCCGCCTGCTTGTTGTGCTCGATGTTGTGCCGCTCGATAAAGGAGTTGGCTTCGCCGGCCATCTCGTGCATGACGGCGATCGCGCCGGCGGTGTTGAAGTCGTCGTCCATCATTTCCAGGAACTTCATCTTGAAGTTCAGGATCGATCGCGCGAAAGCGCCATGCTCGGTCTCGAGCATGTTGTTGGCATGGCGATCCATGTCGGGCTGGTCGTCGGGAATGGTCGTTTGGCCCGTGAGCCGCTGCACCCGCTCGAACAGGCGGGAGAAGACGCTTAACCCCTTGCGCGCGTTGGCGAGGACCTCATCCGTGAACTCAATCGGCCGACGGTAGTGCGTGCTGAGCAACAGATAGCGCAGCAGATCGGCGCCGTGCTTGTCGATCAACTCGCGCGCGCTGACTACATTTCCGATCGACCCGCTCATCTTCTCATCCGCCCACTCGCCGCTGGCGAGCTTCGTCTTGATGCGCGTCAGGCCGTTGTGCATCCAGTAATTGACGAAAGTCTGCCCCGTGGCCGATTCGCTCTGCGCCAGCTCGTTTTCGTGGTGCGGGAACATCAGGTCCATTCCGCCGCCGTGCATATCGAACGTCTGGCCGAGGTATTTCGTGCTCATGGCTGAGCACTCGATATGCCATCCGGGCCGGCCCTTGCCCCAGGGGGAATCCCACTGCGGCTCACCGGGCTTGGCGGATTTCCAGAGGGCGAAATCCGGCGCGTTGCGCTTCCCCGCCGCCTCGACTCGGCCGGTCGATTCCTGCTCCTCGACCTTGCGATGCGAGAGCTTCCCGTAGTCGGGGTCTTTGGTGACATCGAAATAGACATTGCCCTCGGCGGCGTAGGCGTGGCCGTTGGCGATGAGCTTCTCGCACATCTCGATGATCTCGCCGATGTGCTCGGTGGCCTTGGGCATCTTGTCGATCGTGTCGATGCCGAGGGCGCCGAGGCATTCGAGATATTCTTTCGTATATTTGTCCGCCAACTCCTGCACGGGCGTGCTCGTCTTCACCGATGCGTCGATCAGCTTGTCTTCAACATCTGTAATGTTGACCACCCACGTGACCTCGAACCCTTTGAAGACGAGGTACCGTTTGATCGCATCAAAGATGACCGGCCCGACCATGTGGCCGATATGCGGGCTTTTATAGACGGTTGGCCCGCAGAGATAGATCCCGACCTTTCCGGGGCGGACGGGCTCGAACAGCTCTTTCTTTTTCGTCAGTGTGTTGTAAACGCGCAGGCTCATCGTTGGCGGGATTCTAGTCACGCATCGCGTGCGAGCAACACGACCGCATGTGCCGCGACCGCTTCACCGCGTCCGATCTCGCCGCACTCTTCATTCGTCCCCGCCTTGATATTGACCTGCCCCCCGCCCAGCGCGCCTTCCAAGAAGGTATTCATTTTCGGTTTGATGTATCGAATCTTCGGTCGCTCGGCCATGACCGTGACATCGCAATTCACCACGCGCCAGTTCCCCGCGCTCATCAGCGTTCGCATCTTCTCCAGGAACACCGCGCTATTCGCCCCACGGTATGCTGGATCGGTATCCGGGAAGTGCTCGCCGATGTCCCCCATGCCCATTGCCCCCAGCAGCGCATCGACGATTGCATGAATGACAACATCGCCGTCGCTATGAGCCACAGCCGAGATCCCCTGTGCGACGACCACCCCGCCCATCACCAGCTCGCCGCCCTGCTTCAGCCGGTGGATGTCATAGCCGTGACCGATGCGGAAGTTGGCGCCTTCTCCAGCGGTCATTGCAAATCGTACTCCTTGATCTTCCGATACAACGTCCGCTCGCCGATGCCAAGGATCTTGGCGGCTTGCTCGCGATTGCCGGCGACCATTTTCAGCGTGTTGCGGATCAGCTCTTTCTCCGCCTGTTCGATAGAGATGCCGACGAGGCTGTTCATGCCTCCGGCCAGTGATACATCGGCGCCCTTGGGGCGGATGTCGGAGGGGAGGCTGTCGGGGCCGAGCGTCGGACCATGGCTGAGGACGACCATGTTCTCGATCACGTTCTTAAGCTGTCGCACGTTCCCCGGCCAGGAATAGCTCATCAGGACCTGCTGCGCTTCGGGGGCGATGCCGTCGATGATTTTGCCGTAGCGCTCGGCCGCGTTCTGGATGAAGTAATAGACCAGCAGCGGGATGTCCTCGCGTCGCTCGCGCAGCGGCGGGAGAAGGATCGTCACGCCCTTGATCCGGAAGTAGAGATCCTCGCGGAATTTCTTGTCCGCGACCATCTCATCGAGAATGCGATTGGTCGCGCTGATCAGTCGCACATCCACGCGCAGCGGATCGTTCGAGCCGACCCGCACGACTTCGCCATTCTCCAGCACGCGCAGCAGTTTCGCCTGCATGGCCTGCGGCATGTCGCCGATCTCGTCCATGAAGAGCGTCCCGCCGTCGGCGTGTTCGAAGCGGCCTTCACGTTCGGTGTTCGCTCCCGTGAAAGCGCCTTTGACGTGGCCGAAAAGCTCGTCCTCGAGAATGCTTTCGGACAGGCCAGCGCAGTTGAGTGCGACGAGACGTTCCTTGCGGCGGCGTGAGTTGTTGTGGATCGCGCGGGCGATCAACTCTTTGCCGGTGCCGCTTTCGCCCATGATCAGGACGGGGATGTCGCTGCCGGCCACCTGCCGCGCGGTCTGGATGATCTTCTGCATCGACTGCGATTTGCCGACGATGCCTTCAAACCCGGCCGACTCCATCACCTGGGCCTGGAGAACCTGATTTTCTTTCTGAAGCGCCGCCTTCTCGGCCGCGCGATTGACCTGGGCGCGAAAGTAATCGAGATCGAGCGGCTTCTCGATGAAGTCGTAAGCGCCTTCATTGAGCGCCTGCTTGCAGGTCGGGACATCGCCATGCGCGGTGACGAGAACGACCGGCGGCGCGGGGTTCATCTTCAGGGCCTCGCGCATGACATCGAGCCCCTCGCGCCGCCCTTCCATCACGAGATCGGTCACGACCACGTCGTAGTGTTTCTTCGCCAGCTTCGCCGACGCCTCGGCCAGGTTGTAGGTCACGTCGCACTTGTGCCCGAGCCGCGTGAGGGCTTCGCACATGACCTGGGCATGCTCGCGCTCGTCATCGACGACGAGGATGTTGGATTTTTTGATTTCCGTGTCAGCCATAACTCGCGGAATATTATGCTCGAAGGGACGTCACTTCATGGGAAGCGCGATGTAGAAATCCGACCCCTTTCCCACATCGCTCCTCACCCCGATCTCACCCCCATGTTCCTGCGCGATGCGCTTCGCCATCGCCAGGCCGATCCCGGTGCCGCCTTTCTTGGTCGTGTAATACGCCTGGAAGATGGACTTCACCTGCTCGGGTGGTATTCCCGGGCCGGTGTCGATGACGTCGATCACGGCGCTGCGGCCCTGCACGGAAAGCGAGAGCATCAGCTCACCCCCGCTGTCGCCGATCGCCTGCAGGCCGTTGATCAGGAGGTTCAGGACGGCCTGCTTGATGAGTCTCGCATCGACGTCAGCGGTGACGGGCGTGGGATTCTTCTTCAGCCGAAGCTGCACGCGCTGGAGCTGCGCTTGAGGAAGGAAAAAATCGACCAACTCTTCCAGCAGTCCATTGAGTTCGACCGGCCTGCGATCGAGTTCGATCCGGCCGGCGTAGCGGAGGAAGTCTTCGAGGATTTCTCGCAGGCGTGAGGTTTCGCGATGGACGGTTCCGATCCGGCTGCTGAGGCGCGTGTGGGCCGGGTCGTCGGGGGAGAGATCTTCCTGGAGGAGTTGAAGGTTGAGCTGAATGGTGGAGAGCGGATTCTTGATCTCGTGGGCAAGTCCGCCGGTGAGGGAGCCGATCTCCGCCAATCGCTCGGCCTGGATCGCGCGGCGCTCGAGGCGTTGAATGCGGCGATGGAGCAGGCGCGCGCCGATGGCCGCGAGCACCGCGCTCGCCGCACAACCCGCCAACACGCCCCAGCCAAAGCCGTTCATGCGGCCAAAACGTTATTGGAAAAGCCCCGCGCACGGTAGGTGCACGGTCAGTCGCATCGCGAGCGCACCGAGAGCGCTGATCTCTTGCCGGTGGAATAGAGAAGAGAGGCGACCTGGTGCACGCCACTCAGGCGGGCCGGGGCGCTTCGCCCGCCTTCATGTTCTGCGCCTGCATGCGCTTCACATGCTGGGCGAGCAGGCCTTTTTCCCCTTGCACCTGCTCGTAATCGACCTGTTCCCCATCCTTCAAGGATCGAAAGCCATCGCCTTCAATACTGGAGAAGTGGACGAACACATCTTTCCCTTCCGGGTTGATGATGAACCCGAAACCCTTCTTCGAATCGAACCACTTGACGTTTCCCGTCGGCATGGCCGTTCTCCCACAAATATTGGCGCCGCAGTATCCGCGTATCTGCCCGGAGGCCCGAGAGTTGGCCGGTCGTGCGTTGCGGTGTGTGTGGCACCCGTGAAATGAATCGCATCCGGTGCGTCGAGCCGGTTACATCCGGTTCCCTTGGCGACTTTCGCCGCACCACTGCGATGAGCCGACACCTATATCGCAAAGTGAATAAAAGCTCCAATTAAATTTCGTGATTTTGCGAGTGTTTCCGCGCGATCCCGCGCGCGAGTTGTATGCAATCTTCAGAGGTCGGAACGAGATCCCGCGACGAGAATTCGTCCGTTGTCTTTCGAACCGCACCCTCGCTACAGTCACCCTCGTTCCGCCGGTGAAGACCGCGCGACCTCAGTGACCGTCGCTCGCGAACTCCCCAGGGAGATGTGTGATGAATTCCTCACCCACAACCGAAGATGCCGCGCCCGCTTCTGGAGCAACGATCGAAATCCTCATCGTTGATGATAACTCGCACGTGGTTAAGGCCTTATCCCGGCTTGCCACCAACGCCGGCTTCTCGCCGATCACCTGCCAGTCCGGCTCTGAGGCTTTAAACTATGCGAAAAACACGATCCCGGCGGCCGCCGTGGTCGATGTACACCTGCCAGATTTGAGCGGTCTCATTCTTGCCCAGAAGCTCCGCGATCGCTTCGGCCCCCTCACGCCGATTATCGTCGTCAGTGGCGACACGTCGATGGAGACGATCAACTCCCTGACGCACGTCGGGGCGACGCACTTCTTCAGCAAGCCGGTCTCGGGAACGATGCTGCTGAACCGGCTGAAAGAGCTGATCGGGGCAGCCTCCCCGCCCGATCAGGGATCTTCCCGCAAGCCGTGAATGAAGACGGCTCGTGCACTGAGCGAAGCTAGATGCTGTCATTCTGAGCGCAGCGAAGAATCTGGCCGCCCCTTCTTGTCAGCCAGATTCTTCGCTGCGCTCAGAATGACCAAGGGAGATTTCGTAACCGGAGAGAACGCGTCAGGGATCTTCCCGCACGCCGTGATACGACGGAAACCGTGGCACGCCGCCGTCGCTCAATTCCTGATAGCGAAAGATCACCGTTGAACCCACCGCCGGAGGCGCTTCGCGCTCCTTGTCGCTGAAGCCGGTGCCGATGGCGAACTCAGTTCCATTGGCGAGCTTGACGAGCAGTGCGCCCATGCGGCCCTTGTGTCGGCCCGTGCCCGCTTGATGCGCGATCACCACAGCATCGTCGTCCTTGAAGCTCTTCACCTTCAGCAAGGTGGATGATCGCCCCACCACGTATTTCGATTCCGGCTGACGCAGCATCAACCCTTCGCCGCCCAGCGCTTCGATCCGCGCGAGTTCTTCTTTCAGATGCGCCTGGCTCTTGCACAACTCATGCGGATGCGCGAAGGCATACGTGTGCGCGGGAAGCGCGCGGATCACTTCGAGCCGCTCTTCAAACTTCCCACCGTGCGAGGGAGCATCGAAGATCAAGAACTTGATCTGCTTCCACAGGTCCGATTTGTCCTGTCGGCGGACGATCGCCACAGTCTTCTGGAACGACTTGCGATTGAGAAATAATTCGCCATCAAGCGGATGCTTCGGCAGGTCCTTGAGAAACCAATCCGGCGCGTGCAGCACATTGCCGAGGCGGGAGAGGAGTTGCTTGCCGTCCCAATAGGCGCGCACACCGTCAAGTTTCTCGGACATCCACCAACCGGCCGGGTCGAGAATCCCATCCCACGACTCGGCCAGCAGCACCGGCGCTGCTTTCTCCTGCGCGGCGGCGCGATCGGCGGACTTTCGACTCGGCGGCGCAGCCGATCCGACGCGCGCGATCTCGGCGGCGTCGCCGCGCAGCTTCTTGAGGTGTTTGCAGGTGCGCTTCTCGATCGCCAGCGACTGATTGCGCCACGCCGGGCACGTGCACGAATAGACCCCGCCGGTGTTCTTCAGCTCATATGGCTTGGAGCCGGAACCCTGCATCAAAAAGGTTTCGCCATCTGCCAGATCGGGCATGCGAACCACTGTATCGCGCCGGCGAAAAGATTCTCGCCAAAAACCGAACATTTACCAAACTTATGCCGTATCGTCGATACCGGGTAATTGTGCCCGGCGGAATGGAGGAATGAACGATGAGGACGCAATCACAAGCCACCCCGGACCCTGGCAACAGCGCGTCCGAAGATGTCCGGAAATGTCCGAACGCGGGCGAGGAGCGCAACGAACTCCAGCCCCGCCTTAACGAGACCCCCACGCCGCTTGGACCGCCTAAAGGCATGACCGACAAGCAGTTCGCCGCCGTTGATCTGCTCGCCCAGGGAGTGGGATTGCAGACGGTCGCGCAAGTTCTCGCGGTGGACGTTCGGACAATCTACCGCTGGCGGCACCAGCCGGGATTCGGCGAAGCGCTCTCCGCCCGGCGGGAAGAGTTCTGGTCTGATGCAGTCGAACGCCTGCGTGGAATGACGGTCGCGTGCCTGAACGAGCTCGATGCACAGCTTCGGATCCGCGATGTCGATTCCCGCTTTCGCGCCGCAACGGCGCTGCTGAAAATGATTGATCTCAAAAAAGCAGCGGCGGACCTGGATCAGGTCCGCCG
>JADMIO011095975.1_pt1 | contig 60884 bp, 50 predicted proteins | sample 8958161 | NCBI WGS metagenome assembly JADMIO01 (sample SAMN16585339, study PRJNA669376) | soil metagenome | isolation source: Crop rotation soil | place: USA: Cullars Rotation, Alabama | collected 2011
ATTCGGCCATCCTTCAGTAAACATACTTGCCCACTCTGGTGTGGTATTGACTACAATTTTTAATTCGGTTTTACCTTCTTCTCCGTTAAAAATGTATTCTTCGGTAGTGCCAATCCATCCCTTTGCCTGTTCACTACTCCTATCTTCCGATCCGTCAGCATTAATCACCGCCACATGTTTTGCCAGTATGTATTCGTAAGGTCTCATTTCAACGATGTTAGCCAGCGTTCCCCCTTCCTGTGCAGAAAGGAATTTTACGTTTTCGCCTTTTTTCCATTGACCTTTATAATATGATCCGGGATAACTTGCGCCAATCATTTCTTTAAATGTTTCAGCATTTAAAAAAGTGTCCCAAACTTTTTTCGCATTGGCGTTGATATCAATTTTGAATTCCAACTTTTTCATTTTTTGAAAGTTTAATGTGAACAATTCGCGACCATTCGCGTTTCTTCGATTCGCGACCATTCGCGTCTACAAATTTGAAAAGCTTCTTTCTAATGTAAAGGGTGTAGGTGCGCAAAACTTAGTGGGCGAATACGTCATTCTGCACAAAGCATTTTCTGAGAAGTGATTCCAGTCTATAGTAAAAAAAACAGTAGCGGGTGGAAAGCCCAATCATTATGCCAACAGCTGGCCAGCCGTCAAGAATGTGCGTAACATTTCCGTGAATCAACCAAGGTCAGCCCTGCCGCCTTCGTCACAACGTCCGGAATTATCGGTTCGTTAGGAATGATTCGCTCGGCAAGTTATTATTGGCAAAAAATAAAGGATGAAAATATATTCCGCGCTTATTGCCATTCTGTTTCTGCATTCCACTGCCCTCGTCGCACAGCAAAAGCCTGGGTTGCGAGCTCATCATGAATTGGTATATGATGAGAACAAAGAAGTGATATTAATGACAGCGGGAAGCACTCCACTTAATGGCGGAAGCTCATTTGAAATGTATGACGACGTCTGGAAGTTTGATGGCCAATCCTGGAAAGAGATCGGTCATACCGGTGATAGAAGGAGCGGTATAAAAATGGTTTATGATTCAAAAAAGAAACAATTGTATTCATTTGGTGGGTGGCTCGACGGCAATTCCCTATCAGACCTGAGGGTGTTAGAAAATGCGCAATGGAAGAATGTTTCTGACCTTCCGGATATGAAGGCATCTGAACCTGGTTTTGTTTATGATGCAGCCCGAGACCGACTGATTGCATTTGGAGGATCTAGTGCAAGAGGACTTGTGAATAATCAAACCTGGGAATGGAATGGCACATCATGGAAAAGATTTGAAGGAAGAGGCCCACAGGGCAGACAAGCATTTGTAATGGTATACGACAGTAAAAGAAAAAAAACGATTTTGTTTGGCGGCATGGATGGTTCAGGAAAGCAGTTCAATGATTTGTGGGAATTCGATGGAAAGAAGTGGGATAGCATTCCGGTTAGCGGCGCAAATCCCGGCTCTAGAATTTCTTCGGGTTACGCTTACGACAGCGAAAGAGGATTACTAATAATTTTCGGGGGGATTTCTGGCCAGGACACAAAAAATGATACGTGGTCATGGAACGGAAAAGAGTGGAAACAATTATCGAACACGGGTCCTTCGGCTCGTGCTATGGGATACATGGCCTATGATAAAAAAAGGGATCGCATTGTATTGTTTGGTGGTCGCCTCAGTTGGCCTAATGATGCGAATGATACCTGGGAATGGGATGGAGTAAAATGGAAAGAAGTAAAATAATGACATATTATGTTATCATTGTATCACGGACCGCCGGATCGAATCACGCCAGCGACCGTCAATTCAGTTGGTATGTCAAAACGAAAACTCGCTTCTCTTTTCATATTCATAGTGTGCGTAGCAGAACTTTCTTGTAGCAAGAAAGGAAAAGACGTACCACCTGCCGTTGTTCCCTCACTTAGTATTGCAAATGCATCGGCCGATAGAACCACTACAGGAAGTGTAATGCATTTTAATTTATCTCTCAACAAAACCACCACGGTTCCTGTTACAGTTGATTATTCGTTTACTGACGGCAGTGCAAAGGCTTCAACTGATTATACCGGCGTGGCAGGAACCTTAACCATAGCTGCCAACGCCTCAACTGGTATTCTGGATGTGCCCATTAGCGGAGACAGCAAGGATACTCGCCAACCGAATCTTGACTTCACCGTTAATTTATCTAATCCAAAAAATAGCACATTGGGTTCGACCACCGCCAAAGGAACGATTGTTACGGAGAATGGTAGCTACCTGATAACCGACAACGCAGGATACACTACGCCTAACAATTATTCTGGATATACACTATCATGGAGTGATGAATTTTCAGGAACTGCTCTTGATATGAATGCATGGAACCAGGAGATAGGCAATGGAACAAATGGATGGGGTAACCACGAACTCGAATACTACACAAACAATACAAGAAATTGTTTTCTTTCAAATGGAAATCTCATCATTGAAGCAAGAAAAGAAGCGGTCAGTGGATTGAACTATACTTCTGCTCGCATTACAACGCAGAACAAGAAACCTTTCAAATTTGGAAGGATCGATATAAGAGCGAAACTACCTGTAGGAAAAGGTATATGGCCTGCCCTGTGGATGCTGGGATCAAACATCGGCACCGTTGGATGGCCTGCGTGCGGAGAAACGGACATTATGGAACTGATAGGAACTTATCCGGGCCGTGTTCACAGCACGCTGCATTGGAGCGCGGCTAACGGCAGCCATGCGAGTTTGGGCTCTCAATTCAATTTGTCCTCGGGCGATTTTTCGCAACAATTCCATGTGTATAGTCTCATATGGAAACAGGATTCACTCGAGTGCCTCGTTGACGATCAGTCAATCTTTAAGTTAACGAAGGCAGACGTTGGTAGCGCAAATTATCCTTTCAACAGCAATCAATTTTTCATATTCAATGTGGCGGTGGGTGGCGACTGGCCTGGCGCACCGGATGCAAATACATCATTTCCGCAACGGATGTTCGTAGATTATGTACGGGTCTTTCAATAACGCCGTCTGTTATACGCCTTCTACGATTTCTTACTAGATCAAGTTTGTGATCACAATCATCTGCAGCATTAATGCATATCAGCTGAACCGCAGCGAACCGGATCGTACCTTGACGACAGTAATAAGCCACCTAAAAATATTTCATGCAAAGAATATTAGCTGCCATCAGCATTTCCAACTTTACCGAAAAAAAACTACGGTCATTTATCGATTGCGCCGAATTTTCCGAAGGAAAATTAGATCTCGCGCTGATAGACAACGACATTCCTGTTCCCATCGTTGCCACATTTGAGGGCGTGGGTTATTTTGATTATTCGAAGATTGATGACGAGTATTATAAGGAAAGAGATAAGAAGAATTCATTAGCTGTTAACACGGCGTACGAACTTTGTAGTCGCATAGGTTTGCGAACCTCTATTGTATTGAATCGTCCGATTACGTCACAGGAGCTTTCCCAGGAAGCGACCTTCGCTGACCTGCTTGTGCTGGATCATGCAATTCCCTTTGATCCCTATTCAAGTAACGGTTACACAAGCGGCATGCAGGAGCTATTACAAACTGCGCCCTGCCCCGTTTTAATACTAAGAGACGGCGCGATTGACATCGAAGAATTAATATTTACTTATAATGGAACTGCCTCTTCGATCTATGCCATCAAACAATTTACCCAATTGTTTCCTGGATTGTCGGACAGACCCGTTTCATTATTGTATGTTGGTGATGAGGATTCAACTTCGCTTCCTCATCATGAAAACATCATGAGCTACCTTCAATACCATTATTCCAAAATCGGCGTACGTGTTCTCAAGGGTCGCCCCTCAACTGAGATCATGGCATTTCTTAGGAACAGGAAAACCAGTCTGGTCACTTTTGGTGCATATGGAAGAAGTAATCTATCACGCTTCTTTCATCCCAGCGATGCAGACAACACCTTGAGGATTCTTAAACTTCCCGTGTTCATTACGCATATCTAGAACGCTTTACTCCGACAGGTCTTCCAATTACTCTTTCTCGTTCCAACCTTTGCGTCATATACATGAAAACTGATCATTATCATTTCAGAAAAAGGAATTGAAAAGCCCCGACCGTGGTCGGGGCTTGCTGTGGGCGTGCCCATGCCCTTACTTAACCGCTATCTGTTTGCTGGTTACCAGTTTTTTTGCCTCTTCTTTCTTAGGCAAATTGATTTTCAGTAGCCCGTCTACATAAGTTGCATCAATCTTGTCCATGTTCACTTCATCTGGTAAAGTAAAGCTGCGGCTGAATGAGGAATAGCTGTATTCTCGCCGGGTGAATTGCTCTTCCTTTTCATCCCTGGTCTCTTCCTTTACGCTGCTAATCGTAAGAATATTTCCATCTACATCGATTTTGAAATCACTTTTTTTCAAACCGGGCGCTGCCAACGATAAACTGTAATAATTTTTATCCTCGGAAACGTTAACAGCAGGAATCTTCATCACTCTGCCCCACCCTACTTCTGGTTTGAAGATTTCGCTCCATGGATTGAAGAACTCATCAAAGATCGACGGAAGCTTTTCCACTCTTTTTGTTAAAGTGCTTGATGTCATAAAACCTCCTTTTTGAATGTTGAAATAATATTGTTTGAATTAGGATATGATTTCTTACCAAATTTAATTATGAAAGGACGCCTAACAGAAGACCCACGTTAGTTCATTGAATGATCCTAATCAGTATAAGAAAATGAATAGAGTTGTTAAGCAGCGTTGCGTTAATTTCGTTTAATGAGCGACGTTGGTTCCAAACCTAGCTAATTTGTATACCTCAAACCACATTGTTGACAACAACCCGACGCCAACGCTCATCACGAAATCCCGCCAGGACAGAGAAGACATTTGAAAAAGTTCCCTGATAAAAGGAACAAAATGTATGGCAGCAAGAAATGATATAGAAATGATCAATACAGCCGGTGCCAGGTTGTTCTTATAATGAATAGTGTTCACAATTATTTCGCTAAATGATCGGTTGACAAATGTCAGAGAAATATTAGCACTTACCAATGCCGTAAAAATCACTGTGGTTGTTTCACTCAATGAATGCTGCTGCATATATGAATAATAATACACAAGCAAGCTAGCAGTGATGACTACACCCTGAATAAGACTAATAAGGAATTCAGAAGTTGAAAAAAGAGCTGCTGATCGCTTTCGCGGAGGCTCATTCATTAAGCGACTTTCAACCGGCTCCCGTTCAAAAAATATGGAACACGTTGGGCCCATGATCAATTCCAGGAAAATAATATGAATAGGGCTAAATACGGCCGGAAATTTCCAGCCGAAAACTAGTGGAATTAAAGCAATGCTGATGATCGGAATATGAATGGAAATAATATATCGAATTGCCTTTTTTAGATTGTTTGGGATCTTTCTTCCCTGCTTTAAGGCCTCGGCAATTTTAGCAATATTGTCATCCGTAAGAACAAGGTCAGCCGCCTGTCGCGCAATCTCTGTCCCCTTCAGTCCCATCGCAATTCCAACGTCAGCTGTTTTTAACGCGGGTCCGTCATTAATACCATCTCCTGTCATCGCCACAATGTGTCCTTTTCTTTTTAGCGTTTCAATTACTATTCGCTTTGCTTCGGGGAACATGCGCGTAAAAACATTCACGTCAGTCACGGCTCTTTCCATTGCCGTTTCTTCCAACTTCAGCAGTTGCTCGCCCGTCAAATGCGAGTCAATATTCCGCATACCAACCTGACGAGCAATTGCGATTGCGGTTTCTGAATAATCTCCCGTCAGTAATTTAATCTGGATCCCGGCATTATAAAATTGACTGAACACCTCGCGGATGTTTTTCTTCGGCGGATCGTAAATGCTCAAGAGCCCTTCGAAGTTCCAATCAAATTCCTCCTGAGATTCCGGAAAACTGTCGCCATTGATCCGAGCGCTCGCCACTCCCAGCACCCTGCAACCTGTTGAAGCCATTGACCTCAATTCTTCTTTAATCTTGTGATACTCCTGCTTGCTTACGCCACATATGTCAATGATTCTTTCCGCAGCACCCTTGCAGGTGATTAATTTTTCATTCTCGTACTGATAAACGTGGGTCATCATGGGTGGTTGTCCGCCCAGTGCATATTCGTATACCATTGCCGGTCTTTCCTTTTTTTCCTCAATAAACTTGTATGCCTCATGAATGGCTTGTTCCATTGCATCGTATGGGTTGGCTTCGCTTGCCAACATAGCATAGAAAAGCAGCTGACTTCCCTCGCCCGCATGCCGTTGCTCCATCTCCACAAGCTTGTCCATTCCAAAATCATAAAAGGCGTTCAGCTTCATTTTGTTTTCAGTAATCGTTCCGGTCTTATCCAAACAGATAACCGAAACTGCACCGAGGTTTTCTATCGTCTGCGGCTGCCTGCTGATGATTCCGAGCTTACTCATCCGCCACGCACCTAAAGCCATAAAGGATGAAAACGCAACTGGTATTTCTTCCGGGATAGCAGCAAGGGCAAGTGTGAGGCCTAGTAGCAGGCTTCTTTCCCAATCACCTGTTTCAAAAAAGTTGACAAAACAGATCAATAAAAATGCAAGAACGCCAAGGATGGTAAATCGTTTTACGAAATGTTGCACTTGTTTTTGCAATAGCGTTTTTGGGGATGATAATTCATCTATCGATTTTCCTAATTTCTGCAGAACTGTATTATTGCCGGTTGCGGTTACAACTGCATAAGCGGTTCCCGAATTTACGATGCTGCCCTGGTAAACAACATTGTTTTCGGAAGCGGGTGTTTTGCTCACGGGTAGTGACTCTCCGGTGATGGCTGCTTCGGAAACTGTAAAATCATTCTGTTGAATTACCCGCGCATCAGTAGGAATTCTATTTCCTTCTTCAAGGAGCAACAGATCATCGGGCACCAGGTCCTGCGCGGCAATTAATTTTTCCTGTCCGCCGCGGATTACTTTTATTTTCTGTTCCGTAAATTCCCTCAACTCCTTAAGGGCACTTGAACTTCTAACGCCCTGGTAAATGGATATTCCAACAACAAATGCAATAGCGGCGATCATCATCAACCCAGAGTCAACATTGTTCAATAAGAAATAAAGCAGACAAGCCACAAATAACAAAATGACCATCGGCTCTTTCAAAACATTCAAGACAATCTGAACAAAGGGGCTTTTCTTTTTTAAGGAAGGAACGTTTTTGCCGAATCTTGCCTGAAACCTTGGAATGTCGGATTCGCAAAGGCCGACCAAAGTTGTCGTATTGACTGAAATAGCCGGCATAAATCAGCAAAGCATTGCTGTGTTATTTAGTATGAGCAATAAATAGAGGACAATTCAATTCTCTCATGAGTACATCTGCCATGCTTTCGTGAAACCATTTGGACACCATACCGCGTTGATACGCGCCTAAAACAACTAGTGGATGTTGTTTTATATTCTGGAGGTAACGAACGATTTCTTCTTCAGCGTCACCTTTGAGAATGGCGTATTCAGCTTCGGGAAAATGTCGCTTCATAAACTCCTTCATCAGATGGTTGTCCGGCAAATGAAGGGTCTGTCTGGGCTCTTTTATCGATACAACTTGCACCTTCCAATCGGGTCTGGCAAAAACATAGTCAAACATTTTGATTGCATGTACCGAAGAGGGTTCGCCGTCGTACAGCATGACGTAGGAATCAATCATCCGGTATTGTGATGGCACAATCATTACCGGGCATTGCACATTTGAAAGTAGGTCACGAACGAATCGTGTTGGGAATTTTTCTTCATAGTGTGTAAGCGTTTCTTTCCGGTCGATCACCAGAAGATCCGCATAAATACTCTCATGCAATAGCTGTTGGATCGCGATGTTCCGATCATGGTGTATTGAAAAATCAACGCCAGCTTCTTGGCAAACCTCTTCAAATCTTTCTACGGAAGCACTGCGGGTATCAATATCCTTGTCTTCCAGTATTCGCATTCTCTGTTGCGAAACACCTTCGTCGGACACAAGTTCAAAAATCTTATAACTGTGATAGGTAAAATCCTCCAGGAATACGCCTACCAGGTGTGACTTCGTTTGCTTTGCAAATGCTATCGCATACTTTGCAGTGGATTCTGAAAATTTCAGTCCATCAATTGCAGCAATGATCTTATTCATAATCCAAAGATTTAAGCGTGAGAAATAAAAACCGGCAAATTCACTGCCTGCAAAATCAACCTGGCATTGCTTTTTGACATTAAAGTTGAGAGCATTGTTCTTCCGAAAGCACCCATCACCACAATCTTCCGCTCTTTCCCCAATAGGTAACCGAAAAGTTCATCCTTTGGTCTTCCATATAGAAGTTCATAATTAATGTAGGTGTAGTAATTTTCCAGCCAGAGATGGAGTCTTTCCTTCTCCGTAAACATACGATCCGTTTCGTCACTCACTTCCAGTACCGTTAATTTGCGGTTCAATAGTTCTGGGAACAGTTGAGTAAATTGACGAATCGCAAACATTGAAGAGCGTCCCCCATCATAAGCAAAAATGATCTCGTCAATGGCATCAAAACTTTCCGGTGCCACTATTACGGGACATTCGGTTCTTTCCAGTAATTGCTGAAGAAATACAGTGGGGATACCTTCAAACGTTCTTTCAAACGATATTGTTGGGTCCACAATAACCAGATCTGAGAATCTGCTCTCTTTAATCAGATCGGCAAGTCCGACACTTTCATCTGTGAGAAAATCTAGCTCCACCCCCCTATTTGAACAAGCCTCACTCATACAATGTCTGTTTCTAAGGAAAAGTTCTTCTTTGCTCGTTAATTCCAGTCCACTTCCATTGTCTCCCTGCGGAACTGCTAATGAAGCTGGCTGAATCTCCTTGAAGTTTTTAACTGTATCCATCATCATCCCTATCAGCACAGCATCAGTGAAGCGCGCAAAAAAGCAGGCAAGGTCAAGAACCTGGCTCTTGACCTCTGCGCCATTAACGGCCACAAGAATCTGTCGCATAAAAAATATTTGTCTATGAAATTACTTTGCTTTCAAATTGAGGACAATGACGGGGGTTAATGCGGAAGATGATGTTGGTCAACGTGCCCGCGTTGACCGGAATAACCTTAGGCAACCTCTGACTTAAATTCTACAAGTTTTACTTCCGGTTGAAATATTATTTTTGATTTAATTGAATTGGAAATAACGCATGCCCGCTCTGAGAGCTCTAGGACGCGGGCTGCTCTGTTTGTATCTGATTCACGATTTAATGTGACAACCGGCGACAAAGCGATTTCGCTGATCATTAATTTATCATCGACCTTTTCCAACTTACCATCTGCCTTACAAGTGTAATTGACAAATTCAAGTTTTGAATTTTCGGCAATGGCAAGGAAAGTTGTCATGAGACAACTATTCACTGCTGCCACCAACAAATGTTCTGGCGACCAAACACCCGCGATTCCCTTCGGAAATTCCGGTGGAGTAGCCACTTCTATAGTTGAATTCAACACCGTAGAGCTTACCAGCCCTTTGCGTGCTGTATCCCAATTCAATTGTACTTGATAATGATGTGTCATATGCCGTATATAATATTTGGCTAATCAATATCTACAAATCAAAAATCTGATAATCTAATGAGGATTTCTGTGACACAAGTCACCAACCCATCAAAACTGACGAAGTTCATATGGCTCAGTAACGTTGATCACCTGCATACATAACGCCCTATTCAATCAAAACTTTGCTATTCTACCTTTGACGGATGACCGAAAAGGAGTTAGCAAATCATTTTCCTTCTTATGAGGAGGCATTGTTGTCCGAAATCCTGGAGAAGGCGGAGATCAGGACGATTGCCCTGTATTTTATTTTGGGCGCCATTCTAAACGTAGGATGTTTCGCAGCCAGTTGCAATCAATTTTAAACAGAAACAAAATGATGCGCATAGGGATGAAAAAAATATTCAGGCCCGGCCCGATACTCAAAATCATTGATGAATAAAAATTCTGATGCCAATCATAGATAGATAGGGAACAGAGGCAACAAAGGAGGCGATAAACAAATCTCTTTTCTTATTCTTGTTCTCTTGCCACGTGGTAATGTACTTATCGAAAATTTTTTGATCTCTGCCTTCAATAATAAAAATGCGATAGAAAGCAAACGTTATGGTAGTAAAGACGGCTAATGCATTGAATGCGGCTACGCCATGCGAGCTAAACCAACCAATTCTTACAAATCGCAGGAATAGTGATTGTAAAAAAAGAATCCAGCCTCCGGCTGAAAGGGACAGCAGGTACATGCACTTCAATCTTACAGCCAGGCTATCGGGAAGATCGCTCTGCCGGCTATAATACTGGTAGATATTAAAGTAAACGTACTCAAACACGGATATTGGTGTTTAGGGTTAAGGATTGACAGACTATAAAACGGATTTGCGGCGAAAATAGTGTTGCGGAGGCTCGTGTTTAGTGTAATTTCTCTACCCTATATTCAATCGTAAGGCGTTTATTTACAACGATTCATGTGGGACTGCCAAAGAATCTGCTTCAATCTTACTGTTCTTCTTCATTATCCTCAACAGGAGCTGCTACGACTTTTCTTTCCCCAATCTGCTGCCGCCACATCGCATAGTATAGACCCTTTTTATTCAGCAATTGCGCATGATCACCGCGTTCAACAATCTTCCCTTTTTCTAGCACATAAATCCTGTCGGCATGCATAATGGTGGATAGACGATGGGCAATCAAGATAGTGATCTGTTGTTTTCGTGCAGATATCTCTTTTACGGTTTCAGTGATCTGTTCTTCAGTTATTGAATCCAACGCCGAAGTAGCTTCGTCAAATATCAATACGCGCGGTTTCCTTAACAACGCTCTTGCAATGGATAACCGCTGTTTTTCTCCACCTGATATTTTGCGGCCGCCTTCACCTAACATACTGTCCAATCCTTTTCCCGCATTGTTAACAATGTTTACAGCCGATGCTTTTTCCAGCGCCTCCCATATTTCACTGTCACTTGCATCTGGTTTTACGAACTGCATATTCTCCCTGATCGTTCCTGAATATAATTGTGTGTCCTGCGTAACAAAACCAAGTTGTCTGCGCATGCGGTTATATCGGATGTCCTTGGAAGAAACATTGTCGTACAGAATTTCACCATCCACAGGTTGATATAATCCGACCAACAATTTTACTAACGTAGATTTTCCGGAACCTGATGGTCCTACAAATGCGATGGTATCACCTCTCGTGGCTTCGAAAGAAATATTTTCCAGCGCAAAGGTTTGTCCGTTACGATGACGAAAGCTTACATGTGAGAAACGAAGGTGTTCGATATCGCCAACATCAATCGGATCTTCAGGGCGGTATTCTGGTTGTTTATTCATCAGTTCATTGAACACCTGCATGGACGCTTCTGCTTCGCGATATGCGAGAATGATACCGCCAAGATCCTGCAATGGTCCAATGATTCCCGTAGAAATAAACTGCATCGAGATTAACTCACCTGTGGTCAGCACCTTTCTGAAAATAAGCCACAGCAGTATAAAAAGAATCGATTGTTTCAACACAGTAAGCACCGTTCCTTGTAAGAAAGTAAGCATTCGCAGCTTTTTCACTTTCCCCATTTCCAGATCGTAGATGTCTTGTGTGTGCTGTCGCAACCTCCTAATCTCCGGATAAGTGAGTCCAAGACTCTTCACCAACTCAATATTACGAAGTGACTCGGTAATCGTTCCACTCATCTGTCGATTTTGTCGCACGATTGATCTTTGCAAAACTTTTATTGATCTGCTCAACAAACTTGTCAATCCACCCAGCAATACCACACCAATAAGGAACACTGGTATCAGCAGCCAATTTTTTGTGAACGCATACCAGATCAGGAAACCAATTCCCACTGCAGAAGAGAAAAGTACATTGATAAAGGATGTGATGAAGCGTTCTGTATCATTTCTCAGTTTTTGTAGGATGGATAGTATTTCGCCGCTACTCGTGTCTTCAAATTCTTCGTAAGGCAATCGTAATGTTTGTCGCAGCCCATCATTGAAAATCTGCATACCAAACTTCTGCACCACCATGCGCATCACATAATCTTTGAAAGTAAGTGCGAGTCGCGCAGCCAAAGCAATAATAATGGCAACGGTCAACCAGAATAAAACAGATCGGATCAATTCATTTTCCGCCAGGCCTCCCGGATTGAATGTGTATTTGTCGATGATCTTTCCAAAGATCACCGGATCATACAAGGAAAGGATCTGCGCAATACCTGCTAACAGAAGCGCCAGTAGAATCCACTGACGATATGGCTTAAGATAGTTCCAAAAAATTTTCATCAATAAAAAGTTAAGTACGGATTTTTTACGATAGAGTTAACACCCAAGTTAAAGAAACTCTTCTATGTTGCTTTCAAATCAACACGGCATGAAAACACAAATTTTTACTTCAGTTTTCACCACCCTGAGCCTGGTTTCAATGGCACAAAATCACACGAACACTCAACTTCACACACAAACGAAACTCAACCTGGAACTACAAGGATTTGGATTATCAGTTGAACCTACGTTGGGCAAATCATTCACCGTCGATTTTTCTGGCGGCATTGGTACGGGCGGTTACGATATCTCAACCAACAACCTTACCTATGTGGTCGCTCCATTGGATCCTACACTGTTTGTTTCTGTAACACCAAAATTCTATTACAACCGCGCAAGGCGATTGGCAAAAGGGAAGAACAACGCATTGAATGCTGGAAATTATTTCGGGCTAAGAATAAAGTACACGTCAAAGGGGCTGTCGGAAAGTTCTGAAGCTTATGACGCCTTACTCTTCAATGCGCATTGGGGAATGCAGAGAGCAATGGGCAAAAGATGGACTATGAACACTCATTTTGGACTGGGCTATGCAATGGATGCAACGGACCTGAATAATTCAAGTGGAACAATTTATCCGGCGTTGGATCTTAAGTTTTCTTACATACTGAATAAAAATCGCGGTTAAAGGTGAATCGAATTGAAAAGCTTTCGGGAAATCGAGAGCTTGTTTTAAGAAGCCCTCTATACATTTTAAGGAGGAAATTTCGTAATTTAAAATATAACAACGAAGATTCTTACAGTACTATTTAGTTCCCTCATCTTTGTTAGTATTGGACATGAGTAATCGTCCATTAAAGTAATATCGATGATACGAAGTAACTACTTCCTGACATTGATTTGCACGATAACGTTCCTGCTTGCTCGTATTGCCTGCAATAACACCAAAAACCAAAATTCAGCAGAACCAGCTTTTTTTTTAAAAGACGCGGACACTATTCTATTTAATTCATTCGTGGATTGCAACATGGCCGAGGCCTGGATTGGGGACACGTTTCGCATCTTCCCTGGCAAGTATGGAGAGGATACGGTTTGGGGACCTTCAAAGGAATTGATGTTTGCAAATGCACGCAACGCTCCCGAAGCTTTTGCAACAAAAGCGGGAAACTTCAAACGTCCCATGCTTCCTCCTGTAGCACCAATCGGCCAAGCCGGCTTTCATGGTGCCATGTGGTTTGAAACTGTGTATCAAAGTGAGGACGACGTATCCGAAAAAACCTTGTATGCAGTTTATCACAATGAGAATTATCCGCAGAATCTTCCCTACGACAGTAGCACTGGCCAGGGTTATATTAATCATTTGTGGCCAGAAGGATTGCGTGGACCGGCATCGGCCGCGGCGGTTTGCAGGATAGGTATAGCAAAGTCGCAAGATGGTGGGCACAGTTGGCTGAATAAAGGTCTCTTTCTCGAAGACCTTCAACCGCGCATGATATTGAAGCCGCACAACACGTCCAAAACTTTTGCCGGCGGCGTTGGTGATCCGTCAGCAGTAAAATCAGGTGAGTATCTCTATTTGTTCTTTGGTGAATACAGTTATCCGCAACGTTACGATTCAGCTACTTATAATAGCGAAACAGAATCAAACGGTGAATGCATTAGCGTTGCCCGGATTGCGATCAAAGATCTCGATGATCCGCAGGGCAAAGCCAAACGTTGGGATGGCAAGGCATTCAATGTCTCCGGGAATGGTGTTGGTAGACCTATAGCGTCACTGCAAATTTCCCGCGATAGTGGTGGCGGAGCGGCATCATCGCCAACGGGAGGATTTCATTGGGGTCCTTCAGTGAGTTGGAATAATTATCTCAATTGTTGGGTAATGTTGATGGGAAAGGTAACGGGCCCTAGTTGGGCGGGCAGTAGCGTCTACATTTCTTTTAATCAAAACAAAGACTTAAGCACCGGCCACAATGCGCAGCGATGGAGCACACCAAAATTGTTGCTCGATAGACCTGGATATTCTCTATGGTATCATTCACTGCAACCATTCGACTCGGAAGAGGACGTTAAGAATCGCCACACTTCAATGAAACTCGGTAAACGTGCACGTTTATTTGTAAAATTTATTAAGCCTGGTAAAAGTATTTATGCATCTGCGCATGTTATAGAATTCGAATAGCAATCCTGGCCGACGTGAATTTTACCACTAAGAGTCAGGGTTCGTCAAAGTCGAAGAGGGCTAAGAAAATTAAGCAGGAAACTTATTGATCATCGAAGTTCTTTCTACTGATTTAATCCAAAAGAATGGTGGTTCATAAAAGGAACAAAGGGCCATCTTCGATGGCCGAAGATTACGTGAATGCCGACGTGATTTTTCTTTCACCACGAAGGCACGAATGACACGAAGTACAGCAAAGCTTTGTGGTGAAAATCGAAACGTAACCATTTACTAGAAAATAAAAATAGTTGACTACCTCTGCCAAATGGACAAGCGGCACAGCGAAAGTTTCTTGAGCTCGTACCTTCGCCAGCAGAAAAAAATGTCGGCAAATAATAATACACCTGATGATGACCTATTAAAACGCCTGAGATTAGGAGATGAAGTCGCATTTACGGAGATATATAATCGCTTCTGGGAAAAACTGCTCGCAATTGGATATTACCACACGCAGGATAAACAAGCGGCCCAAGACATCGTGCACGAAGTGTTCATGAGTTTGTGGATACGTAAAGCCGAGGTCAATATCCAATCGCTGGAGGCATACCTTGCAACTGCTGTCAAGTTTTCCGTGTTCAAAGCAATTGCGCGCGATAAGAAACGCAAATCACTTGCTGCCGCGCAATCCATCCATGAATCTTTCACTGACATCGAAGAAAAACTTGATGCCCGTTTCCTACAGGAATATTTACAAGGTGCAGTGGAGAAATTACCGGAAAAGGCACGACTTGTATTTACCTACAGTCGCCAGCACGAACTTCCGATAATTGAGATCGCCAACAAAATGGACCTATCTCCAAAAGCCATTGAATATCACATGACAAAGGCGTTGCGTACACTGAGAAATACGCTGAATAAAATAAAATCCTTTTTTATTTAGGGATCGGGATTGGTCATGGTACTTTATATTATGACCGATCAATATTTGGAAGAATTGATTCGCAAATATGCCAGTGGCAGCGCAACTGACGAAGAGATTCAAACCCTAACCCAATGGTATCAGACGCTCGATGAAGTGCAGTGGCGGTCTGAGAATGCCGACGAAAAATTAATTGTATCCCGCCGCATGCTTGACCGCCTGCAAAAGGAAATTTCAGCTACTCCCGCCAAAATTATTAGGTTTCGTTGGCTAAGGGTGGCAGCGATTGTAGCCTTCGCGCTTGGCCTGGGAACTATTTGGATCTATATATCAAGGCCTTCTTCAGATTCTTTTATTACTGTTTCAAATCCATCTGGTAAAATCCAATTAGTCAGCCTTCCTGATAACAGTAAAGTGTGGTTGAATGCTAACACTACAATTCGATATTCGAAATCATTTGAACAAAAGCGAACAATTGAATTGGATGGGGAGGCTTATTTTGAGGTAACTCATGATGACGAACATACTTTTATTGTACGGGCGGGCGGTATTGAAAGTACCGATCTCGGCACGTCTTTCAATATTAAGGCGTATAACAATGGAGATATTATCGGCGTCTCGGTTATTACAGGTAAAGTAAAAGTGACGGATAGTACCAAAACGTTGGGAGTCCTAACACCTTCTCTTCATTTGCAATACAACCGTACTAATCATACTGCGCAAACTTCAACTATCGATTCCAACGCCGTATTAGCGTGGACAAAGGGCAAACTACAGTTCCAGGGAGAATCATTCGCTGAAATAGCGCGAACACTAGAGAACTGGTACGGAGTAAGAATAGTCTTTACGAACCCCGGGATGCTACACTGTCGATATTATATGAGCTTCGATAACACCATTTCCTTAAACAAGCTTCTTTTAATGATGTCCGAAATAACCGAAATGAAATATGTGTATGACAGGAGTAAGAATATTATCACCTTATCAGGCCAAGAATGCAACTAATCCGCCATCTATAAAAGCAGTCAATAATTCAATCATGCGAAAAACTTTTTCCACATTTTTTATATTCAGTTTATTCTTCCTTTCTGCAATTCCGGCAATTTGTCAAAGAATTGAAGACACCAGGATCACGCTTCAATTGAAAGATGTACCGTTAAAAGACGCGATTCGGCAGATCGAAAATCTGACACCCTTTAAATTTCTTGCGAAAGCAGAGGACATAGAAAACGAATTTCACGTCACGATCGATGCAAGGGACCAACCGCTGAATAAAATACTCGAAACAATATTTTCCGGAAGAAATCTTGAATACAAGCAGATCGATAAAAATATCCTGCTGAAGAAAACAGTGGCCGAATCAAATTATCCTTTGGTCGCCGCCGGTTCGAACATTTCCAATGAAAAATATTCGATTCATGGAACCGTCAAATCAGCAAAAAGCGGGGAAACGATCGTAGGAGCAACGCTAACAGTTTTAGCCACTGGAATAGGAACTGCCAGCAACGAATACGGATTTTATTCGCTCACGCTTTCACAGGGCAACTATAGTCTGCTGATATCTGCTGTTGGTATGAAGGCACAGCAGATGCAAGTTTCCTTAAACACCAATATTCGCCTGGATATTTCAATGGAAGAAGTAGCAAAGAACCTGGAAGTGGTAACTGTTACGGCGGCTGGAGCTGGTCGCAGCCTAAAAAACGCTCAAATGAGCATTGAACGTATCGATGTAAAGGAAACAAAAAATATACCGATGCTATTTGGTGAGCGCGACGTCATGAAGACAATTCAATTGATGCCAGGAGTTAAATCTGCAGGCGATGGAAATAGTGGATTTTTTGTGCGAGGCGGAGCGGCAGATCAAAACCTCATCCAGCTTGACGAAGCGCCCGTATACAACGCCACGCATCTGCTCGGCTTCTTTTCAACTTTCAATTCTGATGCAATCAAAAATGTGACATTATATAAAGGAGGAATGCCCCCACAATTTGGAGGACGACTATCATCAGTGGTAGATATTAAAATGAATGACGGCAATAACAAGGATTTTGGAATGAGTGGTGGAATTGGATTGATTTCATCGCGATTGAATTTTGAAGGGCCATTGCAAAAAGACAAATCCTCCTTTCTCGTATCTGGTCGAAGAACCTACGCGGATTTGTTTCTAAAATTATCGAGTGATTCTTCGCTGAGAGCAGCTCGCTTGTACTTCTATGATTTGAACCTAAAGGCAAATTTCATTCTTAGTCAAAAAGACAGGCTTTTTCTTTCAGGTTATTTCGGCAGAGATGTTCTAAGCCAGAAGGATCTTGCCGGCATTGATTGGGGCAATGGAACGGGTACGCTTCGATGGAATCATATTTTCAACAGGAAACTATTTTCAAATACCTCTTTAATATTCAGCAATTATGATTACAAGATTGCTGTAAATACGGACGCTATCGACTACCAGATCCTTTCTCAAATCCGAGATTGGAATATCAAAGAGGATTTGCAGTGGTATGTTAATTCAGCTAATACGGTAACTATTGGAATTAATTCGATTTACCACACGTTAAAGCCCGGAGAAATTTCTGTTACGAGTAAGGAGTTAAGTGTTGATCAAGGTCTTCCAGATCGCTACTCACTTGAAAATGCTTTTTACGTCGGTAATAACTGGAAAGCCTCGGGCAAATGGAGTATTGCTTATGGAATACGTTTGTCAGCATTCACTATATTGGGGAAAGGAGATTATTATACACTCGATGACCAGGGCAACGTAATCGACACCACACACTATACTGCTGGCGAGGTAGTCAAAACCTATTTCAATCCTGAGCCACGCATATCTTTCAGTTACCAGTTGAACGATGTGAGTGCCCTGAAAGCGTCATACACGCGCAATGTTCAGAATTTGCACCTGATATCCAACACTACTTCATCTTCTCCAACAGATAAATGGGTTGCCAGTACAAATATCATAAAGCCCGAAATAGCGGACCAGGTAGCAATAGGTTATTACAAGAATATAAATGACGCGAAGTATGAACTTACCATTGAAGCATACTATAAGGCCATGCAAAACCAAATTGATTATCGCAACGGTGCACAGGTGTTTACTAATGAAGCAATCGAGACGCAACTGTTATATGGCAAGGGCCGAGCTTATGGTATCGAGTGGATGCTTAAAAAAAAGCAAGGAAGATTTAATGGATGGATCAGCTATACGCTGTCAAAAACGGAACGAAAGATTGATGGGATAAATGAAGGTAATTGGTACAATGCGCGCCAGGACAGAACTCATGATATCGCTGTTATAGGTATGTACCAGCTAAGTAAAAAATGGGCATTAAGCGCCAACTGGATCTTTCACACGGGTGATGCTGTTACTTATCCAAATGGAAAGTATACGGTTGATAACGAAGTCTATTTTTATTACAGTGAAAGAAATGGTTACAGGATGCCAGCTTATCATCGGCTGGACATTGGTGCCACGCTACAATTAAAACAAAAGAAAAAGTTCTCCTCCGAACTAAATCTCAGTTTGTACAATGCATATGGCAGAGCAAACGCATATCAAATCAATTTCAGAGAAGGAAAAGATGATCCGAATAAAACAGAGGCAGTACAAACATCGCTTTTCACATTTGTTCCTTCCATTTCTTACAATTTTAAATTTTAATGATGCGCACGATATTAATATGTTTCTTATTTGCAACAGTCATAGGATTGTGGTCATGCAATAAAGTCATTGAACTCGATTTGAGAGATGCTGAAACTAAATATGTGATCGAGGGAGTGATCACCAATGAGCCTGGCGTTTGCAAGGTGTATATCAGCCAATCAAAGAATTTTAATGAGGATAACCAGTTTCTGAAAAAAAGTGGCGCAGTCGTGAAAGTGAAGGATAACGGGGTGGAGACAACGCTTTCAGAAATCCAACCGGGTTTATATGCAACAAACGTAATTAATGGGACGCCGGGACATACTTATCAATTGATGGTAACCATCAACAATATGACTTTTACTGCTTCCAGTACCATGCCTCAACCAGTAACGATGGATACGTTGTATGTAGCACCAGGGCCATTTGGCGAATTTAAATTTGCGTACGTAGGATATACAGATCCCCCTGGACTTGCCAATGGATATCGCTTTGTGCAGTATGTAAACGGTGTGAAAGAGCCTGCCATCTTCTGGGACGATGATGAATTCACGGACGGTCAAGCGGTCATCACGATGTTAGATGCCTCAGTAGACGAAAAGAATGATCCGCGCAATATTAAAACAGGCGACAATGTAACGGTTGAAATGCTCACGCTCGATAGAGCAGTTTATGATTTTTGGTATACGTTGAGTACGGGCGGTGGCGATGGAAACGCAGAAGTTGCGGCTCCTGCAAATCCACTAACCAATATCAAAGGTGGAGCGCTCGGTTATTTCAGCGCACATACGGTAAGTAGGAGAAGCGTTATCGCTCCTTAGTGGCAACTGGCAATAGGCAACCGTTACGTGAACTTTCGTCATAATAGGCAATTGACAATAGGCAATAGGCAATGGGCAACTGGCACTATGTGTTTCGGCTCGCGCAGCAAGCCATTGTGCCCTTCGCTCTCGCGAGTTAACTACACCTTCAATTTTTTAGGTTCTCGCCTTCCTCTTCTTTGTGCGCTTAGTGACTCCTTTGTGTGCCCGCCCCTGGCGGGCCTTCGTGACCCGCCGAAGGCGAAAAAACGCAAACTCTCTCAAAATCCTGTTTTTCCGGTATTGCCTATCGCCACTATAATTGACAGTTTTGGTTTTCGATCAAAATTGTTCAAATGAAAAAGCTAGTCCTCGTATTAATCACAATTGTACTGATTGTGACAACCGCTTCTTCTCAAGTCAAACCAAAGCAGAAGTCAAAAGAAAAGGCACCCACTCAAAAGCAAGGTGACCAAAAACAAACTTTTGATATAGCTACCTACACTCCCCCAAAAGGATGGAAAAGAGAGGCGACAGATGCCGCTGTTCAGTTTATTCACCAGGATAGTGTGAAAGGAACGTACTGCATTATTATGTTGATGAAGTCTCTACCCGGTACATCTGTACCAAAACAAAATTTTGATACCGCCTGGCAGACCCTCGTAAAGGAAATCGTTACTCCTTTACAAGAACCTAAAATGGAACCGTCAACAGTTGAAAAAGGTTGGTCGCTGGAATATGGTGCCGCTCCATTCGAAAAAGACGGAGAGCAGGGTGCAGTGATGTTAGTGACGGCTACCGCCAGGGAAAATATGGTAAGCACAGTCATTATCACCAACTCGGATAGCTACACAGCAAATGTGATGGAATTTCTAAATTCAATAACGCTAAAAGATCCAAATACATTATCTCAAACAACCACTCAGAAAACACAAGATGTAGTTGCACAAAAAGAAATTTCTGCTCCCGCAAAAACAGCGTTCGCTTTCAACACCACCAATTTTGATGATGGTTGGACAAGCGTTGAAAAGGCTGATTGGGTAGAAGTGACGAAAGGAACGTCAAGGGTGCTGTTGCACTATCCTAACAATGGAATTAAGGCTGCTAACACAGATCCGGATGTGATGTGTAGTGCGGCATGGAATGTTTTGGTGGCACCACGATACAGCAATATTCAAAATTACAAGGTGGGCCCAAGCGTGTTGGATTATGAGCGGCCGTATTACGCAGAAGCCTTCCTCACTGATAACACCTCTGGGAAAACAGTTTTTGTAGTGCTATTTAAGAAAGGAACAGGTTGGATGGAATTTATTACGCCAAGTAGGGAAGCATTCATTCAAACTTTCAAGGTTGACATTTCTAAGATCGATTATTACGTTGACTCAGACGTTTGGAATCCAATGAAACTAATGGCCAACTACAACAGATTTGCAATCGGTGCAGGAGATTTTACAGGAAAATGGAGCGACCATTTTTCCAGTAACACCTATTATGCGAATGTGTACACAGGACTAAGCGCCGGCATGAGTACGTATAGTTCTTCGCAAAGCTTTGAATTTTTTTCTGGTAATAAATACAAATGGAATCTTGTGGCGGTAAATTCTTATGGTGGCTCTTCGCAATTCGCCCAGGGAAAGGGACAGGGAACCTTTAAAGTGCTGAACAACTGGCAAATTTATTTTTCAGAAATGGAAGGCAAACCCAAGACCTATAACGCCTATTTCAGTTGTGTAAAAGGCAGCAGAATATTATGGGTAATAGATGCTCAGTATCCCGGATCAGGTCTGTATACCGGATTTTCAAAGGAATAATTTAATCGACATAACCTGCCGACCGAAGTCAAAATTGTTTATTAACCATTTGAATTTATTCATCATTCATTTAAAATATTTCAGTATGAAAAAAGTAATCACTCTATTTGGCTCACTATTGATCATCGCAGGTCTGAAGGCTCAAAAAGCTCCCGAGGTCAAAAAAGAAACTACTCCTGCAGTCAAGACATCTGGAATCGACACCTTGAAAAGCAAATCTGCGCTTCCAGGCAAGCAGTCTCCCGCGAGTTCAAAATTGAGTCCTGTGAATCCGAATCAAGCATCCGTTCCTTCCAAAATAAGCCCTGTTGTGAAGCCCGACAAAGTCAACCCGGCAGCATTGCCATCGAAAGACGCTCCCGTTACAAAGCCAACGAAACAGTAGTTACCAGCATGTTTCATCAGTTGTTTCATCGAAAGAAAAATCATAAAGCACTTCAATTGAAAGTGGCCCCAAGCTCAATTGATGGAAAGGGTGTTTTCGCCCAAATGAATTTCAAACCTGGGCAACTTATAGAAGAAGCCCCTGTAATTGCGATGAATAATAATGAGAGAGATTTACTTCGAAATTCTTCAATGCACTCCTATTATTTCCTGGTGGACAACGCCAAGACAAGTGTTGTAATGGCACTTGGCTATGCCTCATTGTACAATCACGCATGCAAAGCAAACGCTGTTTATAGTATCAATCTTTCTCAGTTGACGATCTCCATCAAAGCATGTAAAAGGATATCCGCAGGTGATGAGATTACAATAAATTATAACGGCACACCTGATGATCTTTCACCCGTATATTTTAGCAATACAAAATGTGTGCAATAGGCCTGTATACCAAATCAACGAAAGAAAAAGGACGCGGGGTTTATTGCGATCATCCCATCCTGAAAGATGAAATAATAGAAGAATGCCCTCTTCTGATTATTCCTACAATGGAGCACGCTATACTTGATTCAACGAAGCTTGCCGACTATTTTTTTTCTTTCAATAAAGCCGAGAATTCAAAAGCGTTTGCATTGGGCTTTGGCTCACTTTATAATCATAAACGTTTACCCAACGCTCATTACTGGGTTGATGTGGAAACCAAGTCCATTACCTTCTATGCACTTGAGGATATAGATAAACACACTGAAATCTGCATTAACTACGGTGGAAATCCGGGAAAAGATTTCAGCGAATGGTTCACCGCAAGAAATATCAACTGTCATGATGTATAAAATATTCACCCCACTATTATTTGTAGTAATACTGCAATCTTCCTGTCAAAGAGTTCCCGTCACAGGACGTAAGCAACTCAACCTTGTACCAAATTCATTGATACAGTCAATGGCTTTTACTGAGTATGATTCAATAATAAATGTCACTCATGTTTTACCGGCTTCAAATGCGCAAACACAAATGGTGCGTAACGTTGGGATCCGTATTCAGCATGCAGTAGAAAATTATATGAATCAAAATGGGTTGGCAAAACAAATACGCGACTTCAAATGGGAATACAATCTCATTGACGAGAATACAATAAACGCGTGGTGCATGCCTGGTGGAAAAGTAGTGGTATATACAGGGCTTCTGCCGATCACGCAAAACGAAACGGCATTGGCCGTTGTGATGGGCCACGAAATTGCACACGCCATTGCGCGACATGGAAATGAACGGATGAGTGAAGGGCTGCTAATACAAATGGGCGGATTGGTATTGGAAGAAGCATTGAAAGAAAAGAAGCAAGAAACGCAGGTGCTCTTTCTATCCTTATATATGGTAGGATCCAATCTGGCATTAGCATTACCAAATAGTAGGATGCAGGAATCAGAAGCGGATAAGCTTGGGCTGATATTTATGAGTATGGCAGGCTACGATCCTTCAGAAGCCATCTCCTTTTGGCAACGCATGGCTAGCATAAACAAGAATAATACACCAGAATTTCTCTCTACACATCCATCGGATGAAACCAGAATAAAGCGTTTATCTGCGCTGATTCCTGAGATTAAGGAGAAGTATTATGTACAAAAATGATTACGCTTCGAAGTACAAAGACAAGAGTACAAAGACAAAAGCCTCACAATTGCTACCCTTCGCCCTTCGATGCTTCGCTGGGCCACAAAGAACACGATGGACCACAAGGAACACAAAGCACTTTTAAGAAACAAATGTAGAACCTGCCCTTTGTGAAACCTTTGTGTGACCCGCCTTAGGCGGGTCCTGGTGACCCACTGACGTCGGTTGGAATGTTAAAACTTGTACAATTCGTCCGCCCTAACCTACGTTTAAGTTCCAAAGCCCCCGAGAACGTGCAAACGTACTTTGTCCATTTCATGACCGCGTATTATTTTTGCCACCGCATGAAAGTCTTGTGCACTTTATTGCTGTTTGCAGGATTCTTTGCTTTAACAGCATTTCATTCTGCTAATCAAAAATCGAATCAATATTCGTTAGCGAAGTCCTTTCATGCCACCGATATCGCTAAAGCTACCACAATCTCCAGCGAGAGTTCAAATGCATTGGCTGGTGACGATGTAATCTTCGATGGTGATGATGATGATGATTTCACAGTCGTCAGAAAAAAAATTCAACTCGTCCGTTCTTACTTCAACCTGTTTGAGGATTTCGTTGCAAGTCATCCACCTACTTCTATAAATAATCATTCCCCTAAGCACGAATCCTATTGCGTATCGCCATCAGAAAAGTGCGTTCTATTGCGGGCACTTCGGATTTGATATTCCACACCTTTTGATCAGGTTTGATCCCCGGCAGGGCAATTATTTCATTATCAAAAAATGCGTTCGTTCTGCAATGCGCCTGTCCGGTAAGATACCGTGACTCCATGGATTTTTGCTCACTAACTTATTTGTCATCCAATGAACCGAATAATTTTATTTGCTGGCCTGTGCTTGCTGGTGGCGCTTTCAGGCTGCGACCACAAAAAGAAAGAGATTCACGAATCTGGAAAATTTACCGTTACAAGTCCAATTAAGGTTGATACCTCATACGATAAGGAATACGTGTCCCAGATTCAATCGTTCCGGAATATCGAGATAAGAGCGCAGGAAAAAGGCTATCTGGAAAAAATCAATGTTGATGAAGGCCAACATGTGCGTGCCGGCCAGGTTCTTTTCAGAATTATGCCCAAATTATATGAGGCGGAATATTTGAAGGCCCAGGCGGAGACAAAGGCGGCTGAATTAGAAATGATGAATACGAAAACGCTTGCCGACAAAAAGATTGTCTCCGACGCAGAATTGAAACTCGCCCAAGCAAAACTGGAAGGCGCAAAGGCCAATCTCTCGCTTGCAAAAATTCATCTTTCATTCACGGAAATTACAGCACCGTTTGATGGAACAATCGACAGGATTCGATTTAAACTAGGCAGCCTCATTGATGAGGGCTCTTTATTAACCTCATTGTCGGACAACAAAAATGTATTTGCTTATTTCAATGTTTCAGAAGCAGAATACCTGAATTATAGGTTACGGTCAAACGCAGACGAGAAGACAAGCGCCTCATTGATCCTGGCAAATAACGAACCTTACAAGTACAAAGGAGTTGTTGAAACTATAGAAAGTGAATTTGACAATACAACAGGCAATATTGCCTTTCGCGCAAAGTTTCCCAATCCCGACAACTTACTCAGACACGGTGAAACAGGAAAAGTGCAGATCCGCATTCCCCTTGTCGGTGCAATTGTGATCCCTCAAAAAGCCACGTATGAAATCCAGGACAAGATTTATGTGTATGTAGTGGACAAGAACAATGTTGTCAGATCAAAAAGCATAACCGTCAAAGCAAGCCTGCCCGATCTATACGTGGTAGATAAAGGACTATGTGAAGACGATCGTATTCTGCTCGAAGGCGTCCAAAATGTAAAGGACGATGACAAAATTCAATACGCGTTTGTTGAACCAAGGCGGGTGATCAATAATCTTCAGTTGATTAGGTAAAAAAAAGTCTCAATTATTCTAAGAAGAATTCTATGTTCAAACGATTCATACATAGGCCGGTTCTTTCCATTGTAATTTCTCTTATCATCAGTTTTCTGGGAGTGATCGCAATTCTGCAGTTACCGGTAACCCAATTCCCCTCTATATCACCGCCTAAAGTAAATATCACGGCAGAATATCCGGGTGCGAACGGAGAATTGATGATCAAGGCAGTCGTGATTCCGCTCGAACGCGCGATCAACGGTGTGCCAGGAATGAAGTACATCGCTTCCGATGCGGGTAACGATGGAGAGGCATCCATACAAGTAGTTTTCAATTTAGGTACCGATCCAAATATTGCATCGGTAAATATTCAGAACAGGGTGGCATCAGTTATCAATAAGCTTCCACCTATCGTTGTACGGGAAGGCGTAAAGATTACACGCGAGGAGTCGAACATGCTTATGTACATAAACGTGTTCAGTAAGGACTCAACACTCGATGATAAATTCCTGTACAATTTTGCTGATATCAATCTCCTTTCAGAAATAAAAAGGATCGATGGAGTTGGTTTTGCGGATGTACTTGGTGACAGGGAGTATGCAATGAGGATTTGGTTGAAGCCAGATCGCATGTTGGCCTATAAAATTTCTGCAGATGAAGTACTGAAAGCGATAGATGAACAAAGTCTTGAAGCGTCGCCGGGAAGAACCGGGGAAAGTTCTGGCAAACGTTCACAGGCTTTCGAGTATGTTATAAAGTATCCTGGGAGATTCAGTACAAAGGAAGGATATGAAAATATTATTCTGCGCTCCAGTCCCGATGGAGAAATTCTTCGCGTAAAAGACGTAGCCGACGTTGAATTTGGAAGTACGTTCTATGACCTTTATTCTAAACTCAATGGAAGATCATCCGCCGCCATTCAAATCAAGCAGTCATACGGAAGTAATGCGAGTGAGGTGATTAGAAATATCAAGGCGAAGATGGAGGAAATTAAGGCAAACGATTTTCCGAAGGGGATGGACTATGAATTGAGTTATGATGTTTCGCGGTTCCTCGATGCATCAATTGAAAAGGTCATCCACACCTTGATTGAGGCATTCATATTGGTAGGCATTGTGGTATTTGTATTCCTGGGTGATTGGCGTTCGGCACTGATACCGATAATTGCAGTACCTGTATCGCTTATCGGTACGTTTCCATTTATGCAGTTCTTCGGAATTACACTGAATCTTATCACGCTCTTTGCACTGGTACTCGCCATTGGAATTGTGGTGGATAATGCCATCGTAGTTGTGGAAGCTGTTCACGCAAAGATGGAGCAGAAAAATATCGGCCCAGTTCAGGCAACAGTCGAAGCAATGCACGAGATAAGCGGTGCTATCATTGCCATCACGCTGGTGATGGCCGCAGTATTTATTCCGGTTGCGTTTATGTCGGGGCCTGTCGGAATTTTTTACCGGCAGTTCTCCATCACGATGTCAACATCCATCGTTTTGTCGGGTGTTATTGCCTTAACGCTCACGCCTGCACTTTGTGCATTCATGCTCAAGAATCCGCACGAACAAACGAAAAAGAAAAAAGGTTTGGACGCCTTGCTGATCAGTTTTAATAATTGGTTTGGCAGAGTGTCGGGCAGATACAAAAATTTACTTGCACGCATCGTCAATAGGCGCGTAGTAACCCTGCTGGTTCTGCTGGCATTCTGCGTTGCCACCTGGTTAGTAGACACCACTTTGCCTTCTGGATTTATTCCAAATGAAGATCAGGGGATTTTTTATGCGATCATCGTTACTCCGCCCGGATCTACATTGGAAAGAACCGATCAGGTAGCAGTCCAATTACAAAAAATTGCAACACAAATTGAGGATGTGAAATCAGTTTCATCAATGGCGGGTTTCGAAATCATTTCCGAAGGAACAGGTGCTAATACAGGTACCTGCCTCGTGAATCTTAAGGATTGGGGAGAGCGAAAACATTCCGTCCAGGAAGTCATTGACGAACTGGAAGAGAAAGCGAAGAATATTAAAGGAGCAAGCATTGAGTTCTTTCCACCACCCGCCGTACCCGGTTATGGAGCCGCGGGTGGATTTGAATTGAGGTTATTGGATAAAGCAGGAAGTGGCGACTTCAAAAAAATGGAAACAGTAAGCCAGGATTTTGTAAGCGCACTGAATAAAAGGCCCGAGCTATCGTCGGTCTTCACGTTTTATAGTGCAAGCTTTCCTCAATACATGGTGAATATCGACAATGATATCGCTCAACAAAAAGGGGTTACCATTGAAAATGCAATGAGTACGCTTTCTACGTTAGTAGGAAGTGATTATGAAACGAGCTTTATTAAGTACGACAGGCAATACAAGGTAATGGTGCAGGCCTCGCCTCAATACAGGGCACTACCTGAGGATCTCCTGAAATTTTATGTAAAGAACGATAAGGGAGAAATGGTCCCGTTTTCTTCATTCATGAAAATTGAAAAAGTATATGGCTTGTCGGAAATAACCCGCCACAACATGTACAATTCTTCGGAGATAAGTGGTTCTACAGCTCCTGGTGTGAGTAGTGGTACAGCAATTAAAACTATTACTGAAGTTGCCAAAGAAAAATTACCGAGAGGATTCGGAATTGACTGGGCAGGTATATCCAAAGATGAGGTAGGAAGAGGTAATGAAGCAATTATCATCTTCATCATTTGTCTCACGTTCGTTTACTTATTGCTTGCGGGCCAATATGAAAGTTTTATTCTTCCGCTTCCGGTGATCCTTTCACTTCCTGCCGGAATCTTCGGTGCATTTATGCTTTTGAAATTATTGGGCCTCGAGAACAACATCTATGCACAGGTTGCCGTGATCATGTTGATTGGTCTTCTTGGAAAGAATGCTGTACTCGTTGTGGAGTTTGCTGTTCAAAAACACAAAGGAGGAGCATCGGTACGCGAGGCGGCTATTGAAGGTGCAGCAGTAAGATTCAGGCCCATTCTAATGACATCATTTGCATTTATTGCAGGTCTGATACCATTGGTATTTGCATCTGGCCCTGGCGCAATCGGAAACAGAACCATCGGATCTGCAGCCGCAGGTGGAATGTTGATTGGAACTTTCGCTGGACTAATCCTCATACCTGGTCTCTATTACTTATTCGCAGTTATTTCTGAACGACATCTGATTCATGCTCGCGAAGAAGAAAATCCATTAACCGAAGAAATTGATAAAAATGAATTTGCTCCGATCGTATAAAATTTTTCTTTTCTGTTTTTGTGTTGTCTATGTTGGATGCAAGGTGCCAGCAATTACAGAAACCCAACATAGCAAACCAACTCCCGGATCATGGGATAATTCAAGCGACACAAATAATATCGCAACAATTGCCTGGCGCGACTTTTTCACCGATAAGAATTTAATCAGCCTAATAGATTCTGGCCTTAAGAACAACCAGGATCTTTTGATCACTTTGCAGGATATAGAAATTGCTCAGAATGATATTAAGTTCAGGCAGGGTGATTTGCTTCCAAAAGTTTTTGCAGGAGGAGGAATTGGAGTCGAAAAAGTGGGCAGGTATACAAGCCAGGGCGCGGGTGATGCGTCCACAGAGATGACTCCGGGCAAACCGGTACAAGATTGGTTGCCCGACTATCGCGCAGGCATCAATACAGATTGGGAAGTTGATATCTGGAAAAAATTGCGCAATGCAAAAAAGGCGGCAATAACGCGATACCTGTCAACAATTGAGGGAAAGAATTTTGTGGTTACGAATCTCGTTGCTGAAATTGCAAACACTTACTACGAGCTGACTGCCCTGGACAACCAGCTGGATATTGTAAGACAATCTATCAAACTCCAACAAAATGCATTGGAGATTTTAAGAGTGCAGAAACAGGCTGCAGTGGTGAATGAGTTAGCGGTAAAAAGATTTGAAGCGGAGGTATTGAACTCTCAACATCTGGAATATGAAATTCTCCAAAACATTAGTGTTGCCCAGAACAAATTAAATTTTTTGTTGGGAAGATATCCGGAACAAATAGCGAGAGATAAATCCGCTTTCATAAATGGAACGATAAATCAGGTGAAAGCAGGTATCCCTTCGCAATTGCTCGCGAACCGCCCAGATATAAAACAAGCAGAATTGGAATTAAAGGCATCAAGGCTGGATCTAAAAGTTGCAAGGGCAGAATTCTATCCATCATTGAATATTTCTGCCGGAGTAGGATTGCAGGCTTTCAGTCCACAATATTTTTTAAAGATGCCCGAATCGCTCATATTTTCTGCTGTTGGAGATTTAGCGGGACCAATCATTAACCGGAAACAAATCCAGGCCGAATTCAATAAAGCAAGCGCAAGGCAGGTCCAGGCGATGTACAGTTACGAGCGAACGTTGGTCAATGCTTATATAGAAGTATCTAATGAACTTTCCAATCTTTCTAATCTCGATAAAATGTACGATCTGAAGGCAAGAGAAGTGGACACGCTGGTAGCATCAATCGACATTTCGAACGATCTGTTTAAGTCGGGCCGCGCTGATTACCTCGAAGTCTTGTTCACCCAGCGCGATGCACTGGCATCAAGATTAGAATTGATCGAAACAAAGAAGAAGCAATACAACTCCATCACGAATATTTATAGATCATTGGGAGGCGGTTGGAAGTAAGGCAACGCTCTCTTACTTTCATAACGGGCCTTCCGCTGATGGCACCTCAGGGGCCACAATGAGCACGAAGGACCACGAAGGGCACGAAGTTTTAGGAAAAAAGAAATAAAGAGCCTCAGAGAATAATTACATCACTCATTACGAGAGAGAGAAGGACACAAAGCAGTGGCACTGTCTGCGACAGTGCTGTTTACGTTATACATCTGCCTTCGCTTGCGAAGGCAACACTTAGTGTTCTTTTCTCTCCGAGTGTAATGAAAATCGTAGTTTCTAGATGAGTGCATTTCTTCTTTGTGCACTTTGTGACCCCTTTGTGTGACCGCCTTAGGCGGGCCCTCGTGACGCCGCCGAAGGCGGACGAAACTCAGGGTTTGGCGGGTACCTTATCATATCTTAAATGAACAATTCTTCCGCTGTTCACTTCAAATGCGACAACCTTTCCCTTTTTATCACGAATAAACCGGATGTTGTTCATCCACCAATTGTCGTTAGTAAACTGATCAGGGGCGTCATATTCTAAATCAACATCTGAAAATTTTCGATGTTGAAGAATGAGTTTATTGTCCTTTTCTACAATGGTATAGTATGCCTCTACCTCGTCACTGTAATACCTGCCTACGTAATCTGCTGGATTTACTTTTTTTGGATTCGCTGGTTGGCGATAAAATTGCTGGTATCCGTTTTGGTTTTCCACTTTGAACTGCTGAATGGAATCCTTTCCATCCATCGAATCAAATATCATAAACAGGCCGGCGGCTTCATAACGGTTAGGACCAGCTGCCGTAAGTTTCCATTCATTGCCTCCGGAAGTTTGACCAGGAGGACGACTAATTAGCTTTCCATCATTATAATCAAAATTCAGTTCGAGCCCCCGATACGAATAATATTTTCCTTCCAGTCGCTTTAGAAAACTAGTATCGATTGGATTTCCTTTCGGTATCTCCGGAATTTGTTTCGGAGTTATCAGAAGGTCGGCAATTTGTCGGCAAAAGAAAGATGGATTAACGATGCCAAGGTTACTAAAGACTACTATGCCTAACTCCTGTTCTGGAAGGCGACAAGCAAAAGTTCGAAAGCCGGCATCACCGCCGCCGTGACCAATCAATTTCCATCCCTTATAATTGTCGATGCCAATTGCGAATGCATAATTCAATTTCTTACCATCGTTCAAAACTCCTGTTTGATACATCTTTTCAATCAAAGCCTTCCCTCCTACCTGGCCGGTTTCATAATTGTGCAGCCATTTGATTTCATCTTCAACAGTTGTAAATAAACTGGTAGCCCCAACAATAGAATAACTCAATACCGCATTTTGATACTTTCCTTCACTCTTGGGAATATATGAATACGCGCGATTCTTCACGATTTCACGGTAGTCGTCATGAAAATGAGTATCATTCATTCCTAGTGGCTTGAAAATGGCGGAGTCACAAAATTTTCGCAAGCTTTGACCAGTTATCTTCTTCACGATTTCACCCATCAGCGTGTATCCTGTGTTGCAATACAACATTTCTTCACCTGGTTCAAAATTCAATTCCTTTTGTTTTGAAATCAATTTGATGACATGTTCTGTTGTGATTACATCATCCAGTTGCCATCCCGCATTTGCTAATAACTGCCATTGGTCTCTTATGCCACTCGTATGATAGATTAAATGTTTGATCGTGATCTTCTTTCCAAAGTCTGGGACAAAATCCAGGTATTTACGAATATCATCATCCAGTGAAAGCTTCCCTTGCTGCTCCAGCAACAACATACAGAAGGCCACATATTGTTTGGACTCCGAAGCAATGTGGAAGATGGTTGATGAAGTAATAGGCGCATTGAATTCAAGCGTAGCCATGCCATATCCTTTCTTGAACACTACTTCGCCTTTGCGCATAATCGCCACGGCGCATCCGGGAGTGTTTGAATTATAGTTTTTGAAGATGTTATCGATTTTCTTGATCGTTGAATCAGCTAGTGGCTGCGCGTTGAGCGCAAACGGGAATAGCAGAAGAATAAGAATATTTTTCATGGTGGTTCGTCCTTGGGATTTGAATATCGATATTAGGGATTATTTCGGAGATAGCCCCGTCGGCGGTCTGGAGGACCCCGGCGGCGGCCGCGATGCATTCTCGCTTAAGCATAATCCCTAATCCAAGCAACAGACGGGGTCACAAAGCGCACGAAGGACCACGAAGCGCACGAAGTTTTAGGAAAAAGAAATATAGAGCCTCAGAGAATAATTGCATCACTCATTGCGAGAAAGAGAAGCTCACAAAGCAGTGGGACTGTCTGCGACAGTCCTTTCCGAGAACGCAGATTTTTATAAGATGCTGATGATTTGTTATGATACAATATTGTTCCGAATGCGTTATCTTATCTTAATAAATCTTAATCATCATAAACAATCCGCGTTCTTTTCTTTCGAGAAAGAAATTCTTCACAAAACGGACAGGAGTTAACTCGCTGCCGGAGTTGGTAAACTGCTGTTTAGCACTTGCGATTTATTCAGATAATTTTCGTTGTTCGAGTAGATAAACAACGCGCTGCCATTTTTTATTTCGTTGATAATTTTCTTGTATTCGGTATTAGGTAGTGCAGGACAACCCTGGCTGCGTCCCATATAATTTGATTGAACGCGACCCGCATTCACGTAGTTAGCACCATGAACAACAATTGATCTGTTTTCAGCATTATCATTGAAGCCCTGCTCGAGACCTTCGATCTTCAAAGACATTCCGTGCTTGCCTTTGTAGATATCCTTTGTTACATAAAACCCGAGGCTGCTTTTTTCCGATCCCAGATCATTCGAAAAAGCAGTTGCGATATCTTCTCCGCTATTTCTTCCATGAGCCACGTAGGTATTTTCCAATAATTTTTTATGTTCTATATCGAGAAGATAAAAACGCTTATCCCGTGATGATTGGCTCAAATCAACAATTGACAATAGCGGCTTACTGAGGAGTCCGGTCTGTTGCAATTGCAGGTAACCTTTCACAGCAAGCTCAAGTGCATTGATAGAAAGTCCCTTTTCATCTAGTCGGAGTTCGGTAAAAAGTGATTCACTCATTTGTGTTACCACGGCTGCAGCACTATCAAACGAACTGTCAGGAGGCGCAACAGTGGTATCTGATGTGCTCGCACTCGCGGCGGAGTTTCTGTTTACAAATGAAAAGGAAATTGCAGAGATTGCTACAGTTAGAATGACAATAAGGATACTTTTTTTCATCGGTATTTTCATTTTTTGCAAGGGACATAAGGGATGCAATATTCTGTCCAAAAATTGTTAGCAGGATGTAAAGAAATCTGCTACTATAATGTGCGTCCTTCCCCCAAGTTCCCTTATTGTTGAGCTCATATCAATCACAGTTGTCGCATGAAACCACCAAGATTGTCGCATATACACGGCCACACGGAACGGTTTGTTATGGACATTTGTATCTGGAAGTAAGAGTCGAGAATCGAGAATCGTGAATCGTGAATCGAGAATCGTGAATCGAGAAACGACAATCGAGAATCGAGAATCGAGAATCGAGAATCGAGAATCGTGAATCGAGAATCGAGAATAGTTCTGCATCTTGCATCCGGCATCTTGCATCTTGCATCTGGCATCGGGTATCTTGCATCCGGCATCTTGCATCAGGCATCCGGCATCTTGCATCCGGCATCTTGCATCCTGCATCTTGCATCCGACATCCAGCAACTAGTAATCTTAAAAATTAATATCATGCGGAAAATATTCGTCCTCTCAATGATCACACTTGACGGCGTTATGCAAGCGCCCGGCGGACCGAAAGAAGACACATCGGGTGGCTTCAAATATGGTGGCTGGACAGCTCCATATACTGACGACATTTTTGGAAAGGTTTTGCAAAAAGAGTTGCAACCCGCAGATTATCTTCTGGGCAGAAAAACATTTGACATTTGGGCCGCGTACTGGCCACAACACGGCAACTTTTGGCCCGGCATCAATGAAGGCACGAAATATGTTTTTTCAAAAAACATGAAAAACTCCGACAAAAAAGTTACTGGTTGGAAAAATTCGGTTGTACTAAAAAGCGTGGCAGATATCAAAAAGATTAAAAATTCAAAAGGCCCCGACATTCAAGTTTGGGGAAGCAGTGAACTGATTCAACTTCTCCTGAAGAACGATTTGGTTGACGAACTGCGACTCAAAATTTATCCGTTGACGCTTGGAAAAGGAAAAACATTGTTCAACAAAGGTCCGATTCCCGCAGCATTTACATTAACTGAAAATACTATCACATCCACCGGAGTCATTATTGCCTATTACAAACGAGCGGGAGATGTAAAAACCGGTGATCTTACTTAACGAGAGGTGTTTGGTAATAGAAGTTACAATTCTCGCTAAAATTCACCCCAAAGGGTAAAGGAATCTCTTTTCTTCGGTCGCATTTTTGGGTTGTCCAAATTTGATAACCCGATAAAATGTGAAACATGAAAAGAATGATTATCGTGTGGTTGCTGTTAATAGTGCTTACCACTACGCTTCAAATCTCCTGTGCTAAAAAATCTTCTCCTGATGAACAGAAAAATTGCAAAACCTGCAAGGTTTTCGGTGGTGACGGAGTTAATAATGTGATCCATGAGGAACAAGTTTGCAGCGATGACGAGGAGAAAGACTTACACTCCAGGTTTCCAGGAAGAGAAATCAAGTGTCAGTAGTTTACTGTTTACTGTTTACAGTTTACTGTTTACTGTTTACAGTTTACTGTTTACAGTTAGAGTTTATTGCGCTCCCTTGGTAGCTGACCAGTAACTCATAACTGAGAACCGCAAACGGAAAACGGTAAACGGAAAACCGTAAACCGAAAACTCACTCCGTCCTCAAACTCTTCACCGGGTTGGCCAATGCTGCCCTTACAGATTGAAAACTTACCGTGATAAATGCAATCATCAGGATAATTATGAATGGTAGTACAAAAAATAGCCATTGAATATTGATGCGAAAAGCATATCCGTTCAGCCATTTGGCTACGCTGATCCATGCTAGTGGTGTTGCGATCGCAAATGCTATCATCAGGAGAATGGCGAATTCACGATAAAGCAGTCGCAGAATCGTTGGAACTGATGCGCCTAACACTTTCCTGATGCCAATCTCCTTGGTGCGTTGCAGTGTTGTGAATGATGCCAGTCCAAATAATCCGAGGCAGGCTACCAATATAGCGAGACTTGTAAATAAAGTAAATACCTGTCCGAATCGCGTATCGGCTTTATATTGTTCGTCAAAGTGATCGTCAAGGAAGAAATACTCGAATGTATTTCCCGGAAAGAATTTATTCCAGGATGATTTAACGATGTTGATTGTTCTTTCTGCTTCGGATGCTTTTGTTTTTACGGATAGATAACCGTTAACATCCGGAATTAATCGGAAGATTAAGGGTTCGAATGCTTCGCGAAGTGATTGCTGATGAAAATTGTCAGTCACCCCAACAATGGTATATTGCTCTCCCCAGAAGTCGATCCGCTGGCCCAATGCTTCTTCAGGTTTATTAAAACCAAGTTGCTCGACTGCCTTTCTATTAAATATGACCGACTTGTCATCGGTTCCAAACTCTTTCGAGAATTGCCGGCCTGCAATCACTTTCAAACCATACAATTTCATAAAATCATAGTCCATTCCGATAACACGGTACTGGTTTTGTTTCGACTCATCCTGGCCAACTAATTTTATGCCGCCAGCATTCCAACCAACCGGCTCCCCCGGAATGCTCGTAGATATCGCCACTTCGCCAATGTATGATTCACGTTTCAATTCTTCTTTGAATGATGTCATTTTCTGAATGAACGTTGAGTCTACACCTATGATGGGTGCACTGGTCACAAGCGTTTCGCTGATGTCCATTCCAAGCGATTGCTTGCGCATGTACTGGATTTGCTTATACACCGACATAGTTCCAATCAATAGGAACAACGATGCAGTGAACTGAAACACCACCAATGATTTTCTCAAAATTGCATTCTGCTTATTGCCAATCGCTTTTGCTTTTAAAACTTCAATCGGCTTGAATCCCGAAAGGACGAATGCGGGATAAAGACCGGAAAAGAAAACGCCGACGAAAAACAATGAAACTAATCCAATCCAAAACGATGAATTCGTAAACAACGCGTAAGATTGCTGTTGACCGGAAAGTGAATTGAATCCTGGAATGGCGATCAAAACGATAATTAGTGCGAGCACCAGCGCAAGTCCATTGAGCAATGCGGATTCAGAAAGAAATTGTACAATTAATTGCCTGCGCTGGGAGCCGATCGCTTTTCTTACACCAACTTCTCTTGCTCTCGTTATGGCGCGGGCTGTTGCAAGATTGATATAGTTTACCCACGCGATCACAACAATAAACAATGCTATTCCTAACAACAGGTAGGTTGTTTTTCCATCTCCGGTTATGCCAGGCTCCATCATGTAATGCGAGTACAGGTGAATATCGGTTAGAGGTTGAAGTTTGTAAATCACAGCGGGATGCGCTGGATCGAATTCGAAGTTGATTTTTTTCAGCTCAGGGCCTACTACCGTTTCTACCACGCGGGCGAACTTCTTTTCCACCGCCGCAGGATTGGCGTCACTTCTCAATAACAGATATGTGAGGCAACCATCCCAGAACCACGCCGTTTCAGGACCACGTCCGGCCGTATCCGTATTGCGCTTTACATAAGTAGCGTAAGAAAGCAACATGTCTGGCTTCAATTGTGTATTTACAGGAGGATCCTTGTAAACTGCGGCAATACTATAGTTGCTTCTTCCATTTAGCTGCAGTGTTTTGCCAATAACGTTGGTGGTTCCGAATATTCTTTTTGCCGTTGTTTCAGACAAGGCTGCAGTATTAAGTTCTTTTAATGCAGTGCCTTTGTCACCGGCAATTAATGGAAAGGTGAATATGTGGAAGAAAGAATTACCTGTATAATATACCTTTTCAATTTTCAGCGGCTGATTGTTTACCTGCACTATTATGCGGCCAGTTTGAACCACTTTGACATAGTCTTCAATTTCCGGAATCGCCGCTTTGAAAGAATTGCCAGCTGCATATGCGCCTGCCGCCCATTGTGTACTCAATTTGCCATGATCATACCTGTCCTGTTGTACACGATAGATACGGTCCTTCTTCGCCTGGAAGTTTTCATAACTCAACTCGAATGATACGTATTGAAGTATCAACAAACAAGCCGCGATGCCGAGGGCTAATCCAAGAATATTGATGACTGAGTAGGACACATGGCGCTTGAGATTACGCCAGGCAATGACGAAGAAATTTCTGATCATGGTTATACTTATTACACGAATTAAGGCGAATTACACGAATTTGTGGGAATTGCACGAAATGGGGTTGCCAAAAATAATGTCGAGTGGTTTTTAGAAATGTTGCACGGTCACCCTTAACGTTTCACAATTTTCCCGTCAATATGTTGTCTTAGGAATTCATCTTTAAAACCCTGGCCCAGTGGAATTTCATTATTCTGAACATAAATGAGCTCATTGTCGAATGAGGAAATATGAAGGATGTTCACGATATAGGATTTGCTTACCCTCGCAAAAAGAGAGGCGGGAAGCTGCGCGGCAATCGTCTTTACGTTCATGGACGTTATGATTTTGCTATCCGTTGTATAAATGATAACGTAATCTTTGAGTCCTTCTATATATAGAATGTCCTTGAAGGAAACCTTAAAGTATTTTCTGTCCGCCTTAATAAAAATAAAATCATCTTCAATTTTTTCAACCTGGTTTTGATTCCCTTCTTGCTGTAGCAGGCGTAAATGATTGTCGGCTTTATTTACCGCTTTTAGAAACCGCTCAATGCGTATCGGCTTCACCAGGTAGTCAATGGCGTCCAGCTCATAGCTTTCGAGAGCATATTGAGGATATGCTGTACTGAAGATGACTAGTGGGCTATTCTTGAGTGATTTCAAAAAGTCTAGACCATTCAACACCGGCATATTGATATCAAGGAACATGAGGTCAACGCTTTGCTTGTGCAAAAAATCACTTGCAGCTAATGCACTACCGAATGATCCCAGCAATTGCAGCGAGGGCACATTGGCAATATTCATTTCCATCCCCTGGCGGGCTAACGGTTCGTCGTCAACTATAATGCAGGTCATAACGGGACAATGAGGTTCACAATATATTTCTCAGGGTTATCTATTATTTCAAGGGTATGTTTATCGGGATACAATAATTGGAGCCTTCGCTTAATATTTCCCAGTCCAAGTCCGCCGTAACTGCTGTTTTTTATCAATGGCTTTGAATTTTCGGAAGAAAAATGCAGTTTCTCATTTTCTATGCGGAAGTGAACAGTAAGGTACGAATGACCTTCCGTAGTGGCGCCGTGCTTGATAGCATTTTCTACGAATGGAATAAAGAGAAACGGTGGCAAGGTTTGCCCATTCATGTTTCCTTCAGTGTGAATAGAAAACTCAAAATTGTTTTTCCGGATCTTCTCCAGGGCCAGCAGATTTTCCATGAATGTAATGTCCTTCGACAACAAGATTCTTTCCCTCGCACTATCGTATAACTGGTAACGTAGTAAGTCAGACAATCCCAACAACACCTGCGTGGCCTTTTCAGTATCCGTTTTCATTAATACGTGGAGGTTATTCAATGTATTGAAAAGAAAATGGGGATTCACCTGGCTTTTGAGTTGTTCCAATTCTGTTCTAAGGTTGGTCTGTTTCAATTCATTCATCTGCTGCAAATCCGTAATCCATTTTTTGAACACCTTTAGGCCCGTTACACATCCAAGAACTACGGAAACCACCAACGCTTTTTGAATAAAATCTATGAACGTTAAATCTGCGTACTCATACATTGCGCTTGGAGGCAAAACCGGTTTCACAAAATAATTCTCAACTACCGCCACCAAAAAATAGATCAATACTGCAATCGCGAACAAACAAAGAAAGAAAACCAATAACCTGGATCTAAATAACAAACGCGGAATTAATACAAGTATGACCAGGTACAGCAACGACATCACCGCAACAAACAATATCGCATCAGCAATTAATATGGAAACTCGTCCCTGGTTATTCAAATACTCTTTTTGACCTACATCGCCTTTAAATGCAAGCACAAGACATACTGTGATAAATACGAGGTGCCGCAGCCATCGGTATTTGGGGTCTGTAATAAACCGCAGAACCGGGTGAATTGATTGAGTAAGATCGCTATTCCCTTCTCGCATAGTACAAATCTACCTATTTACTACCCCTGGGTAGAGCCCAATTTCTACGAAATGGGTTGTTTGTTCTACCAAATGGCAAATTGATGGATATACTGTCGAACATCCCTCCGTTGCGAGCCGAATTATGGGTAGTTGCACTTTGGTAGAAAAGCTGGAGCTCTTGGTATAATCTGAGTCAAAACCCCTCTCCTGCGATTCTAGATTTGTGTGGTGTTAAACAAAAAACAACCGTGTAAAACGAAAGAAAATGAAAGAAGTAACAACAATCAAAGAATGGTATATCAAGAAACCAGCAAGGCTATTTTGTTTCATCGTCAACATCCAGATGCGCATGATTTTAAAATACCTCTAGACAATCAAAAGAATAAAAACAATCAAACAACACAAGTATTAAACATGAAAAAGATTTTATTAACGGTAGTAACCGTCTTAAGCATCGCCATGTTAGCAGATGCACAATTTGAGAGTTCATTTACAAGACAAGCTGAATTAATGAACGAAGATTTCGTGAACCGAAGAAATAAGGTTGCCGTATTGCCGCTGACATATATAGGCAACGGCAATGAGTCCAGGGAAGAAGAAATGAGGTTTTACCTGCAGGACATAGCCATCGATTTTCTGAACAGTTCAACGTTGGAATTGAAGGTGCTTGACGCTGCGGAAATCAACAGCTTACTTAGAAAAAATGGAATCAATGAATTTGACCTTCGGGCCTATGGTCCCGGAGAATTGGCTAAAATCCTGCACGTCGAATACGTAGTTATGGGAACAGTATTGCAGGATTTGGGAAGAGAGGTTACTGTATACAATGGCTATAGTCACAACAGAGAAAGAATGGACCGCCGATATAAAGATCCGCGAAGATGGGAGCGGGAACATACACATGGTGCATCAGTGACCAGGCAGAATATTGAAACCCGTGTATCACTATCGATCTATAATCAAGGTGGCAACAGAATCTACAGCGGATCGAGGCAATCAATACTTTCGGGACCAGGAGCATACAGGAATACGATGCACTATATGTTAAAAAGATCGCCTCTATACAACAGATAAGCGTATTGTCAATTAACCATCACCAATCACATCATCATTAAGCTAATTATGAAAGGAAAATATATTACGACGGATATCAGAATGGCATGTTTATCAAAACCGTTAAAACACCAAAAAGACATTCACGCGCAAATAGCGGAAACGATTGCTGAAAGAAAGCGAATAACGCAGCGGCTGACAAAATTCGTCGAAACTGGTCGCGTACTGCAGATGTACCTGATCGAATCAAATGCCGCCTGACGCGCGCAATACAGTGGATAATTTGAACAAATGTGGAATCAAACTAAATTCCACATTTTCATTTGTAGATTGGTCCGGTCCACACAACTATTAAAAATTCTTCACGTATCTTAGGCTAGACCTGACATCAATAGATGTTATTATTGCTCACGAAAAATAAATCAGCACGTATGCCCGATAATATCGAAATCAAAAAAGAAGACATCAAACAGGAAGTTTTTGATCTGTATGATGCCTATGCGCACAACCGACTTAACAGGCGCGAATTCATGGAAAAACTCTCCACCTATGCAGTGGGAGGAATTACTGTTGCGTCACTCATGAGTTTCCTGATGCCAAACTACCAGGGTGGCATACAGGTGAAGGAAGATGACCCTCGTTTAATAACTGAGACCATCACCTATCAGTCGCCAAAAGGTGGAGGAGCAATCAAAGCGCAATTGAGTCGGCCGAAGGATGCCAAGAAGAAATTGGGCGGGATTGTAGTAGTACACGAAAATCGTGGATTGAATCCACACATTGCTGATGTAGGAAGAAGGGCAGCGCTCGCTGGTTTCATTTCCATTGCGCCCGATGCTTTAACGCCACTTGGTGGTTATCCGGGCGATGACGACAAAGGTCGCGAGCTACAAAGCAAGCGAGACAGAAATGAAATGCTGGAAGATTTTATTGCGGCTGCAGATTACTTGAAGAATCATAAAGAGTGCAATGGTAAAGTTGGCGTAGTTGGTTTTTGCTTTGGTGGCTGGATTGCTAATATGATGGCTGTTCGCGTGCCCGATCTTGCTGCAGCAGTTCCGTTTTATGGCAGTCAACCTTCAGCAGAAGACGTTGCTAAAATAAAAGCGCCTTTGCTAATTCATTATGCTGGATTAGATACGCGCATCGATGACGGTTGGCCAGCATTTGAAAAGGCACTCAAGGATAACAATAAAGAATATACGGAGTACATGTATCCCAATGTCAACCATGGATTCAATAATGATTCCACTCCGCGATATGATAAGGCAGCGGCTGACTTGGCGTGGGGACGGACGATTGAATTTTTCAAGAAGCATCTTGGTTGATTACATTACCGAGGAGGGTCACGAAGAGCACGATGAACCACTAGGAGCACAAAGTTTTAGGAAAAGAAATGTAGAACATTCGCAAAGCAGTCAGCGGATTTCTTTGGACCGCCACATTCATTCGTCACATATTTAGGGCAATTGAACACATATCAATCATTTCCCGCTTTTCGTGTTATAGAATTGCGGTAGAAAATGATATATGCTTCAATCCAATAAAAAAGTTGAGCTATTCACACGCATAGAGTTCTGCGCGGTAACGCTCACATTTATCATCATCATCTTTTCGCTGATCATTCATCCGTTCATGGCGGAAGCCGGGCGAGCGGAAGTTTCATTGGAACGATACGACTTTCCTTACCAGTTCTTGAAACATTTGATCATCTACGGAATTTTTCTTTGCTTCAACTATGCCATTGCGCCAGCAATTGTCGCCAACAAGAAATTCTTCAAGAGTCTTGCCCTGGCAATAGTGATTATAATTGCCGGCGGACTTCTATTCAGCTTTATTAATATTGGCCTAAGGTCACCAGAATTCTATAAAGTTGAGGGGGAAGCCAGAATTTGGAGAGGATTCGGTGATGGCTTTCAGTATTCATTTTTAATCGTCTTTTTTTACCTGGGATACGCACTAATTAGGTATGCGGGAATATATCTCGTGCTCAACTTTGAAAAAATCAAAATACGGATTCCATTTGCTACACCTGGAGGAATCATGTGTTTAACTATCTGGGCATTGTTACTATACCTCGCCATAATAGACAGATCCGAGCGAGGGTTTTTGATCATGTGGGCAACCATTATTCCATTCGGAGTTTTGTTTTATTGGTTCTGTCTATTCAGGATTATTCCGCGCAAGAGAAAAAAGAAATGGCCAAGAATTTCCTATTTCATAACATCAGTACTTTGGTTGGCGCTGTCCGTACTACCAGTTTTCTTCTTCCTGCTGATCTTCATCCATGAAGCGGAAGTCGCTATTACAGTCAGCTTTTTCAATTCGATAGTTCATTTATTTGTTACGATGCCACTCGCCTGGGTCATTTATAAAAGAAGAGGAGAAATGAATGAAGAAATATCGGGTCTCAAAAAACAACTGGGTCAATCCACAGCAAGCTTTGATTTCCTTCGCTCACAAATCAATCCACACTTTCTATTTAATTCCTTGAACACGCTGTACGGAACCGCTATAATGGAAAAGGCAGAACGAACGGCACAAGGTGTTCAGCAATTGGGCGACATGATGCGTTTCATGTTGCAGGAAAACCTCAGTGATAGAATTCCGTTGAGTCGGGAAATTGATTACCTCGAAAATTATCTTAGCCTGCAGCGCTTGAGAACCGATAAAGTATCAGGGTTTGAAATTGAAACCGACATTCAGCGTGGAGTTGAAGAAGAGTTCATCGCGCCCATGTTGCTGATTCCTTTTGTTGAAAATGCGTTTAAACATGGGGTAAGCCTTGTCCACCCCTCGCATATTTATATCGCGTTGGAACGAACTGCTACTTCCCTTTTATTTACCGTTATCAATAGTCGCCATGATAAACAACAAATGGATCCTGAAAGACACAAGAGTGGCATTGGATTGGAAAATGTAAAGCAGCGATTGGAACTGTTATACCCCGAAAGGCATCGCCTGGTTATCCAGGAAAACGATAAAGAGTTTATCGCTAAACTTGTGATTCAATTGGACTAAACAAAAATCAATTTGGTGCTAGCAGTTATGAAAGCTATTGCTGTAGATGATGAGCCGATCGCGCTGGAGGTGGTCATTTCCCTTACACAAAAGGTTCCGTTTGTGGAGTTAAAAGCGAGCTTCACCAACGCGTTTGATGCTTTACAGTATTTGCAAAAAGAAGAGATAGACCTGATCTTCCTGGACATTAAAATGCCCGACATATCAGGCATTGAATTTCTTCAAACACTCAGAAAAAAACCTTTGGTAATATTCACTACGGCGTATTCGGAACATGCAGTTACCAGCTTTGAATTAGATGCAGTGGATTACCTGTTGAAACCCTTTTCACTGGCAAGGTTTGTAAAGGCTTGCAATAAGGCATTTGAATTATTTCAGTATAGAAATGCAGGGTCAGCAACTGATCATATTTTTCTTAAGACAGGGAACGAGCAACAAAAGGTTTTGTTTGATGACATTCTCTATCTCGAAGCATCAGGCAACTATGTAACATTTGCCTTAAGAGGTGCTTCGATGCTCGTACGAATGACTTTTGCGGAAGCAGTTGACCTTCTTCCAACCAATCGTTTTGTTCGCACACATCGTTCCTTTCTCGTTGCTCTTGATAAAATTGAAAAATTGGAACGTCATCAAGTCACCATCGGGCCGAAGAAGGTTCCAGTAAGTGAAGGATATTATGAGGTTATTTCGAATCGATTCAAAAAAACTTCTAATTAAGCCGACGTGAGTTTTTCCCATAAAGAGTGATGACGTCCAAATGTTGAAGAACACTCAGCGAACCCATCCAGCACGAAGGCCCGCCCGACTGACATCGTTCGAGCGGGCCTTCTTCGATGGCCAACATACTTATAGAATAAGTAATCACTTTACGAGGTGTAGGTTCGTGCAGCGGAGGCTTGTGGCACTAAACCACCATCTTGATTCCACATGCAAGTCTCCTTTCATCCTTTCATATCCTAGTCATCCTAGTCTAATATCCCGGGTTCTGCATTGCTTGCTTCTCTGATGGTGATAGTGCTTTCCCGTTTGCCTGGATACCGTCAAGAAAAGTTTGTGGTATCGGGCGCAAACTGTGATAAACTTTTACATTAGGTCCGCCTTCAAGATTGAAAGTTTGGACTCTCTTCACTAAGGTTTGAGTTCTTGACAAATCTTCCCAACGCTTGAATTCTCCAACCAATTCGCGGGCACGCTCGTTCAGAACAAGACATAACATCCTGTCATAAGTAGTGCTTAAACCTAAAGCACTAATTATATATTCATCCTGTGTAGGCAGCGTAGTAATACTAGCAATCGCCAGGCTTGAAGAAGCTGCGGTAGTTACTGGAATATTGTTTGACTCATAATATGAGTTTCCCGGATAAAATGAACTAGTAACGCCAGGTGTTTGAAGTGTCTGGGATAGCAAAGTATTGCCTCCATCATTGTATGCAGACCGGTTTTCTCCGTTGCTATACTGAGCCCTGGTCCTGACTGCATTGATATATGGCAGGGCATCACTGTAAGTACCAGTACCTGCCTGCGCCAATCTGATTTTTGCTTCCGCTGCTATTAAATAAGTCTCCGCAGAGCGGGCCAAATTAAAATCTCTATGACCAACAACATCATTCAAAGAATTTCTTGAACCGTCTGTATGCTTACTACAAGGAGGGAAACCCTGTCCAGCGGTTGTTAAGTCGGTATATATTGCACCATCTGTTGTTCTACCATTGGGATAGGCTACATATGTTGTGGGTATAGGTCTTCCCGTGCCCATAACATCCAAAACAAGATTAGTACCGGATGTTGTTTTACATATTTTAGATAGCGGATAACGCGTATCACCGGGTTGATTAATTACGTACATCATTCCAACATCCCCTTTAATATTTGGAGCAATTGGCGTCGCTCCATTTATCGAGTATTTGGTCCTAAAGGATTTCCAAAATCTTGAATCATTTACTAAATCAAATATTCGATACATGTAGTAAGTAGTGGCAAGTCTGCTAAATGGCCTGTCGCCAGTTAAATCGCGGGCCATCTGATCTTGTACATCATATCTTGAAACAAAGTATAGATGCTGTGTGTTACCGTTACTGAGGTTAGTATTTACATCGTTCGTAAACTGAGCAGAAAGAATAAGTTCCGGTAAAGATTCATTTGCAGAATTTATGGCAGTAAAATTCCATAGGCTTCCAAAATTTGCGGCCAGTGGATGACGACTAATTACCTGGTCACAAAGCTGCACGGCAGCTGTCAAATCTGCTACTTTAGTGTCGCTGTTCCATGCATTATTAATTTCGCTTGCCCTGGATAAATATGCTTTAGCGAGGTAATGAGAAGCAGCATCCTGGGTGATATGAGAAGGACCTCCTGAAGTCGGCAACAATGGTAAGGCAGCATTCAAATCGGAAATGATTTGTGCATACACTTCTTTTGGTGTTGCCCTGGTAAATTCCAATGTTACAGACGAAATTGGTTCGGTTTGTAGCGGCACGCCCCCATATTGACTAACGAGTCTTAAATAATTATAGGCGCGCATGAAATAGCCTTCTCCGAGAGCTGTCCTTTTTATCGCATTAGAAGTAGAAGAACTATTTGTGCAGTTTTGAATTAACAAATTAGCGTCTCCAATTCCAACGTAAAGTGCGTCCCATTGAAAATTAGCGGAAGCGATGTTAGTATTGCTGCCAATAACTGTAGAGTTGAATGTGGCATCATAATTATTCCACGGCGCATTGGAAGGATCACCACCAACATGAAATTCATCAGTTCCATAGTTGGTAGCGGCATAATTCCATTCCCCATTAAACGGAACATTGAATACCTGGTATTGGGTTCCTGTCGATAATTGCAGTATCCCGGCGTCTGTTTTATAAAATTCAGTAGTCCTTGCTGTCGTCAGCGTTTCATCCAGGAAACTCTTTTTACACGACGTAATTAAAAATGCCGCCGCGGCAATTATTATTATATTAAAAAATTTATTTCTTTTCATATAATGAAAATTAATTTTTATTAAAATGACGCATTGACTCCAATGATGAAACCTCTGTTCCAGGTTGGCCCGGTAACATCCATATTGAGCCATTCAATGTTTGAGTATAACATTCCCGGGTTTGCAGCTTGTGCATACAATTTCAAATTAGAAATTCCTGATCTGCCTAAAGACCCATGGCCGAATGTGTAGCCGAGTGAGATATTTCGGATCATAATAAAAGAAGCGTCCCTATACCCGAGTGCTGTGTAATAGGGATCCACCGGTGCATTTCCGGCATTGAATATCGGTTTCTGATATTCCGCATTTTGATTATTTGGAGTATAATAATTGATTTGTCGTTGAACACCACGTGCAGCCTGACCCTCTCCACCAGTGTTGTAGAGATAGTTCATTCGTCCATACAAAAAGAATGAAAACTCCCAGGCTTTATAGGTGATCGTATTCGTCATGCCAAGCACCCAAACAGGTCTTGTCTGACCAAGGATCTCGCGGTCATTGTTCGGGTCAATTTTGTGATCACCGTTAAGGTCTGCAACTTTCACGTTGCCGGGAGAAAACGAATTATTGGTGTAACTTTTCATGGCTACCGAATCACCAACGTGCCATAACCCTAAAGATTTATAGCCGTAAATGACACCGACTGGGTAGCCCGGAAACAACAGGTTAACTATATCAGGCTGGTTGCCGTTCAATAATGCAACGATATGCTCTTTTTGATATGCTGCATTTATTGTGGTGGTCCACATTAAATCGTTTCGGGTAATGTTAATGGTTGATATATTAATATCTATTCCTTTATTTGCCGTTTTACCAACATTGTCATATGAGTCTGTATAACCGGTGACGGTGGGGATTTTTGCTTTCAACAACAAATCCGAAGTATTAGAAGTATAAGCATCAATACTTCCTGAAATCCTTCTTTTCAATAGAGAAAAATCTACCCCTAAGTTATATTGCGTTGTTTTTTCCCATCCAAGGTTCGGGTTTGCGAATACGTTATTTGGAATTGAACCTGCGGAATTGGATGATACATAAGGATAAAATAGAGATATCACTGCACCTTGAGTTTGATATGCAGTTATTGCAGAGTTTCCAGTAACGCCAACTCCAAATCTCAATTTTAAATCATTCACCCAACCTGCCTTCATAAAGTTTTCGCGGCTAATTCTCCATGCCACAGCGGCAGAGGGAAACCAGGACCATTTGTGCCCCTCAGCAAGTACGGAAGAACCATCGTCACGTGCTGATATTGTCAACAAATATTTATCCTTAAAGCTATAATTGATTCTTGCCATATAGGATAACAGCTGTTGTTTAAGCGTATTTGAGCTCGTACTAATTTGCCCAGTAACAGTTCCACTTGTCAACGCATTCCATAATTGAGAAGATAATGGGATACCGTTACCAATTATACTACTGGTGTCTCTTTTATATTCCGTTTGGCTTTGTAATAATGTTACACCAAAAGTATGTTCACCAATAGTTTTGTCGTAGTAAAGCAAGTTATCCAGTGTGTAGGAAAATACTTTATAGTCAATGAGAGCGCCATAGTTTGTACTTCCTCCATTTGCAACAGAATTGGCGTCGATATAAATTCCATCACGGGAATAAGATGCATCCGGACCAAAATTCAAACGATATTTCAACCCTTTTAGCGCCGGGAAAATTGAACCAATGTTCAATTGGGTATATAAACTTCCGAATGCCCTCGTGGTTATTCTTTGGTCACGATTGTAATTCCATTCATCAACTATATTCTTAAAAGCGTTGTCGCCTCCTGGAAACAGAATTCTATTACCGGCCGAATCATAAGGAACTGCATAAGGAAATAATTGTCTCGCGGATTCATATAGTCCACCCTGAGGAGTACCTATGGTTGAAATATTCACTTGTGACTGACCATACTCCTGGTTACTATAGGTAACGCTAATATTCGTTCCAAAAGAAAGCCAATTTGTAGCCGAGATGTCAACATTTGCTCTTGCTGAATATCTTTCGTACGATTGTCCCTTTATGGTCCCTTTATTATTCAAATAACCAAAAGAACCATATGCTTTGATTTTATCAGTTCCACCACTAACACTGATAATATTATCAGAAGTTAAACCTTGTTGCGTTACCATACCTCTCCAATCTGTAGTGGCTACTTTTGATCCATCCCATGTGCCCGTTGCCCAGCCGTTAGCAATATTCGCCCAGGCAAAAGGATCGCCGGTGGCATTGAAAAAGGTCCTGTCAGAAGCAATGGTTGGTTGATCTCCTCTCGGGTTGGAACTAACCCCTGTTGTATTATTTAAGCCAGCATAATAATAAGCCCATCTTTTGAAAGTGATATAATCACTTGCATTCATCATGTCTTCCCTATCAACTAAATTTTCCAATTTAATCGAACTGCTAAGGCTTACAGTTGCTTTCCCATTTTTGCCTTGCTTAGTAGTAACAATGACAACACCATTCGCCCCGCGCGAGCCATAAATAGCAGTTGCAGAAGCATCTTTTAGAACATCGATTGTTTCTATATCTAATGGATTGAGATATTCAATACCACCAGTGGATAATGGAATTCCGTCCACCACAAATAAAGGTGAATTCGTTGCCGATATTGAACGAACACCGCGAATATTAATAGTGCCAAGTGAGCCCGGTCGTTCGTTAGTGGTAATATCAACCCCGGCAACTTTACCTTGCATGGCTTGCAAGGCATCCACTACCGGGCGCGATTTAATATCATTTTGATTAATGCCGCCAACAGCACCCGTTACATCCTTCCTTTTTACTGTTCCGTAACCCACCACCACTACATCATTCAGTGATTTTGATGCGAGCGTCATCGAAACGTTAAGGTTCGTCCGGTTATCCACGCTTACTTCCTGATCGGTAAATCCAACATACGTAAACACCAGCGTTTCCTTACCCGTGGGAACACTAATGGAAAAATTTCCGTTTGCGTCCGTAACAACGGCTTTGGACCGATTTCCTTTTAAGCTCACAGTAACGCCAGCGAGGCCCGAACTATCTTCGCCCGTAACCCTACCGGATACTTGAACATTTTGTGATTTAACGGTTAAAGCAGAAATCAGAAAGAGAAGAAAAATGCAAATCTGAAAAAAAGCCGCCGGCTTAATGAGCAGGCAACGTTGTGGGACAGAGCGTTTCCACCGGGACCCGCCGGACAAGCAGTTAGTAATAATCATAATGCCGCAATTTTGGTTAGAAGTAATTTACACCCACATTTTGGATTTGGCGACCTGCACTTTCCTGTATTGTCGTTTTTTTGAGGTCTGAGAAGGGTTTTTCAAACATAATTGCCCTCATCTTAGCAAAAGGCGTGCATTTGAATCATTATTTCGACGGGAGTTTTTTATCACTGTGATCCTCCTCACTTCGGGGGAGTTGGGCCTTCTTGCGATGGAAACATTTTACCTTGTAAGCGGCTCTTTTCCTCCATTTCAATTAAAAACGATGAAAACGATAAAGCCTCATGCATTTCTTGCGGCCACCATCTTAATATTTTTATTTTCCAAAGACACTATGGGCCAGTTAGCCAATTTTTATTCGAGTGCCAATTATTCGAATTTCATCAATAATATGATATCGAATAGTATCTGGCAATCATCAATGGAGAAGTATACAAAGGAGTCTAAAGGTGGTTCAAGAATTTCAAAAGAAGACTCAATAAGGCAATCGATGCCTGAAGTAGTTCCGGAGTACCGCAGGTATCCCGCGGTACAATTTAAATCAACTGGCACCCGACTAACACTGCAACCGTACCTTGATGCCACTGACATCAGTGCGCAAGAGAAAGTGGAATTAAAAGAATTGGTTTTGAAAATTTTCAGCGACTACGAGTCCACGGGCGCCGCTAAAAGCTATCCCAATGATTGGGCTTTAGCCTATGTTTCATTTATTGGTATTAATACTCACGTATATAATGGCAGAACTGAAAAAATGATCATCCCCTTTGAACAAAATGTAGGATTGCGCGACGTGGTAGCCGAACAGGCAACGGACAATGGCCTTTTTAAGAATGTGACTGACAAAGAAAAACAGGAGCTGTACGAACTCATGATTTTGATGGGGGGACTCACTTACCATTATTATGAAAAAGCTTGCAAAGAAAATAATGCGCAGGAGATCGAAAATTGTAAACAATCAGCAGCGCAAAATCTAAAACTTATAGGCATCAAAGTACAATGAGTATAGTCGTCAGACTGTGACCTGCCCGCCAATGCTCGGCTGGCGGACGGTGAAACGAAAACGGCGGCAATGATTGCCGCCGTTTTCATAGTGTAATATCATTTCACAATTGGAACACTAACAATAATCTCCTTGTCCGTGAAGTTCGTTTTGTACTCTCCTCTTTGAACAATAATCGGCTCTTTTTCTGTGCCTGCATTAAATTCCTCATCAACGCCAAATACCTTTAAATCCTCGTCGGTATAACCAGAAACATTTTTCAAGTCAATCGGAAAATGAAATTCCAATTGATCATCAACACGCATTGCCCAGAACTGTACAGTCCCGTCTTCATTCATTCTTCCAAAGCTGGGACCAGGTTCGTCCACGTGCACATAGATTGGGACGTATATGTGGCAAAAGAAAAACCCCTGCGTGCACATGAACTTTGGCCGATGTAAATTATACACATCGATAACAGCAATCAATATATCGCGCCCGGGCGCTCCGGTTTTCGCTGCAGAAGTTTGGATTTCTTCCTTTTGCGTTGCCGAACGGTTGGAAACATCTGCTTTTTGTTTAGAGCAGGAAATTACTGTAGCCAACACTGATGCCAAAAGTAGGAATGACAGAAACAGATTTTTTTTCATAAAACAAGTTTTAGATTGTTGTCTAAAACTAAAAGAACAAACCTCTGAGGATGATTTAAATGTAGCAGATGTGGCGGATGGCGTAATAGTTTTCCGATTTCACGTAACTAACGGTATTATTCTGGCGAATAAAATATAAACACCGCATTGTATCCTTTTCCGCCTTGAATTGAATTCGATAGACATAGTGGCATCTTTTTGACCTAATCGTTCGTAAATTTAGTTATGTGCGTGCGTGATCAGGAATCAGGGATCAGTGATGAGTAATAAGAAGATGAAAAAGATTCAACCAATTCTGGCGGCTTCACTTTTTGTGCTGACGATTCCATTTTTGCTCTCCATGTGCAAACGGTATCGTCCTGATGACGATATCGCCAAATATCAACTCGTGAGCGCGGCAGGAATTTGTTCACTTGCGGAAGTCTCAGGAAAATATGTCGCAGATCTTCCACTCGCTGCCGAACATTCCGTTACTGTTCGGATTAACGTTACAAAACTTGGTCAATACACCATCACAACGACTAAACTAAACGGCATTCAATTTTCCGCTACTGGTAGATTTACATCAACGGGAATGCAGAATGTTATTTTGCACGGAAGCGGAAAACCCGAGACAAAAGGAATTTTTACTTTTAATACTTCCGGATGCGATTTTGATATTGTAGTTGGAGAAAAATCGGTAGACTATGCAGTATACACGGTCAACGAAACTGACCTGGTGTGCCAGCAGCCCGTGTTGCATGGCCGATTTATTAAAGGTGTTCCGCTATCAACTGAAGACAGACTTACATTCAACATCCACGTGATAGCGCCTGGCGCATTTATTATTTACACGAACAACGTCAACGGAATAAATTTTAGCGCAAACGGAACTTTCACCACTAGCGGCGATCAAACTGTAATTCTGCACGGATCGGGTACTCCTGCCGATGCCGGTAATTTTTCTTTCGATCTGCATGCAGGAAATGGGACCTGCAGTTTTAAGGTTGCGTGCTCGGGTTCTTGAAGGAATAATTTCGGAAAACCCTTAACTCGAAAAAGGAACGCAGATTTATTAAGATGATTAAGATTTTTTAAGATAGGGCCTCGATGTTCATGATACCCTGGTTGACTCCGGCAATTTCCAATCAGGCCTTACGTAATGGCACGTGTAACCATAAGGATGCTTTTGCAAATAATTCTGATGCTCTTCTTCTGCATCCCAAAAGTCACTCGCAGGAACAACTTCCGTTACAATTGCTCTTTGCCATATTCCGGATGCATTCATTTCACTGATGAGATCCTCCGCTGTTTTCTTTTGTTGCTCGCTCAGATAAAATATTGCAGACCTATATGAAGTGCCCACATCATTTCCCTGCCTGTTCTTTGTAGTGGGATCGTGAATCTGGAAAAAGAATTCCAATAGTTTGCGATACGACAATTTTTCTGGATCGAAATTGATAGCGATAGCTTCCGCGTGTGTGCCATGGTTGCGATAGGTTGCGTTTCTAACGTCGCCACCAGTATAGCCAACAACGGTTGACGATACTCCAGGAAGATTTCTTATCAACTCTTCCACGCCCCAGAAGCAGCCACCTGCCAGTATTGCTTTTTCGTTTGCCATATAATTAAGTATTTACACGATAAGAGAATTTTGCCGCCAATCTCTGCGAAAGTATTTTCCTATGGTAATGCCCGTTACTGTCGGTCCACTATGTAATTTAGTTCAGTAACTCCACAACTAAATTGATGCGTATCAAATAGTTTGAGTTTAATGTTTTCTTTGATGCCCGCAAACAATGGAGTGCCCTGGCCAAGAATAATAGGATTGACAAATAACCAGTAGCCATCAATCAAATTCTGCTGCATGAGTGAATGTGTTGCCGTTGGACTACCAAATAGCAAGATCTCCTCTCCCTTCCCTGATTCTTTTAGTTTATTTATGCTGTTCGTAAGATTGTCGCTAACAATTGTTGTGTTAGTCAATTGAGTGCCTTTCATTGACTTTGATAAAACAATCTTCTGAACCTGCTTATACCATTTTGAATGTTCAATGTCGTGCTTGCTCGCATCCGGCGCGTCCCCTGCGGTAGGCCAGTAACTTTCCATCATGTCGTAAGTTACGCGTCCATACATTGCTGTATGGCCTTCGCTAATACGGTTGCCGACAAAGTCAAAAATTTCCTCGTCAACTTTAATCCAATTCATTTCTCCGTTTGGTCCCGCTACAAATCCGTCGAGGGACATGTGCATAAATGAAATTAATTTTCTCATAAGGTTTCAAAACTAAGATCGATCATTTAATTCTCCAACTTGTGAAAGTGGGCATGTCATCGCCATAATTCACGTACAACATTCATTTCAAACTTTATCATTGTTTCACCGGCTCATACTTCATCCAGTCTACCTCCAACTCGTATGGCTGAAGCGGTTTTTCGAGCGAATTTGGATTCGTTTGAACCGACCAGTTGTTGGTGTGCCAAAAATTCATTCGGTAGAGACTCTGATTTTGCGGAATGCCCAATTGAGCGGCGTGGTAATCCCACAATACAATTTTTTTACCGCTGGTGGGATGGATCATCCACCAGGTGATGCGGTCTGGATACCAATCAAAACCATACGTGTAAAATTGCGTGGACGCATCATAATTTTCAATGGCCGGAATTTGTTCTGGTTGATTTTGTCCACCAGTTAACGACAATGGAGTTCCCTGATATCCTTCTTTATAAATCGTATTGTAAATGATTCCTTTCGCAAGATTTATGGTTCTTCCAATTCTTTTAAGCTGTCCGCGAGGTCCTGTCCATGTTCCGATGTAGATAATCGTTGGATCTGCAATCAGCCATTCAAAATCGATTTCACTAAGCCCCTGCAGACTATCCATCTTATAGGTAAAATAACCAACAACTGCTCCTACATTCGGTTGAACAGATGCTACATGAGGTATCTTCAATCGACTGGAGTAAGTACCAAAATGAGTGAAGCCTGTGGAAATGATTTCCGGCCCGCGTCCCGCACCGGCACTATCGGCAGGATCAATTTTCATCAACAGAATTTTCGTGCTGGGTTCCACGGATGAAGTAACACCCGACTTCCATTTAAAGTCTGCTTTTGTTCCAGTGGATCCCCATCTGAAAAATTTGAGACTGCTATCACCGAATTCTTCTTTGAATGAATTATATGATGCGCTTTGCTGTGCCTTTGTAATAAATGCGGCAAGGAATAATACGAGGTATAAACTTATTTTCTTCATTGGTATCATTTCTTTTTCTTAGATGAAAGTCCAGCCAGTAATCCTTTCGTGTATCCTATTGTTTCCGCAACTTCAGGAAATGGATCGTCGGGCGAGCGTTCATACTCAACACTCAGAAGATTTGCATATTTAATTTTCATCAGCGACTGTAAGATCGAACTAAGATCAAGTACGCCTCTTCCAGCCTGGATGGTGCCGCCATTCGGTTCAGTGCTTTCAATGTCTTTGAAGTGTAGGTCGTATAGTCGATCCCGGCATTTAAGTATCGCTTCTGCCGGGTTCACTTTTGCGCGTGCAGTGTGGCCAACATCGATGCAAAGGCCAATTCGTTTATCGTACGGTATCACTGCTTTCCAAACATCGTAAGGAGAAGGAAAGCGCTTGTCTTCCGGACCATGATTGTGAATAGCAATCTTTATATCGTATTCTTTCACCATCTTATCCAGGATACTCATAGAATCGGGATGAGGGCTGCAGACGATAGTAGGAAGATCGCAGTCCTTAGCGTATTGAAACGCACGCCTGATATTGGCCTCATCATTTTCCATTGTGATGTTGCCACAGCTCATTGGCGTGATACCTGCACTTTTAAATTGTTGAATCACTCTTTTTCTTTCTTCAGTTGAACTATCGAGTGCGAGATGAAAATCCTTGATGGAAATGTAATGAAGATCGAGGCGTTGCAGGGCCTTGATTGTATCTTCAACGTTAAACTTTCTAAAAGTATAAGACGCGATGCCGGTCTTAAAGCCATGCCACGGATCGTCACTGTTGTTGGTTGATAATATATCATCAGCAACTTCCGCCGATGCGCCGCGGGCAATTGAGGATCCAATAGCAGCCATGAACCCCGTCTTGATGATCTGGCGACGAGAGAAAGGATTACTCATTACAAATTTTTCAAGAAGTTAGTGGAAAATCTTCATTTGTGGGTCAGTAGCAAAATTGAAAGAGGTGGAACGCAGGCCTGCCTGCCGTCACCTTAAATGATAAAAGATTACACTTCACAAATATTTCTTCAGAAATGTCATGAACACAGCCCAGTCTGTTGGAATGGTGCCGTGACCGCCGGCATGCATATAATATCCCAACGTGTTCAATAGACTTTCATCTCCTGCCTTAGGCATGACATCAGTACCTGGTCCTTTTTCATTGAATAATTTATAAACTGGTTCAGCAGCAACAGCTGCTAAAAATTCTCCTTTGGGATCCGACCAATAATCCGTGTCACCGGTTTGCAGCAGCAACGGTCTTGGCGCCATCAACGCGACCAGCATATGTGCATCAACAGGAGAACGATTGAAATCATCTGCATAGCTATGCCAGTTGGGAGCAAACTGATAATAATACCTTGACGTGTCGGTCATGTGTTTGATATTCTCTCCGTAATTCCTTCTACTAATTGCGGCACCACCTTCGCCGGAGCAACTCGCGATCACTAATTTGAATCTTGGATCATGTGCACCTGTCCATAAAACTGTTTTACCTAAACGAGATGTTCCCTGCAGAGCCACTCGCTTCGCATCAATTTGTTTGTCTGTTTCAAAATAATCCATAGCGCGACTGAGACCCCACGACCATGCAGAAATCGCGCCCCATTCATCATTTGCGGGATAAGTTTGCCAGGGCTTTAGATAATGTCCACGAATACCATATTCAAAACCTTTTTTAAAGTCGGGCTCAATATCTCCATAATAAACCGTGGCAATTCCAAATCCTTGGGTAATGAATGTATCAATATTAATTTTTCCAAAAGATGCAGTTGTGGCAGGAACTTTCTTCCCTTCTCTGGTCCAAACTTCACCTGCTCGCACGCGTGGATCATCAACAACACTTGAATTGGCGAAAAAATTTATGATCAGCAATAACGGAGATGGCTTTTTTGCTGCTGCGGGCAGGTAGATCAGCAAATCCATCTTATAACTTTTACCTCGTGATTTGTCGTCCGTGGTCAGGGCTTGATCTTCGGTGTCTTTTGCAAAATAAACCCTGACCTGTTTGCGGATCGCCTTTCCATTCAATACCAGAGTACCTTTGTCGAAAACATCGAAATGCATTTCGGGAGGTCGTGGCGGCATTTTGCCAAATTGATTTTCTTCAAACAACTGCACGATTTCAGGTCTGCGTTTTCTCATCCATGTCTTTGCATCTTTTACTTTCTCTCCGTTCTTCATGGTAAACAAGTCAGGAAGGACATAAGTACCTACGCTATCCTCTTCATAATTGACAGGGAATCCAGCGACAACTCGGTTCAGCTTTTCTTTTTGAGAGAAGGCGAGTTGTGAGAAAATTAACGTGAAGACTAAAATCGCCCCGTTTTTCATTTCGTTTTATGGTTGATCAATTATACTTTGGAACTAATGAAAGATTATTTCTTATAGCTCGACTAGGCTGACGGCAAGCCGGCATCCTGTACCGGTCTCTTAAGCGAAGAATTCATGACAACCGATTTATAATGCTACTTTTTTAAAGAAAGTTTTTTAGCCTTCTTTTGTGCTTTTAGTGCTAATTCGGTTGCAAGGAAGCAATGTTTTTGCGTCATCGCGGTCTCGGTTCTGTTCACAACGTCATCCACGAATGCTGGGCCAAAGGGCAAAACTTCATTATTGCAATCGATGTGAACCATCTCTGTTTTATTAGCCATATACAAATGATTGCCGCCTTTCAGTCCGGAAGCGATATCTGTATTTTTTCTTACTTCGATAAAACCATCGGTTCCCAGAATTGTTAACCTGCCATCTCCCCATGTATCTAAACCATCTGGTGTAAACCAGTCAACACGAATGTAACCGGTACCGCCATTGCCACTTAACATCACATCTCCAAAATCTTCGAATAAAGGTTTGTCCGGATGATGAACATTGCCTACCTGCGACATTACTACCTCTGCTTCGGTAGAACCTGTAAAATGTAAATATTGATCAAATTGATGAGAGCCTATATCAGTCAGAATGCCTCCATATCTTTTTTTATCCCAGAACCAATCGGGTCGTACTGCCAACCCCGACTTACCAACATTATTCGCGATTCTGTGCGGTGCTAAATTTACAGTTTGAATCACTTTTCCTATGGCGCCGGCCGCAACCAGTTTACTTGCTTTTTCGGTGCCTTTATTTTCAAAGCGCTCACTGTACATGATGGAGTAGATCTGTTTGGTTTGCTGCTGGACTTTTTTTACTTCAGCTAGTTGTTCCAAAGTGATGATACCTGGTTTATCAGTGAGATAATCTTTACCGTGCTTCATTACGCGAATACCTAGTGGGGCCCTCTCATCAGGAATACCGGAACTTAATACCAATTGAATGGAAGCATCTTCCAAGATTTCATTTTCGCTCTTGGCCAGTTTTGCTTCGGGATACGCTTTTGAATAAGCATTGACCAGGTCAGCCTGTTTTGCGTACACAGCTACTAACTCTCCTCCGCCCCTTTTGATGGCGTCAGTCATTCCATAAATATGCGGATGGTCGATATTGATAACGGCAAATTTTATTCTGCCGGCAACAATGGGTTTTGGAATATCGTACGTTTTCGTTTCTGCGAAAACTTTTCCTTGAAATCCTGAAAGTAAATATGCGCCAGATAACATCGAAGTATCTCTTAAAAATTTACGTCGATTTGAATTCGATTTATTCATGTTGTTTATTTTAGAGGATTTACCATTGCTAAATTCGCATTTTCTCTTTCTTTGGGGAGGAATATTCTAATTATTTTATATCACGTCGTCGTGGCATTGGAGCCTCATGCACCAACGATTGTCCCAGTGGCATGGCTTTTGAACTTTTCGGATACAGGATATTAGGGTGAATGAAATTCAAATTATGACAGGCAAACTGAGGGTCGGCACCAGTAACGGCCATATCCCCGGAAAGAAGAGTAGTTTCCCGCCACCCTACCAACTCAGGAGTCGGCTACATTACTACAGCAGTGTGTTTGACACCATCGAAGTCAACAGTTGTTTTTACAAAACGCCGCTTCGCTCAACCTATGAAAAATGGGCGAAGGATGTGCCGGATGATTTTCAGTTCACGATAAAGTTGACGAGAGATATCACACACGCAAAAGAACTGAAAGGAGATCTTTCCTGTATGAATAATTTCCTTCATGCCGCAGGAGGAATCGGAAAGAAAAAGGGATGCCTGTTAATTCAGTTTCCCGGCAAGATAAGTCTGGAACATTTCAGTCAAGTTGAAAATATCCTGGACCAGCTACGTGTGTATGACCCCGGTAATGAATGGCGAAAGGCAATCGAATTCCGAAACCAGAGCTGGTATGTTGGTGAAACGAATGAGTTGCTAAATGAATATAACGCCACGATGGTGCTGCATGATTTTTCCAAGGCGAAAGTTTCAGCATTTGAAGGCAAAGCTAATTTTGTATACATGCGGTTTCATGGACCGACCGGTAATTACCGTGAATCTTATAGTGATCATGTATTGGATGACAAGGCAGAAATGATTAGCGCATTCTTACAGTCCGGGAAAGATGTTTATGCCTATTTTAATAACACTGCAGGTGACGCTTTTCAGAATGCAAGGTATTTACAAGCCAAGGTCCGACCTTTTCTAAATTCAAAAGCAGAGGCCAGACCTATCTGAATGCTCATTTTTGTGGAGCTCGTACATGCGTTAAACCGCAGGCAAAAACACTGCAGGTGTTTTAATTCGTGTTAATGCTCTTCCCGAGAAACGACCTAAAAAATTAATTAGAGACTTCCCAATCTTTTTTCATTAGTGGAATTCGTAAAATTCGTGTCTACTTCACCATCAATCTTTCCAGCAACCAATTATTCAATTTTGTGGAGTTCGTACATTCGTTAAACCGCAGGCAAAAACACCGCAGGTGTTTTAATTCGTGCTAATGCTCTTCCCGAGAAAGGACCTAACAAATTAATTAGAGACTTCTCAATCTTTTCTTCATTAGTGGAATTCGTGAAATTCGTGTCTACTTCACCATCAATCTTTCCAGCAACCAATTATTCAATTTTTCATTTTGTTCAGGGAAAGTCCAATGCCCCGTTTCCAATGCGAGGTATAAAGACTTCGGTGCCGTGATCACATTATAAGCTGCATACATAGATGTAGGCGGACAAGTTTCATCATTAAAACCCCATGTATATAAACCGGGCACCTTTAAGAGTCGCGCAAAATTTACCACATCATAGTATCCTGTCGTTTCTATTTTATCCTTTTTGTTATTAAAGGCGAGATTATTCTTGTCGAAATAATGAGGCCAACCACCAGCGCGACCTTTTAAATAACCAGTTACATCACAAAGTGCCGGATAATAAGCAGCGAGATATTTTACGCGATCGTCAAGTGCTGCTGTAATGATGGACAACGCGCCGCCCTGGCTTCCGCCGGTAACCGCAAGGTTAGTTCCATCAAATTGCGGTAAGCTGAAAAGAAAATCGTTTGCACGTACACAACCGATATAGACGCGCTTGTAATAAAACCGATCCCGATCATCGAGATTAAAATTCTGATATCCATTCAATGCACCTGCTCCTAAATTATTATAAACGCTCACATCCATGTTTACGGGGATACCATGTATTCCAATTTCAAAAGTGATTAATCCTTTTTCCGCCATGGCTATGTTGCCAGCATAAGGTCGCACACCGGCACCGGGTACAGTTAATAATGCAGGATATTTACCTTCTTTCTTTGGCACGCATAAAATGCCGTACAACCTGGAGCCCACTCTAAAATTTTGCAAGCTCACATGATACACATTTACTTTTTCAGTGCAGCGCTCGGGCATCAATGTCATTCTAGCATCAATTGGAATATTGGCCAAATCGGCTTTGGCCTTATTCCAAAATTGTGTAAAGTCGGCAGGGTTGTCAACAGTGGGTTGAATACTCAATGGATCAAAACCTGCTGTAGCTGCTTTCGTATATTCTTTTCCATCAACGAATGCAGTCACGGTACATCGTAAAAAGCCTGGTGCTTTCATAGTTCCGCCATCCACAGTCAACACACCTTTTGCAAGCGCTAATGAATCTTTTTTTAAAGGATCAATCTTCTCAGGGCCAATAGAGTAACGAATCACTGCATTTTTTAAAGGGTTGCCATATTGCAAAACTGAAATGGAAAATTTCACAGGCTCGCCAGTTTTATAGAGCCAGTCAGAATGATCCGGGGCTACCACCACCTTTATCATTTGCTCTGTTGGCTGGCTGAATAGTGTAATGGAGATACTGATGAAAAAAATCGAAAAGCAGACGGCTAGGTATTTTTTCATTTTGGTGTATTAAAGGAAGGAAGTTATACAAGTTTAAAATATCGGAGTAGAGAGGATAATTCAGCAGTATAGAAAATACAATCCTATTTTTAGAATCTCATCCATTGGAAGTAATTCTTAAACCGTCAATTCTTAATATCTGTATCTCCACCACTGCCTTGAATTCGTCGTCGTTTCCGTTTGGCCCAAACCGAAATACAATACATTACCATAAGGTTGAAAAACCCCACCGCTCAGATATCTGTT